>Ga0315289_10002792_pt1 | contig 26663 bp, 27 predicted proteins | sample YL17G11_40_MG_FD_203452 | JGI IMG/M metagenome (GOLD analysis project Ga0315289, IMG submission 203452) | Sediment microbial communities from Yellowstone Lake, YNP, Wyoming, USA - YL17G11_40 | ecosystem: Environmental > Aquatic > Freshwater > Lake > Sediment | place: USA: Wyoming | collected...
CGCCGCCGGCCGGGAGCGCCAGGCGCCCGTCGCGACTTATGGCAACCGCTTGGCCAGCCTCCCGGCGCTTCGCCACGAACCCGGCGATCTTGTCGGCGGTGACGGCGTCCAGCCTGCTGTCGGACAGCGGCCCGCTACGGCCGCTTCACCGTCCAATCGCCGGGCCGGGCGCCCGGCGCGAGCTGCCAGCCAGGATTCAAGGCCAGCTTCCAACCGGAGCCTTCCAGTGGCCGGGCAGCGGCGTCCGCGGGGGCGGACACCTGTACCCTCGCCACCCATCCTCCCTGCCGCACCACCAGCCCCCCGCCGGAGACTTCCAGAATGCCCCACTCGTCCACCACCCGCAGGGTCGGGTAGACGGTGGCGGTCTCGTCCAGCGCCACGACGTTATTCGGATTGAACGAGTAGCTGACCTGCTTGGAGAGCGGCAGCACCAGCACGGGCTGCTCCAGCAGGAGGCCACGGTACTTCGCCAGTTGCTGTTGCCGCTCGGTCTCCCGGCGCGCTTCCATGGCCGCGAGTTCGTCGCCGTCGTAGGCTGGGGCGCGCCGCAGCGCCTCCCGGGCCAGCCTCGCCCCCGGCGGCAGCTTCAGGCCGTAGGCGCTGGCCAGCAGCTGTCCGAGGTCCCGGCCCCGCTGCGCGAGCGGCCGCCAGGGCAATCTCGACTGGTCCAGCAGCGCGCCGTAGGCCGGGCCCGACAGGTAGGCAAACGAGCGGGCGAAGGTGGGCCGGCGGTAGGCCTGTCGCAGCTCGCAACCCGCCGCCGCCAGCAGCTCTCCGGGCGAGCGGGTACTCAGCTTTTGGCCCGTGTACTCGGCCAGTCCCTCGTTCAGCTCCAGTTGCTTTTCCTCCGCGGCCGCTTTGGGAAACAGGGACTGCCGGTAGCGCCGGAACACCAGGGCATCCTGGATGGCCGCCAGCCGCACCGCGGCGTGTTCCTGCAACGCCCGCTCCAGCGCCCGCCATTCCATTTGCAGCCAGATGCGCCCGTCCTGGGCGTCGAGGTGCCGGTTGGAAGGGTTGACCGCGGCCAGTCCCAGCTTCTCCTGCACCCGGTGAAACAGCTCGTGGATCATCAGCCGCCCCCGGGCCTGCTTCTGGTCCGGCAGGGGCGTCATCAGCATCGTCCATCGGACGCCCGCCCACTCGGTGGCGGTGTTGGCCACGTTCTGCTGCTCCGGGAGCGCCCCCACCCAGAGGTCGCCTTGGCGCTGGAGCCGGCCCTCGGCATCCGAGCGATTCGAGATCACGGCCCGCGTCTCGCCATCCACCAGCAGGATCGGCCCGCATAGCGCTACGCCCCACAGTCGCCCGCCGTCCCGCTGGCACGCGGCTTGCGCCTCGCCGAAATATTGCCGGGCTAGCTCGGGCGGCACCGGGGGTCGGTCCACCGCGGCGGCGCACAACGCCAGCGCACCGAGCAACAGTGGCATAAGCCTGGAGGTAGCGCGCATCGTGTCCCCTTGCAGCGGGTGGCTGCCCTCGCCGCCAAGCGGGAGTAGGCAGCGGGGACACCCCCCCTCCGAGTCAACTCTCAATCTGACCACACCTGGGTGGTCGGCGGCAATGTGGCGGCTGGGGCTGGTTCTTTTGCGCCGCAGGGGGGCCAGGGGTAAAATGGTCATGGGAGTTGGACCATTTGAAGCGACCCAAGAAGAATGCGTCCGAGGTCGGAGCCACCGAGTTCAAGGCCCGGTGCCTGGAACTGATTCGGGCTGTGCACGACCGCAGGCTCAACGCGCTGATCATCACGAAGCGCGGGAAACCGGTCGCCCGGGTGCTGCCTCCGGCCGAAGAAGCGCGCGCCTTCTACGGTTGTCTCCGGGGGCAGGCCAAGATTCACGGGGACCTGACCGCTCCGGTGGATGCCGACTGGGACGCCCTCGCCGATTAGCCGATGCTCCTTCTGGACACCTGCGCGCTGATCTGGGTGGCCAACGGTGATCCCATTGCGCCGGCGGCGCTGCGGGCGGTGAATAGGGCGGTTGCCGCCGGGGAGCTGTTTCTGTCGCCCGTCTCGGCGTGGGAGATGGGCGCCCTGGCCAGCCGGGGCAAGCTGGAACTCGAGGTCCCTGTCGAAGCTTACGTGGCCAGGATTTTCAGTCGTCCCGGGATTCAGATCGCGCCGCTCACTCCGGAGATCGCGGTGCGCGCCTCATCCCTGCCCGGCCGGTTCCACGCCGACCCTGCCGACCGCCTGCTGGTGGCCACCGCCCTGGTCCTGGGCTTGCGGCTGATGACACGCGACCGGAAGATCCTGGCCTACGGCGCCCAAGGCTACGTGCCGGGGGTGGCGTGCTGAGTGTGTGCCTCGGTCCGGGAGTGCTCAGGCTCCCCCCGCGCACACCGCGGCCACCGTGGTCAGCCGGCCGCCGGCGGAGGTGAACTCCGCGAGCGTGCGGCGGGCGGCCGCGGCGTCGAGGCTCTGGATGGCGTCGGTGACCAGCTCGACCACCTTGCCCGTCCGCAGCAGGCCCGTCACCGCGCAGCGCACGCAGTACTCGGTCACGACGCCGTAGATCACGCAGCGACCTGGATCTGCTGGTGGAGTTCCGGCCCATGCCCCCGGCTCAGCACGCCGACAGCTACTTTGGCCTGTGGGAGGAGTTGGAGCACCTGTTCGGTGTGGAGGTGGACCTCATCGAGGCGGCTCCGATCCGGAACCCATACTTCCTGGAGGAGGTCCAGGCCGCCCAGGAGACGCTCTATGTTGCGGACTGAGGTCCGCAAGCTGCTTTTCGACATCGCCCAGGCCTGCGAACTCATCCAGCAGTTCACTTCAGGCAAGAGTTTCGAGGACTAGCAGGCCGATCCCTTTCTGCAGTCGGCGGTGGAGCGCCAGTTCGAGGTAATCGGAGAAGCCTTGCGCCAGGCTCTGGACCTGGATACCAGCCTCAGGGATCGAATCAGCAGCACGAAGCGCATCATTGCCTTCCGCAACCGCCTCATCCACCCCCTCAGGCCCGGAACAGATCCCGCTGACGGCAGAGCAGGTTGCCGCGGCTGTGCAGCCGCTACCCCGCGCACACCTCCGCCACCGTGGTCCGCCGGCCGCCGGCGGAGGTGAACTCCGCGAGCGTGCGGCGGGCGGCCTCCTGGTCCAGGCTCTGGATGGCGTCGGTGACCAGCTCGACGGGCCGGCCCAGCTTGAGCAGGCCCAGCAGGGCGCAGCGCACGCAGTATTCCGTGACCACCCCGTAGACCACGCAGCGGCCGGCCTCGAGCTTCTCCAGCAGCCCCGGCAGATTCGGGTTGGTGAACAAGTCCAGCGCCTGCTTCTCGAGGATGATCTGCTCGGCGCCCTCGATCGCGTACTCACCTGGCGTCGTAGGAATCACCACGCGCTTTTCGAGCAGCGTGGCGGCGGGCTTCTGCTGGCCGGGCGTGCCGGCGACGCAGTGCGGGGGCCAGTCGCGAAACTCGGGGTCGTCCTCGGCGTGCGCGTCCATGGTGGAGACCACCGGAACCGAGTGCGCCGCGGCGTAACGGTTCAACTGCGCCAGGGCGGGCAGCAGCTTCTCGGCGCCGGGAACGTAGAGGGCGCCGGCCGGGTAGAGGAAGTCGAGCTGCGTGTCGATGTCGAAGAAGACGGTCTTCATTCCACGCTCCTGCGCGCTTCCTCGAGCAGCGCTTTCAGCGCGGCGCTGTATTCGACCGGGTACGGTTCGGCGTCCTGGAGTCGCCGGCAGGCCTCGGGTAGCCTGCGTACGGATTGCGCGGCTCGCTCGCGCGCCGCGCGCGCGTCCGGCAGCGGCTGGTTCAGCTTCCCGCCCAGGATCACCGGGCGCAGCAGCGTCTCGACCGGCGCGTTCTCCGAGGCGCAGGCTATGACGTCGCGGTCGGGGTAACGGAAAACCTGCTTGGCCCCCGGCATGGTCACCTTGTCCTCGCTGAACTTGGCGGTGTAGCGCCGGACGCCGCCGCCCTCCAGCTCGACCAGCTTGTAGATGGCGCCGAGCGTGGGGGCGTCCGCGGAGGTGACCAGCTCGGTGCCCACGCCGAAGGCGTCAATGGGGGCCTCGGCGCGCACCAGCGCGCTGATCTTGTACTCGTCCAGGTCGCCGCTGGCCATGATCTTAGCCTCCGGGAGGCCGGCCTCGTTCAAGATGGCGCGCACGCCGCGCGCGAGCTCCGCCAGGTCCCCGCTGTCCAGGCGCACGCCCCAGATGGGCGGCCCCAGCGAGGCCGCCCGGCGGGCCCCCGCCAGCGTGTCGTAGGTGTCAATTAAGTAGATGGTGGCCGGCCCCAGAAGTTTCTGGAGCTCCCGGAAGGACTGCATCTCGTCGCGGAAGGACAGCACCCAGGAGTGCGCCGCCGTCCCGTAGACCGGGATGCCGAAGCGGAAACCGGCCAGGGTGTTGCTGGTGCCCAGGCACCCGCCGATGTAAGCCGCGCGGGCGGCCAGCACGCCGGCCTGGGGCGAGTGCGCCCGCCGCGTGCCGAACTCGACCACGCCGCGCCCGGCGGCCACTTCGACGATTCGGGCGGCCTTAGTCGCCACCAGGGTCTGGAAGCCGATGCTGGAAAGCAGGTAGGTTTCCGGGATTTGCGCTTCCATCAGCGGCGCGCGCACCGTCAGCACCGGCTCGCCGGCAAACAGCGCCGTGCCCTCCGGCGCCGCGAACAGGTCGCCGGTGAACCGGAGCTCCCGCAGCCGCTCGAAGAAGCCCGCCGGCGCGCGCGCGAACTGCGGCAGGCGGCGCAGGTAGTCGATCTCCTCGCCGGTGAAGCTCAGGCTTAGCAAGTACTCGACCACCTGGGCCAGCCCGGCCACCACCACGAAACTGCGAGAGGGGGGAAGCTTCCGTATGGACAGCTCGAAGGTGGCGATCTCACCCGACTTGCCGGCCTGGAAGTAGCCGGCCGCCATGGTCAGCTCGTAGAGGTCTGTGAGGAGACCGTGCATCCATTCGCTCTAGGCTACTTCTTCCCTGCCTGCTGCGGCGCCGCTTCCTTAACGCCCGCGATGGCCTTCTGGAGCTCCTCGACCACCTTGCCGTCCAGCTCGTAGACGGGCGGTTCGTTCTCGCGCTTGGCGTAGCAACTGCTGCCGGTCTTCGAGACGCCGACCCTCTCGACCCGCTTGCCCTCGTTGGAGGTGACGGCCGCCTCCAGGATGGGCGCCGCGTAGCCCTTGTCCGGGAACTTGAGGGCGGCCAGATCGCGCAGCTTGTCGATCATGGTCTGCATGGTGGTCGAGTCCAGGTGCTTGCCGGCGAGCGTCCACTTGTCCCCGGAGCGCTCATAGGTAATGCTGCCGCCGGCCTGGCGGATCTCGATCTTCGAGGGGTCGTTCCAGCCGAAGTCGAAGAGCTTCTTGTTGCGGAAATCGTCGAGGCCCTTGTCGAGGCCTTCGCCCACGTCGGTGGTGAGCTTATGGATGCCCTCGACCACGCTCGAGGCGGCGTAGTAGTTCTTGTCCTTGTCGCGGCGGACCTGGAGCTGCTGCGAACCGCTCGAGTCGGTCGCCCGGGCGGTGGCCACCGCAGTGCCGCCGGCGTAAGCCGCGGCGGCCTTCTTGGCCTCCGCGTCGCTGACCGCGGTGTCCATCTTGGCGTCGCGCAGCCGGCGGATCAGCTCCTCGACCTGGTAGCTCTCGGCGCGGTAGGGAGCGGGCTCGAGGATCTGCCACTCGTTCTGGGCGTTCTTGCCGAACTCGATACTCGCTCCCTTCGAGACCAGCACGATGCGGATGAGCTTGTCGGAGTCGAACCGCAGCAGGCGCCGGTCGCGGAGGTCCTGCCAGGACTTATCGACGCTGGTCTTGTTGAAGCTGGCGACGGTGAACACGCGCGCATCGCCCGGCACGCGGGCGAAGTAGCCGCTCGAGGCCGGGGCCTCGTCGCCGATCTCGACCCCGTGGGCCTTGCCGTCCTTCTTGGTCACGATGACCTGAAGGCCGGGCGAGGCCAGCCCGAAGGAGGCCCAGTCGGCGGCCTTCTCCTCGACCACCTTGTCGGAGCTGAGCGCGGCCAGCGTCGAGACCATCGAGCTGACGGAGTCCTGGTCCGCGGGCAGCCTCTTGGGCGCGGTGATCTCCCATTTGCCGGAGGCGTCCTTCTCGACGATGGTGGTCTCCGCCCCGCTCTTGCGGATCTCAATCTTCTGGAACTGGCCCTCGGGGACGGACATCAGTTTGGGCGATGTGCTGGCGAGGGGCTTGTCGGCCTCGGCTTTCTTGGCCTTGCCAGACCACCAGACCAGGCCGGCCAGGGCGGCCAGCAGGACCAGCGCAACGAGCAGCCGGCGCATCCCCATGGCTTATCTCCTCCGCCACCAGACCACCACGCCGGTGACGATCACCGCCAGCGGCAGCAGGAACACGCTCAGGTACTTGATGACCCACATGTTCTGCACGCTGAGCGTGAGCCGCCGGTCCTCGGGGCTCTTGGGCCTTATCGAGATCAGCTCCTCGTCGGCCGAGAGCCAGTTGGCCATGTTCAGCAGCAGGTCCGGGTTGCCGAAGAAGGGGATGCCCAGGAAGCTGTTGGTGGTCCACTCGGCGCTGCCCACTACCACGAAGCGGCCCTTGCTGTCGTAGGTGCCGGCGGCGGCGACGGTGAAGGGGCCTTTCTGGTCCTTGCCGGGGTCCACGCGGATCGGCGCCGGCCCCAGGCTGGCGGTGGCGTAGCTGCTGCTGCCGGTGGAGAACAGCTTCTCGACCTGGGCCTTGTCCGCCGACTTGACCTCGAGGGAGCGGGAGAACGGGAAGACCGTGCCGGTCCGCTTCATGGCCTTGGCCACGGGATGCGACTCGTAGTCGGTGACCACCGAGACTTCGCCGCCCAGGCCGCTGCGCTGGCCGCGGGCGTCCACGATCAGGTTCTTCGAGAGCGTGACGCCCCAGCCTTCGAGCATCTTTAGCAGCCCGGCGTTGTCGCTGACCACCTCGCGGCCGAGCTTCAGCGGCGGCCCCAGCATGAACAGGGCGTGCCCGCCGCCTTCGACGTACGCCTGGATGACCTTCACGGCGTCATCCGAGTAGTCCTTCCTGGGCCCGCCCACCAGCAGCACGGTGCAATCCTTGGGGATCTCGGGCTGCTCCAGCAGGGTAATGGTCTTGAGCTTGTAGTTGTCCTTCTCGAGAAGCTGCTTGAGGATGTTGTGGCCGCTGGCGTCGTTGTCCTCCAGGTCCGGCTCGCCGCTGCCCTGCACCACACACACCGTGCGCGGGCCCTTCAGCGCCCGGATGAGCGCGCTGGTGATTTCGCTCTCCGTGAGGCTGCGGGCTTCTTCCTTGCGGCTGCCCGCGTCGATCTGGGTGGTGGGGATCACGTTGACGCCCGCCGTCCTGGCCAGTTGCGGCTTGCGCAACGGGTCGGTGTAGACCACGCTGAGGCGGCGCGACAGGGCGGAATAGCGGCCCAGCAGGTCGCGGGCCTGGTCGAACTTGGCGGTCTCGTCGAAGTAGGTGATCTTGACGTCCTGCTTGAGGCCGCCGACCAGCTTCTCGGTCTGGTCGGAGAGACTGAAGCGCTTGTTGGCGGTGGCGTCGTAGCTCTTGTTGTAGTTCTGCGCCAGCCAGTTGACGGCCGCCAGCACGGCCACCACCACCAGGATGTAGACCGTGATGTAGATGACGTACCGCCGGCGACGTGCGTCGAGGCGAACCAAAAACGAGAACAACCAGTGCAGCAATCGCATCTTCTACGCCCTCCAGCGAAGCGACTCGAGCGACCGGGACGTCAGGAACAGCCCCAGGAAGATCATCGAGAGGTAGTAAATCACGTCCTTGGAATCCAGCACGCCCTTGGAGAAGGGCTCGAAGTGCGTCAGCACTGAAACGTAGGACATCACCCGCGCCCAGCCGGCGGCCTCGTAGGAGCTGACCCAGTCGAAGACCCACAGCAGCAGGCACAGGTCGAAGGTGATCAGCGCGGCCACGATCTGGTTGCGGGTCGTCGTCGAGATGAACGCTCCGATGGCCAGCAGGCAGCCGCCCTGGAGCAGCAGCCCCAGGTAGCCCACCAGGATGGGCTTCCAGTCCGGCTGGCCGTAGAGGAACAGCAGGCCCAGGTTGAGGGCCGAGGCGCCCAGCAGCGCGGCGTACAGCGTCAGCGCCCCCAGCCACTTGCCCACAATGATCTCCAGGTCCCGCACGGGCGAGGTCAGCAGCAGCTCGATGGTTCCGGAGAACTTCTCCTCGGAGAACAGCCGCATGGCGATCATGGGCGTGACGAACAGGCCGATCACGCTGATGTTCATCAGCAGCGGCCGGATGATCCACTCGTTCACGTCCATGGGCATGGCCGAACGCATCTGCATGGCCTGCATGCCGCGGCTCACGAAGATGGCCGTGGCCACGGTGAAGAAGAAGCCGAAGACCACCGCGGTGAAGGCCAGCAGGTGGTAGGCAATCGGCGAGACGAAGTAAACCTTCAGCTCTTTGCGCCAGATGATCAGGATGTTCCTCACTTGTCGCCTCCCGAACCGGTCTCTTTGTCGGTGCGCGTTAGTTCCAGGAAGACCTCCTCGAGGTTCCGGGCCGCCGGGCGCAGCTCGTCGAGATGCCAGCCCGCCTCGAGCACCGCGCGGGCCAGCTCCGTGCGGATGGTGCGGCCCGGCAGGCTCTGGATCTCGAAGGCCGCGTGCCGGTCGGCGGATTCCTTGAGCACCACGCGGCTGACGCCGGGCACTTGCTCGAGCCGCCGCTGCGCCTGCGCCGCATCCAGCGCCCCGTCGCGTCCCTCGATCTGGAGGGCCACGGTCTCGGCTCCCCGCATCCGCTGCATCAGGTTTTCGAGCGAATCGATGGTCACCAGCTTGCCCTTGTTGATGACGATCACCTGCTCGCAGACCTGCTCGACGGCCGGCAGGATGTGCGTGCTCAGGATGATGGTGTGCTCGCCGGCCAGCTTCTTGATGAGCGTGCGCGTCTCGATGATCTGCTTGGGGTCCAGGCCCGAGGTGGGCTCGTCGAGCACCAGCACGTCGGGGTTGTGAATGATGGCCTGGGCCAGCCCGACGCGCTGCCGGTAACCCTTCGAGAGCTTGCCGATCAGCGTCTTGCGCACGTCGGTGATGGCGCAGCGCTCGCAGGCCTCGTCGATGCGGGCCCCCAGTTCCGCCTTGCGGATGCCCTTCAGCTTGCCGACGAAGGCCAGGTAGCCCGCCACATCCAGCTCCGGATACAGCGGCGGGTTTTCGGGCAGGTAGCCGACCCGCTTCTTGACCTCCAGCGGCTCCTTGACCACGTCAAAGCCGGCCACCTGGGCGGAGCCCGCGGTGGGCGGCAGGAAACAGGTCAGGACCCGCATGGTGGTGGTCTTGCCGGCGCCGTTCGGCCCCAGGAAGCCCACGATCTGTCCTTTTTGCACCTCGAAGGAGATGTTGTCTACGGCCAGGGTGCGCCCGTAGCGTTTGCTCAGACCTTCAACTTTAATCATCGGAGTATTCAGAAATACGGCCTAGAACCATCTTTTGGCAACAACCGCACAGCCGGGGTGAAGCTCATATGATAGAGGCACCGGCAAAGGCCTGTCAAACGTCACCACCCCATCGCCTGGAAGCCCGAATCGACGGAATTGTGGCGCGCCCTTGCTTCGGGCGCGCCAAAACGGTAACGTATTCAAGCGAAGGGAGCTCTTCATGGCGCTGACAAGACGAGCAGTCGTCGGCCCGCTGGCGGTCGCCGCGGCGCTGGCGCAGAGGCCCGCGCGCAGGGTCTGGAAGCCCAAGCTGGGCATCCTGGCGCGCTTCACCGAGGGCAACCTGGCTTTCGCCAAGGAGGATGGTTTCACCAGCCTCCAGTTGGCCCTGGACAAGGCCACGCTCGACCCGGACATGACCGACGAGCAGGCCGAGAAGGTGAAGGCGACGGTGCGCCGCTGCGGCCTGTACGTCTCCTCGCTCGGCAGCACGCAGAACCACATCCCGCCGGACCCCGAGCAGCGCGCCCGCCTCAACGCCAACTTCGCCAAGGTGATTGCGCTGGCCGGACGGCTGGGCGTGCCCTACGTGGCTACCGCCTCGGGCACGCTGCCCGAGAAGCCCCTGGCCGAGCAGGTCAGCGAGATTGTGCGCGTCTACACCGAGAAGTATTTCCCCCTCTGCCAGAAGTCGAACGTCCGCATCCTGTGGGAGCCCTGGGCGGGCGGGCCCAATATCGCCACCGGGCCGGTGGGCTTCGAGGCGCTCTTCAAGGCCTTTGGCGACTCCCCCTACGTGGGTCTCCAGTACGACCCCTCGCACCTGGTCTGGCAGATGATGGACCCCATCCAGTGCGCGCGCGACTTCGTGGACAAGATCTACGACGTGCACCTCAAGGACACCGAGATCCTCTGGCCGGTGCTGCGCCGGGTAGGCATCCGCCCGCTCAACAACGCGCGCTGGTGGCGCTTCCGGCTGCCGGGCTTCGGCCTGGTCGATTGGAAAGCGTTCTTCACTGTGCTGATGGACGCCGGTTACGAAGGCGCCATGAACATCGAGCACGAGGACGAGCTCTACTACCCGCCCTACAGCGGGACCGAATTCACCGAGCAGTTCAAAGCCGGCTACCGCATCGCGCACCGGTTCCTGCGGCAGCTTGTGCCGGCCTGACGGCGTATAATTCCCTCAAATGCTCGTCGAGCTGCTGGTGGAGAACTACGCGGTCATCGAGCGCGTGCGGGTGCGCTTCCACCGCGGCTTCAACCTGCTGACCGGCGAGACGGGCAGTGGCAAGTCCATCGTAGTGGACGCGCTGTCCCTGCTCTTCGGCGGGCGCGCCTCTGCCGAGGCGGTGCGCTCCGGGACCGAGCGGGCGCGCATCTCGGGCATCTTCGAGGTTCCCCGTGACCAGGCCTTCCGGCAGTTGCTCGCCTCCGCCGGCCTCGAGCCCGAGGACGGGGAACTCCTCATCGAGCGCGAGATCTTCCCCGAGGGCAAGTCGCGCGCCTTCGCCGCCAGCCGCCCGGTCACCGTCACCCTGTTGCGCGATCTGGCGCCCTACCTGGGCGACATTCACGGCCAGCACGACCAGCAGAGCCTTTTCTCGCCGCGGGCGCAGCTTGAGATGCTCGACGCCTTCGCGGCCACCGACGAGCTGCTGAGCGAGGTCGCCGACGTTTACGGACGCTGGCGCGCCGTCAGCCGGGAGCTCGAGGAACTCGAGCGCACCGAGCGGGAAAAGCTGCGCCTGCTCGACCTGTGGACCTTTCAGCGCCGCGAGATCGAGGGCGCCGCGCCCAAGCCCGGCGAGGAAGCCGCGCTCGAGCAGGAGCGGCGCGTCCTCCAGAACGTGGCGCGGCTCCAGGAGGGCGCGCACGCGGCTTACTCCGCCCTGTACGATTCGCCCGGCTCGGCGCACGCCTCGATCCGCCTGGCCTGGCGCAAGCTCGAAGAACTGTGCCGGCTGGACCCCACGCTCCAGGCGGCCTGCGAGGCGCTCAAGTCCGCCGAGGTGCCCGTCGGAGAGGCTTCCTACGCCCTGCGCGACTACCTCTCGCGCCTGGAGGCCAACCCGGCGCGCCTCGAAGAGGTCGAGTCGCGCCTGGCCGCGCTCGATCGGCTCAAGCGCAAGTACGGCGCCTCGCTCGAGCAGGTGCTGGCGTTTCTCGAGCAGGTACGCGGGCAGATCGCCGCCCTCGAGAACGCCGCCGAGCGCAGGGCGGCGCTCGAGGCCGGGCTGAAGGCGCTGGCGCAATCTTATGAGACCGCGGCAGCGGGGCTCGGCCGGCGGCGCGCGGAGGCGGCGCGGAAGCTCGAAAAGCGCGTCGAGGCGGAGCTGGCCGGCCTGGCCATGGAGCGGACGGTCTTCCGCGTGGAGCTCGCTGCCGCCGGGTGGTCCGAGCATGGATCCGACGCGGCGCGCTTCCTGGTTTCGCCCAACGTGGGCGAGGAGCCGAGGCCACTTGAGAAGGTGGCCTCCGGCGGCGAGATCTCGCGCCTCGCGCTGGCGCTCAAGACTTGCCTGGCGGCGGGCGGTGGCTCGGCGCGGGCCGAGAAGGCCTGCCCGCGCACGCTGGTCTTCGACGAGGTGGACGCCGGTATCGGCGGGCGCGCCGCCGAGACCGTGGGCCGGCGTCTGAAGCAGTTGGCGGCTGCGAGCCAGGTGCTGTGCGTGACGCACCTGCCGCAGATCGCCGCCTTCGGCGACCATCACTTCTTCGTCGAGAAGCGGGAGGCCGGCGGGCGCACCGTGGCAGTGGTCGAGGAAGTCACCGGCGAAGCCCGCACCCGCGAAATCGGCCGCATGCTCTCGGGCGAGCGCCTCACCGAGGCCGCCCTCCGCCACGCGGCCCAGTTGCTGAAGACGGGAGCGGGGGGATGAGGCGCCGTTCGAACGCTTACCGGAATGGCTGACCCAAAAGAAAAGCCCCCGGTTTCCCGGGGGCTTCGACCCGGCGATACGATCACCGGGGCTGTCAAATCCCATAATATGGCTTCTTCGGGACTTTTGCAATGCCCAATCCTCAGCGCGTTATCACGTACATCGACGGGTTCAACCTCTACTTTGGGCTCAAGGCCCGGGGGTGGCGGCAGTTCTACTGGCTGAACCTCCTTGCCCTCGCGCGCAACCTCCTCAGGCCCGATCAGACGCTCATCGAGGCCAAGTACTTCACATCCCGCATCAGGAACGATCCCCCGAAGGAACACCGGCAATCCACATACATCGACGCCCTCGGAACCCTTCCCCCTGCCGAGTTCCGCATCTTCTATGGCAAGTACCAGAGCGAAACCAGGACCTGCCGAAGGTGTGGCGCGAGCTCTCAGACCCACAACGAGAAGATGACTGACGTGAACATCGCCGTCGAGATGATCTCCGACGCGTTCCAGGACAGGCTCGAGGCCGCACTGCTGGTTTCGGCTGACAGCGACCTGACAGCCCCGGTTGCGACCACCTTACGCCTGTTCCCCTCGAAGAGGATTGTGGCCGCCTTTCCGCCGGCGAGGTCCTCGGAGGATCTCAAGAGAGTGGTGAGCGGCTATTTCATGATCGGCCACGGCGTGCTGGCGAGAAGCCTGTTTCCTGACCGGGTCGTTAGAGCTGACGGTTTCGTGCTGACCCGGCCGGCATCCTGGCGCTGACCTTTTGTTGCTGCTAAACGCGGAGTGGTGCGCCGGGGCTTGCGGTTTGGGCCGGGGGGACGCGGTTAACAGTAGCGCAGATGCACGGTGCCAATCCCTGCCGCCGTCCAGGAACTCAAGCCGACCGCTCTCATCACTCTTTGGTTTTGAACTTTACCTGTGCTGGGCGCTTTGACCAGGAGTGGCAGACCTCACACCACAGGTTGCCTGTTCCAAGGAGTTCCTCGACGTCCTCGCCTTGGTTGACGGCTCCCTGCCACTGTTCGCCAACACCGAGCTTGTGGGGAAGCGGGTGCCTCGACAGGGGTTCGGGCACGATTCCGGCTTTTGAGCGTCTCAACCGTTTTCTTCTCCACCAGGAATCATATGTAGCGAAGGATACGCAGGTGATTGTGGTTGCAGTTGTGCCAATGTTCTCGACCCAGATCCCGATGTACTTCCTGCCATTACCCAATAGCGGGTGGCGCCCCTGTTCCATTCCCGGGTTTACCGAGATGTGAAGCTTCGGCCCGGTGGTCCTCCACTTATAGAAATCCCAAAGAACAGCGCCCAGTCCGCTTGTGGCGCCAACCCAGGCCGCTACATCTGTCGCCGACATACCAGAGCCCTCCTCGTGAAGAGTGCCAGACGCCGCCGCCGCCCGGGCGCACCGTGGCGGTGGTCGAGGAGGTGACCGGCGAGGCCCGCACCCGCGAAATCGGCCGCCTGCTCTCGGGCGAGCGCCTCACCGAGGCCGCCCTCAGCCACGCCGCCCAGTTGCTGAAGACGGGCGCGGGGGGATGAGCTGCCCGTTTGGCTCTGGTATCCTATCCGTATACGTATATGGAGCTCTCCAAGAAGACTACCATCCTCTTTCCTCCGAAGCTTTATGCCCGGCTGGCGCGCCGGGCCCGGCGAGAGCGCACCAGCGTCGGTGAGCTGGTCCGCAACGCCTGTGTCCAGCAGTACGGTTTGCGGGCTGCCGGCGACCGTTCAGCCGTGGTCCGGGAACTGGCAAGCCTGCGACTGCCGGTCGGTGCGCCGGAGGAGATGGAGCGGGAATCGGTCCCGGCGCCGGGGGCGCAGCCTTGATCCTGCTGGACGCCAACATCCTGATGTACGCGGCCGGCGCCGAGCACCCACACAAGGCGCCTTCTGTCCGATTCCTGGAGCGCGTGGCGCAGGGGGAGGTGGAAGCGGTCCTTGACACCGAATCACTCCAGGAGATTCTGCACCGCTACCGGGCCCTTGGGCGCTGGGTCGAAGGCCGGCGCGTCTACGACCTGGCGCGACGGCTGTTTCCGGAGATCCTGCCCATCACGGCGCCGATCGTGGATCAGGGGCGGCGACTCATGGACAGGCATGAACGGCTCTCCGCCCGTGACGCGGTGCACGCCGCCGTCGTGTTTGCCCATCGGCGGGAAGCGATCTGCTCGTATGATCGCGATTTCGATGGGGTTCGAGGGTTGCGAAGGATCGAACCTTGACCGAATCCTGAGGGCCGGCGGAGGAAGCGCCCCCCCCGGAGCCGCGTCCCTCGGCTATCATAGGAAGTGACCACCCCGGTGAGGTGCGAGAGTGGTTGAATCGGGCGGTCTCGAAAACCGTTGAGGGGGCGACTCCTCCGTGGGTTCGAATCCCACCCTCACCGCCAGAGCGAACCCGCCTGCGGATCACTTCCAGCCAGCCGCCGCCCGCCGTTGCGCTGTGAGCGGCGCCGTGGGAGCCACGCTGACCCCGGATTTCCGGTTGGAACACCTGCTGATAACTGGCGAATCGCTCCCGAAGCCTTCACTCATGACGACGAGCGCCCGATGCACCCGGTGAATCCTGGCGGCTCCCTCTACTTACGAGGGTGCGCCGGCGGACGGCAGAGGCGCGGCCTTCGGCTTCCGGATCGTCCGGGAGACCGGCCCCTGACAACGGAAAACCCGCTTCATGCACGGTGTCTCAATGCGCGATCATAGCAGCATGAGCGGGCTACGGGTGCATTGCGGGGAGTCCAGGCTGGCGCATGGCTGGCGGCTGGCGGCGGCGTCAGGCGTGGCGAAGGACTTGGTCGCCGAATTCATCCAGCCGGCCGTGCGGGCCATTCCGGGCGCCCTGGCCGCCCGGTTGAGGCCCTGCTGCGTCCGGCTCCCGGCGCGGCTGAAGACTCCGAGTCACGCCTCGCAGTGGGTGGAGACCGCCAGCCGGTTGGAGATCACCGTGGCCTGCGAGGGTGTCGAAGCGCACGACGTGGCCCTGGAACTGCTGGTGTGCGTGGGCCAGGCTTTGTGGGAGGCGCTGGGCCCCAGCGAGAGAGCCACCTACCTGCTGGTGCTGTGCGAGGAGATCGTCGCCTGCGTCACCGGCGAGATCGACGAGGACGCGCTCGAAGAGAAACGCCGGCTGATGGGCGGGCGCTCGGCGGCGCGCAGCCGGCGGCGCCTCGAGGAGTACGCCCGCGCGTCGTTCGCTTCCACGGCGGCCGAGTACGTACACTGCCTCTGGCACGACGTCACGGTGCGGACCGGTCCCGACCACCTCCCGCCACGCCACCTACGCCGGCGGCTGCAACTGCTGCGCCGCTGGTTTCCGCCCAACCGCGGCTATCAGCTTTTCGCGGAGGGCGGCGCCGGCCGCGCCTCCAGCCCGGCGCAGTAGAATGATCTCGCCATGCGCATGAGTCGCAGAGAAGCTCTGGCCGCGGCGGCGCCCATGGTGGCGCGAGCCGCGCGGCGTAAGACCAACGTGGTCTTCTTCATGACCGACGATCACGGCGCCTGGGCGCTGGGCGCGTACGGCTGCCAGGACCTGCACACGCCCAACGTGGACCGGCTGGCGGCCGCAGGGGCGCGCTTCACCCGCGCTTACGCCTGCACCCCCGTCTGCTCGCCCAGCCGCATGACCTACCTCACGGGCCGCATCCCCTCGATCCACGGCGTGCAGGACTGGCTGCGTCCGGTGGACAGTCTGGGGGCCCGCTCGCGGGCATTTCTCGACGGCCACCCCACCTTCACGGAAGCGCTGGCGCAGAACGGCTACACCCTGGGCCTCTCCGGCAAGTGGCACCTGGGCCGTGACGAGCACGCCCAGCGCGGCTTCACCTACTGGTGCACCATCCCCGGCGGCGGGGGCACCTACCGCGACCCCGTCTTCGTCAAGAACGGCGCGGAGGTGAAAACCACGGGCTACAAGACCGACCTGGTCACCGACTTCGCCCTCGAGTTCCTCAACCAGAACCAGAACCAGCCGTTCTTCCTCTACGTTCCGTTCTACGCGCCCCATACGCCCTACGACTACCAGCCCGAGCGGTACCGGCAGCACTACCATAACTCGAAGTTCCCCTGCTTCCCCACCACGCCCATGCACCCCTGGCAGAACAAGGGTCTGAGGCAGCACCACCTGAACCGCGCCAGCAGGCACGCGTACTCGGCGCTGATCACCGGCGTGGACGCCAACGTGGGCCGCATCCTAGCGCGTCTCGAACAGCTCGGCCTGCGCGAGAACACGCTGGTGGTCTTCACCGCCGACCAGGGCTGGAACGCCGGGCACCACGGCGTCTGGGGCAAGGGCAACGGCACCTGGCCTTTCAACATGTACGAGGAGTCCCTCCGCGTGCCCCTCATCTGGAACCACCCCGGACGCATCCGCACCGGCCAGGTGCTCGCCCCGATGGTCTCCTCCTATGACTTCTTCCCGACGATCCTGGAATACCTGGGCGTGGCTGCCCCGCGCGATCCCAAGCGCGTCGGCCGCAGCTACGCAGGGTTCGTGCGCGGCCGGCCGCCGGCCTGGCGCAACCGGCTGTACTTCGAGTACTCGCACGTACGCGCCCTGCGCACGGAGAACCTGAAATACGTCGAGCGCACCAAGGAATGGCCGAGCGAGCTGTATGATCTCGAAGCCGACCCCGGCGAAACCCGCAACGTGATCGAGGAAGCGGCCTACCAGTCGCAGCTCAAAGCATTGCGCGCCGAGCTGGCGGATTTCTTCCGCCAGGCCGGCGCGCCGCCGCTCGAGGAGTGGCGGTCCACCACCACGCAGGAACTGACGGTCTACTCCCGCTAGCCGCTGGGATAGACTAACAACCATGGCCCGAGAGTTTGACCTCACTCCCCAGGCGGTGACGCCGGTCGAGACGCCCTTCCGGCGCATCGCCACGCCGCTGCCCGTTCCCGAATCCTTGCCCCTGCTGGAGCGCCTGGCTCGCTACGAGCCGGTGGCCATGCGCGGCCAGCCCCCCATCGTGTGGGACCGCGCCGAGGGTTTCCAGGTGTGGGACCGCTGGGGCAACTGCTGGGTGGACTGGTCCTCGGGCGTGCTGATCGCCAACGCCGGTCACGGCCGCGAGCGCATCCGCGAGGCGATCGTCCGGCAGGCCGAGAGCCGTTTGCTCACCAGCTACTGCTTCCCTAACGAAGTCCGCGCGCGCCTGGTCGAGCGGCTGGCCACTTTGCTGCCCGAGCCGCTCAAGAAAGTCTTCCTGCTGACCACCGGCTCGGAAACCATCGAGTGCGCCATCAAGCTGTGCCGCACCTGGGGCGGCAGGCAGGGCGGGCGCTCGAAGCACATCATCGTCTCCTACGAGAAGGCCTTTCACGGGCGCACCATGGGCGCGCAGCAGGCCGGCGGCATCCCAGCGCTCAAGGAATGGATCGTGAACCTGGATCCGGGCTTTGTGCAGGTTCCCTTCCCGGACGGTTTCTGGACCGAGGCTCTCTCGTTCGAGGCCTTCGAGCGGCAGCTTTTCGAGGCGGGCGTCGAGCCGCAGAACGTGGCTGGGGTGATTCTGGAGACTTACCAGGGCGGCACGGCGGGCTTCGCCCCGCGCGAGTACATGCAGGCGCTGCGGCGGTGGTGCACGGGGCACAAGGTGCTGCTGGTGTGCGACGAAGTGCAGGCGGGGTTCGGGCGCACGGGCACGCTGTGGGGTTTCGAGCACTACGGGATCGTTCCCGATCTGGCCTGCTTCGGCAAGGGCATCACCAGCTCGCTGCCGCTGGCGGCGGTGGCCGGACGGGGAGACGTCATGGACCTGTTCGCGCCGGGCGCCATGACCTCGACCCACACCGGCAACCCGGTCTGCTGCGCGGCGGCCCTGGCCTCGATCGACCTGGTGGTCGAGGAGAACCTGGCCGAGAACGCCCGGCGCGTGGGCGCGCTGCTGCACGAGAAGCTGCGCGCCATCCAGGCACGCTACCCGCAACTGGGCGGCGTGCTGGGCCGGGGGCTCGTGGCCGGCGTGATCTGCGTCCGCCCGGGGGCCAAAGAGCCCGACGGGAACCTGGCCTTCGAGGTGGTGCGCCGCTCGGTCGAGAAGGGCGTCCTGATGTTCGCGCCGGTGGGCTACCAGGGTTCGACCATCAAGATCTGCCCGCCGCTGGTCATCACCGCGGAAGCGCTGCTCGATAGCGTGGCGGGCTTCGAGGAGGCGGTCGCGGAGGCCATCGCCGCCCAGGCGGCGCCGACCAAATGACCAGACCGCAAGTGGTGATTGTTGGCGGCGGCATGATCACCCACGATCAGCTCCTGCCCTCGCTCTATCACCTCCAGCGGCAGGGGCGCATCGGCGAGATCTCGATCTGCGCTTTGAACGCCCGCCCGCTCCAGGAACTGGCCGAATCCGAATTGTTCGCGCGGGCCTTCCCGGGGCAGTCCTTCCGGCCGTACCCGGACCTGAGCGGCGATCTCGAGGATCCCCATCCGGGACTTTACCGCGAGGTCATCGCCGGTCTGCCGCCGCGCAACCTGGTGGTGGTGGCGGTCCCGGACCAACTGCACTTCGACGTGATCATGACGGCGCTGGGGGCCAGCCAGCACGTACTGTCGGTGAAGCCCCTGGTGCTGACCGCCCGGGAGTCGCTCGTCATCGAGCGGGAGGCCTGCGCGCGCGGGCTGCTGGTGGGCATCGAGTACCACAAGCGCTTCGACGACCGCAGCCTGATGGCGCGCAGCCGTTACCGCGCCGGGTGGTTCGGCGAGTTCCGGCTGGGCACGGCCTGCCTGCTGGAGAAGTGGTACTACCGCCACTCGAACTTCCAGAACTGGTGCACGGTCGAGAACTCCGACGCCTTCACCTACGTGGGCTGCCACTACGTGGACCTGGTGCACTTCATCACCGGCCTCGTGCCGGTGGCGGTCAGCGTCTACGGCATCCGCGACCGCTACCCCAACGGCAACGAGGGGTTCCTGTGGACCGACGCCCGGGTGATCTGGGACAACGGCGCCTGCCTCAACGTCCAGAACGCGCTGGGTTTCCCCGACGCCGCCCCCGGCACCAACACCCAGGGGTTGACCATGTACTGCGCCGGGGGCGAGCAGGGCGCCCTGCTCGCGCACTCCGATCAGTACCGCGGCCTGAAGCACTGCTACACCCGCCAGCCGGAAGCTCCCGGAGCCACCATCTACGCCGAGCCCAGCCCCGACTACTTCCAGTACCTGGATCTGGGCGGCCCAGGCCTGGTTCCGGTGGGTTACGGCTACCGTTCGGTCGAGTACATCGTGGCGGGGGCCATCCGTCTCGAAACCGAGACCGCCGGGCTGCCAGAAGCCGGGGCCCTGGCGCGGCGCCAGGGGGCTCTGCGGCAGATTGACGCCACCGGCATCATGGCCACGCCTAGCAACAGCCGTTTCAACGAGTTGGTGCTCGAGGCCGGGCGCCTGTCGATCCTCAACGCCGGCCGGGAGGCCGTCATTGAGTACGGGGAGCATCCGGGGGTGCGGCTGAGGTGAGCTTCCAGCCTTAAAAGTTGTTAACCTGGTAACACGCTCGGGTTTGGCGAGCGTCGTAACAGTTCAGATCAGCGGCGCTGCGGTATGCGGGGAGTCTGATCGCATGTCCAGCGTCTGAGTCCAGGAGGTAGTTTTGCATCCCAGAGGTGTTGCTGCCGTCATTCTGAGCGCCTTCCTTGCCGTGCCCCCAGCGGGCCTGGGGCAGGAGAAGGCCGCCCCCCCCGCCAAGCCGTCCGCCCCGCCGGGAAGCCTCAAGATCGTGGTGGTTCAGGGCGAGGGCGCCGTCAACAGCATCGTGGGCAAGACGGCTACCCAGCCGGTGGTCGAGGTTCGCGACCAGAACGACAAGCCGGTGGCGGGCGCCGAAGTCGTCTTCCAGCTTCCGGCGGCAGGCCCGGGCGGGATCTTCCACGGGTGGATGCGGACGCAGACGGCCAGGACCAACGAGCAGGGGCAGGCCGGCGCCAGCGGCCTTGTCCCCAACGATCAGCCGGGGCGCTTCAACATCAAGGTAACGGCCGCGCAGGGCGACCGCACGGCCAGCGTCATCATCGCGCAGACGAACCTCCAGCGGACGGGCAGCGGTGGACGGACCGTGGCGAGCAGCTCCTGGAAGTGGAAGGTGATCGGCCTGGCCGGATTGGGCGCGGTGGTCGGCGGGATCTACGCCACCAAGCGCAACGGAGTAGCAACCGCTGCCACCCCCGCAACGCCGGTGACCATTACCGTGGGCGCGGTGACGGTGGCCGGCCCGCGATAAGCCCATGCCGAGTGCTCCTGGTGAGGTGTTTCCCATGCTCAAGAAGAAAGCTCTAAGTATCTTGTGTGCTGTGCTGATGGGCGGGCTCGCGCTGGCGGCGCAGGAAGCCAGACTGAGCGGACCGCTTTCAGGATGGGTCTTCGACAGCGCGTCGCGGAGCATCCGCCCGATCGTGGGCTTGCCCGGCGCCGCTTATCTGGGTGATCCGCTGGTGGCGGAGTTGGATTGGGCCTCGGCGGCGCCGGAGGGCCAACTGGCGCTGGCGATCAGGGAAGGGAAGTTGTACGGCCTCCGGGGTTTGAACGCCGAGCTGGCCGTGGTGGAGATCGCGGGAGCGCTGGCGGCCCCGGAGCGGGCCGCCTGGAGCGCCGATGGCTCCGGGGCGGTGATCTACTCGGGGGCGGAGGGCCGGCTCCAGTTCCTGCGCAACCTGCTGGAGAACCCCGTTGCCGGAGCAGCCGTCGAGGCGCCCGGCCCCGTGGTGGCCCTGGTGGCCTCGGGCGAATGCGCGGTGGCGGGCGTAGGATCCGAGCGAGGCGGCGGGGTTTACTTGGTCTGTCCGGACGCCCCGGCCAGGCTCCTGGCGGCGGTGGCTCAACCAGCCGCGCTGGCGCTGGCCAACGGCGGACGCGACCTGTTTGTGGCGGACCGCGCCACGGGCCGCATCCTGGAGATCCGCGGTTTCCGCGATGAAGCTACAGTGATGGCTTTCGCCGAAGACTCCACCGGCAATTCGGACCCGGTGGGGCTGGCCGTTTCGGCCGACCAGCGGCGCCTGTTCGTGGCGGACCGCGCGGCGAAACGCGTGGATACCTACGACCTGGAGAGCCGCGCGTTGCTCGGTCAGATTGCCGTGGAATGGGAGCCCGCGCTGCTCGAGCCCCTGGCGTTGCGGTCCGTGTTCCTGTTGAAATCCTCCGGCAGCGGGCAAGAGCCGTTGCTGGTGCTGGACGCCGGCCGCGAGCCGGCGGTGTATTTTGTTCCCGCCGGGAGGGGTGAATGAGCCGGCTTAGGTGTTTCTGGATCTTTGCGTTGGCGGCGTGGCTGGGGCTGGCTCTGCCGGCTTTCTCGCAGGCTCCGACCTCGCCCTTGGCGGTGCGGGTGCAATACGGCGCTACCGCCGTCAGCTACACCGAGGGGACGACGGTCACCGTGCCTTCCGATGCGCTCGGGCTGGCTACGACGGTGTTCGTCACCCTCACCTACCGGGGCGTCGCCTCGGCCGACATCACTTCGGTCGAGGTGGTGGGTCACACGGACTTCGCGCTGGTGGCGGCGCCGGAGATGCCGGCCACGCTGCGGCCTAACAGCACGTTGAACCTCAGTCTCCGCTACCTGCCTACCACCAGTGCGCGTGTCCTGGCCCAGGTGCAGGTCGGCTACACCGAGGTGCGTACCACCGGAAGGCTGACCGTCAGCCTGGCCGGCGTGGCGCCGGAGTTCGCCTTCAGCTACACGCCCCAGGGCGGCAACGCCACACTGGTCGAGGCCGGAGGCACGGTGGCCTTTCCGGCCACGGCCGTCAACACCACGGCCTCGACTACGTTTGTGCTCACGAACCGGGGCAGCGGCGCGGGCGCCATCGGCCCCGTCGCGCTGGCCGGGACCGCCTTCCAGTTGGTGGGCGCGCCGCTCCCCAACACGGTCGTCGAATCCGGCAAGGACGTCCGCTTCACGATTGGTTTCTCGCCCAAGCAAATGGAGACCAGCCAGGGCGTCTTGACGGTGACCCTGGCGGACCGGCAGGTCAGCTTCAACCTCTCGGGGGCCGGCTCGGCGGGTGTCTTCGCTTATGAGACCATCCGCGAGGGCGTGGCCACCGCAGTGGCTCCCAGCCAGGTCATTACGCTGCCCGAGGCGGTCATCGGCGACAAGAGCAGCCTCTCGGTGCGCGTGCAGAACGCCGGCAACGCCGACGGCGTCATCAGCGTGATCAGCGTCCAGGGAACCGGCTTCCAGCTCAGCGATGTGCCTTTTCTGCCGGTGACGCTGGCGCCCGGGGCCTCGGTGGCCTTCACCATCACTTTCACGCCCGCGCAACCGGGCTGGAGTTCGGCGCGGCTGAAGGTCGGCGCCGACACCTTCGACGTGCGGGGCGCCGGGCTCGGCCCGCAGTTGGCCTTCGCCTACACCATCAGCGAGATCACCACCACGGTGCAGAGCAACGGCTCGGTGATCTTCACGCCGGTGCAGGTGGGCCGCACGGCTTCCCTCCGCTTCTTCGTCATCAACAACGGCACGGCGCCCGCCACGGTGAACAGCATCAGCGTTTCCGGCACGACCACGGCCTTCACGGTGTCGGATGTGCCGGCCCTGCCGCTGAGCGTCTCGCCCGGCGCCACGGCGATGTTCACCGTCCAGTTCGCGCCCACCGTCACCGGGACCATCACCGCCACGCTCAAGGTGGACACGCAGAGCTTCACGCTGTCGGGCTCGGCCTCGTCTCCGGATCCGCTGCCCGCTTACAAGTTCGAGGCGCCCGCCGTGTCGCAGGAGCCGATGCAGCAGCCGCAGATCGCTCTGACGCTGGCGGCGCCCTACCCGCTGGCGCTCAGCGGCACCCTGACACTGGCCTTCTTCTCCAACGCCGAGGTTCCCTCCACCGATGCGTCCGTGCAGTTCGCCGTGGGCGGCCGCACGGTGAACTTCACCATCCCGGCCAACGCCACCAAGGCCGTCTTCCAGAACAACGCCACGCAGGTCCGCGTGCAGACGGGCACGGTGGCCGGGACCATCACCATCACGCCGTCGTTCGTCACCGACGCCGGCATCATCCTGACGCCCACCAATCCGCCGGCGCTCAACTTGGTGATTCCGGCGTCGGCGCCGCGGGTGCTGGGGGTCGAGGTGTCGGCCACGACCGCGACCAGCATTACGCTGCTGGTGCGGGGCTACTCCACTGCCCGGTCGGTGACCAAGATGGACTTCCAGTTCACGCCTACGGCGGGGGAGAACGTCTCCACCACCAGCCTCAGCCTGCCGGTGGAGGGCAATTTCCTGAGCTGGTATCAGCAGGCGCAGTCGCAGCAGTACGGGAGCCTGTTCACGGCCACCATCCCCTTCACCTTGCAGGGCGACGTCAAGAACGTGACCAGGGTGGCGGACACGCTCCAGTCGGTATCCGTCACGCTGACGAACCGGCAGGGGACTTCCGCCGCCCAGAGTGTCTCGCTGCGCTGAGCGTTTCCAGCGAGGGCCGCGGCGTCCTCAAAAGCCGCCAGCCCAGGCTGCGGGATGAAAAAAGCGGCGCTGAGCAAGGGGGCCTGGGGCCCCTCTGGGGGAGGATTCAAGAAACGGCCCTGGCGGCCCTCGACCGCGTGCGGCAGCAGGCGCCGGTAGATCTCCTCGGCCAGCCCGGACATCCACACGCTCTTCTGTTCCGCCGCCACCTGCTGGTGTTTCTTTCTCAGGAAGTAGGCCGCCCCTGCGGAGACCGGCGCGGTCTCCTGGGACTCACGAGCACCGCGCTCCGCCGCGCGCGCCGCCAGCGTTTCATCGACGTAGACCTGGACTCCCCACTCCTCGCGGCCGTGGAAGGGATCCAGCAGCCGCAGCAACGTCTCGTAGTGCCGCTCCAGCCTCCAACTACGCCCTGGACTACAGCGGCCCCTGGCCGCCTTACAGCTTCGTCAGGCTGAGTTTGAAGATCGGGGCCGTCGAGGCAGCAACCCGAGAGCCGTCCCCGATACCATGCCGGACTGGGGGGCGTGGACCTGCGGTTCGACGGGGAGGTGCTCACCGGGCTGCTGGACCTGACGCCGCCGGGCCTGGACGAGCTGATGTGCCTGTCCGAGCTGGCCGAACTGGTCGAGCGCCGCAAGTACGACCTCTACGTGCTGGACACCGAGCCAGGCAGCCCGGGAGGAGGCGGCCCGCATGCAAGGCGCGCTGGAGCGCTGCGGCATCCGGGCCGGGACTCTACTGGCCAACCGGCTGGGCCGGACCCTGAGGCAACTCGAGAACAAGATCCGGGAGCTACAGGAACAGTTCGAAATTCACGATCTAAACATCAATCTTCGGCCGTTGGGCAACTTGCTCGACCGGCAGGAGAAGACGCGATGCCGCAAATCGTCCACTCCACGGAAAGCATCCAACCTGGCCGACGTGCTGGAGAGGATCCTGGACAAGGGGATCGTCATCGCCGGGGACATCAGGATCAAGCTCTGCGACGTCGAGCTGTTGACTATCCAGATCCGGCTGCTCATGGCCTCACTGGACAGGGCCCGGGAAATGGGCATTGACTGGTGGACTCGTAGCCCGTTTCTGTCCTCGAGCGCCCCACCCGAGCTACCCGCCCCGGCCTCCACCGACGGCCGCCTGGCCGCGGAACTCGAGCAGCTCAGGCAGCGGGTTCAGCAATTGGAGGCCTCCCCGCCGCATCCCTGAGGTTGGCCGCGAGGCCGGCTTCGTGGTAGCATGGACTACGTACGCCACCAGAACCGGGGACGTAGTTCAGTTGGTTAGAACGCCGGCCTGTCACGTCGGAGGTCGCGGGTTCGAGTCCCGTCGTCCCCGCCATTCGTTTCAGCGGTTCCCCTTTGATTTCAGGCGCTTTCCCCCAGAGGGGGTGTGTCACGGGGCGACACGAGCCTGTCTGTAGTCAGAACTCCGTGACTTCGTGGAATCAGCAACTTGCGGCTCGGAGGCGTGGGCCTGCCGAAGCGACGTTACGGAAGTTCTCGCCCTCCGACAGCAGGTTGCGGTCCTCAAACGGAAACGGCCCCCTCCTCGTCTGAATCGGCTGGACCGACGTCCTCTTCATGGTGAAGCCCGAGACCGTCATCGGCTGGCGCCGCGCCGGTTTTCGTCTCTACTGGCGTTGGCGATCCCAGTTGCGGAGCGGCCGGCCGAAGATCAGCGATGAGATTCGTGTTCTGATCCGACGCCTGGCGGAAGAGAACCCGACATGGGGCGCTCCCAAGATTCACGGCGAGCTTCTGAAGCTCGGCTTCGTCGTCTCCGAACGAACCGTGCCTCGGTGTCTGCGAGCTGTTCGGCGCCGCGGCGAAGCGCTGGAAGATGCAGTTCAAAGCGGCCTTGCTTTTTGCAGAGCCAAGTCTGTTTGACCAACGGGACAGTGGCGCGGCAGTGCCGGTTCTTGCAGGTCATCGTGCGCGTCCACAGATAAGCCACGGGCATGAGACATGCGGTCGGCACTTCGTCGGAGTCGTACTCGTTCAATCATTCAGCCTGAAGCGGAGGCTTCTTCCCGCAGTACTGCGGGTCAGGGATAACCCGCCATTGTTACCGTGTCCTCACCGCCGGTCTACTAGAATGGGAGATAATCCACCTGGAAAGAGGGCTGTCGAATGCCAAGAAAACGTAGTGTCGAAACGGGGAATCCCGCTTCTTCTTCTGAGGGCGCCTCGCCCGCGGCGAAACCCCCGCGTCGGCGCAAGGCGCTGGCCGCGGCGGCAGGCGCCGGGGCCCCGTCGCACGCTGTGGGGACCTTCCCGGCGGATTTCACCCAGAGCGAGCGCGATGAGGTTGAGCGGCTGGCCTATTTCTACTGGTGGGAACGCGGCTGCCAGCACGGCTCGCCCGACGAAGACTGGTATCGCGCCGAGGAAGAAGTGCGCCGCCGCGCTCTGCCCGCCGAGACCAACGGCCGCCTGTGCCTATCGGAAATCCCATCCGAGCCAGCTGGCGAGTGAGCACGGGCCGTGGGGAGCCGAAGGACTGCCGGGAATCCGGTGGATTCGGCGGGGTAGGTAACGATGGTGCAGTCCGCCGGCTTGCGTAACCGCCACGACTGCCCCATCTTCGGCGGCTGCACCGGTCGCGGTTCCGGCGACTCCTTGGCCATACGGTCTGCGGCGGTCAACCTCGGTCGCTTCTTCGCTGAGCGCTGGAGCACTCCGATCTGATGGCGAAGGGCCAGGTTTTCCAGTTGCCGAGAGGCTCGCGATTTCAGCAGTGACGAAAGAGCGGCAGCCCGCACCGGCAGCACTCTGAACATCGAATGAAGGAATTGGCGGAGGATGCGCAACTCCCGTCTTCTCAAACACTTCGGCATTTACGAGAGGCACAGCTGCGCTGGCAGCCCGCCCTGACGGTCTGCCGTCAAAACTGGATTCGCGCCTGGAACTGCAGGAAGCGGTTCACCGCCGCGGTTTGCTGCTGCACCTTTCCGAAGTTCGTGTTCATGGGGTCCGTGTTCGGGTTGTCGAACTGGTACCGGTTGAACACGTTCAGCATG
>Ga0315289_10002793_pt1 | contig 26652 bp, 30 predicted proteins | sample YL17G11_40_MG_FD_203452 | JGI IMG/M metagenome (GOLD analysis project Ga0315289, IMG submission 203452) | Sediment microbial communities from Yellowstone Lake, YNP, Wyoming, USA - YL17G11_40 | ecosystem: Environmental > Aquatic > Freshwater > Lake > Sediment | place: USA: Wyoming | collected...
TGTTTGAAAGACCTTCTGCTCTTTCTCACAATTAATTCGATCTTGTTCAATATCCTCTTCGCTGGCTTTCCTCACTACCTTACTATATTCCTTCCGATATACTCCGCTGTCCACTACTCGGGGTTCCTTGATAACTGTGCCCAGTTTTAAGCCTCTATCGGCCTCCACCATCACCTTGTCGCCTACCCTGAGATCAAGCTCCTCGGCATCAAAGTCCGAAATCCGGCAAAACTTTTTAAACATTATCCCAACAATCCTCTGCATCTCTATCCCTCTTTTGCAGCCAACTTGATCAACATGTAATCTACGATCAACTGAGGGTTAACATTTCTCTTCATCAGTAACTGGGCCTCTTTCACAACTTTCCATTTGGCTAAAAGTTCTTCTAACGTGAACGTGCTGGATTCCTTCTCGATCTTTTCCAAAAGGTCTGAATTAACCACTCTATCTTTAAGTTCTCTCCTTTTGCAAACCATAAAATCATGATACCACGTTTTCAGTAATTCCAGTTTTTCAGCCATGTCCTCTTTCGCAGATGTTAGCTCTTCAGCCAGATTGAGAGCAGAGGAGATACCTTCTTGTGAAAGTCTTTTTACCCTATCAAAAAGCATAGCCCTGTCAAACACGAGTCCACTTTCAACCATCTCAAATGCCCTTTTTAAACTTCCCCCTGAGAGAGAGACGAGCACATCGGTCACAACTTCTCTTCCCTGAAATCTCTCCTCAACCATCTTCTGGATTACCTGGGAGGAAAGAGGCTGGAAGCGGATCATCTGACATCGTGAGACGATCGTGGGTAAAAGGGTTCTTAATTCGTGAGTAATGATGATAAAAACGGTATCCAGAAGAGGCTCTTCTAAAGACCTAAGCAGACAGTTGGCAGCCTGAGGCGTCATCTTCTCAGCATCATTAATGATAATAATTTTCTTTCTTCCTTCAAAGGGATGGAAGGTCATCCTCTTTTGAAGATCCCTTATCTGATCAATCTTAATGGAATTCCCTTCAGCCTCAATGTACATGCAATCAGGGTGAATCTGCTGATTGATCTTCTTACAGGGTGTACACACCCCGCATCCTTCACCAGGCAGTTCTCTACAGTTGATGGCCTGGGCAAAACTCTGTGCCACTAACCTCTTTCCAATTCCCTCTAATCCAGCAAAAAGATAGGCATGAGACATTCTCTCACTTTCTATTGCCCTCCTTAAGTGCTCGATCTGGTGTTCATGTCCCTTTACCTCTTTAAAACTCATCTTAAACCTTTCGGCTTTTCCTTAAGTTTTTCAGATACGATAGATGAGATTTCTCCGTGTATTATCAAGACATCCCGATTCCCATCGATAACCCTGATTCTCTCAGGCTCCTTTCTGGCCAATTTCAGATAACCATTTCTCACCTTATAATGAAAATCGAGTTCCTTGCTCTCAAAGCGGGTATCATCAACTTCCTGATCCTTCAGCTCACACCTTGTCCATGCCCTCTTCAAACCCATCTCCACTGGACAGTCAATAAAAAAAGTAAGATCCGGTTTAATCCCGGAGGTAGCTATTCGATTCAGGTCATCAATAATGTTAAGATCAATCCCCTGGACTAAACCCTGATAAACAATGGTAGAATCAATAAAGCGGTCACAGATAACTACTTTCCCCTCTTTCAGGGCAGGTAAGATCACCTCTTCTACATGCTGGGCACGTGAGGCGATGTAGAGGAAAAGTTCAGCTTTGAGCGTAAGATCGACGTTTTCTGATTGAAGAAGCATCAACCTAATCTGATCACCAATCTTTGTTCCACCAGGTTCTCGGGTGACCAGACAGGAATAACCAAGTGAAATGAGAAAACTATTGAGCAGATCTGCCTGTGTAGTCTTACCGCATCCTTCGATCCCTTCAAAAGAGATAAACAGGCTCATAAGCCTTAAAGCTTTGCACTCCTTTTGTACTCATGAGAAAAAACAAAATCCCTTATTTCTTTCCTCACAGGGGGTTTTGGTTCCTGATCTGGAAAACCTACTGGAACCATCTCCACTACGCCTATCCCTTCAGGGACTTTAAGGATCTCCTTAACCTTCTGTGCATTGAAATAACCCACATGTACTGTGCCCAGACCTAAGTCATGGGCAGCCAGACAAAGATTCTGCATGGCTATACCCATATCGAACATGAACCAGTCTCCCTTATCTGTAGCAGGCTGTCCTTTGGAAAAACCGGCCTTTCCCATTTGTGCGCAGGCCACAATGATCAGTGGTGCCTGAGAAAATGCAGGAATTGCCGGATTTCCGGATGGTATTGTCTTGGTTAACTCTTCTTTTATTCTCGAATCATCGACAAGTATCAACTCCCAACACTGAGTATTGGCCCAGGAAGGGGCGAAGCGCACTGCCTCAAGGAGTTGCATAAGCTTATCGTGTGGGATTGGATCCGATTTATACCTCCTGATGCTTCTCCTCTCTTTTATCGCCTGTAATACATCCATTTTCCTTCTCCTCAACAGTATTTCTAAAGTTGAAAAACTAACAGAATTTCAATCTGCTGTCAATAATTATAACCGGGCTCGCTCGAAACTTTTTCTTGAATAAAGTGAAATCCCCTGATAAAAATAAACGTTGAACTATGTGGTACCGGACACTCAGTTTTAAACTCATCCTGTCGTTAGGCTTAATTATCATTTCAGGGATAGGTGTATTTACCTACGCGAACTTAAAAAACCTCAGGGAGCAGTTGATTGGAGAGGTGTTCGTGGGAGCTACCCGTATCAGCGATACGGTTAAGGCAAGCACCCGGTACGATATGTTGATCAACCGAAGGGATGCCCTGCAGAATGTGATTGAAACCATTGGAAAGCAGAAGAGCATGGAAAAGGTGAGGATCTTCAATAAAGAAGGCGTTATCATGTTCGCCTCTGATAATCAGGAGATGGGAATAACCGTGGATAAGTTTGGCGACAAGTCCTGCACTGCCTGTCATGTTCGAGAAAAACCTTTACCGTTAATTGAGCTCTCTACAGCGGAGAGAACGAGAATCTTTACAGCAAAAAATGGCTACCGGATCCTGGGTATGATAACCCCTATTTACAACGAGCCTGACTGCTACAATGCCCCCTGTCATGCCCATCCTGAGCACCAGAACGTCCTCGGAGTGCTTGATATTTCCATGCCTTTAGCCAAAGTGGATGAAAATATCAAAACGGCTATCAACCGAATCTTATCATTCTCTCTGGTTCTCATCCTCACATTATCTACGATCATCATTCTCTTTATCCAGAAATTCGTTAACCGGCCAGTTAAAGAGCTCGTCAAGGGGACAAACAAGGTAGCTGCCGGAGAACTCAACTACAAAATCTCCCTCCATTCTAAAGACGAGATAGGACAATTAGCACTTTCCTTTAACAAAATGACAGAAGATCTGAAAAATGCCAATGAGCAGATTCAGGAATGGATCAAAACCCTGGAACAAAGGGTTAAAGAAAGAACGAATGAATTACAAGAGACCCAGTACCAACTCCTTCAAACTGAAAAGTTAGCCTCTATCGGGAAACTGGCCGCAACTGTTGCTCATGAGATAAATAATCCCATCACCGGTATCTTAACCTACACCAAGCTTCTGAGGAGAAAGCTGAAGGAAGGCATACCAAATAGTGATGAACTCCAGAGATTTCAAGGATACTTAGCTACCATGGAGAGGGAAACAGAACGGTGCGGAACCATTGTAAGAAATATGCTCGACTTTGCCAGACAGAGAGAGCCCTCATATAAGCCTGACATTGATGTGAATACAATTGTTAATGAATCATTAGATCTCGTGGGTAACAAGATAGCCCTCGAGGAAATTAAATTAGAAAAGAGGTTCGGTCAACTGCCCACCATCACTGCTGACCCTTCCCTCTTAAAGCAAGCCATATTGAATGTTGTGCTCAATGCCTGCGAGGCGATGGATCACGGCGGAATGCTTACCATCACTACCGAATTCAGAGAGAAAGACCAGATGATTAGAATGATCATTGCTGACAATGGAAGAGGTATTGACCCCCAGGATCTACCCAAGATCTTTGATCCCTTTTTTACAACCAAAGATAAAGGAACTGGTCTGGGGTTGTCCGTGGTATATGGGATTATTAGTTCACACCATGGCACTACTGAAGTAAAAAGTAAACTGGGGGAGGGAACACAGGTAATTATTAAACTACCCGTAAAAACTTAACGCTCAGATCTTGATTGCATCTCTAAAGCTCTATACATCATAGAGAGAAATTGGTAAAATATATATACATTGAACTGATTGGCAGTATCCCTGAAATTAATTTCAGGGAATTGGAGGCAAGTTTACACGATACTTTTAAATTCCCTGTAAAAACTATTAATGCTAAGATACAGGTGGAAGGTGCTTTTGATCCAGTCCGTAAACAGTATTACTCTACCAAAATATTGAAGGAGATGCTGAATGACTCTCCACCTGATGCGTTGAAAATAATTGGTCTTACGCCACTTGATCTTTTCATACCGATACTTACCTTCATCTTTGGAGAAGCACAGCTGGGAGGGAGCGTAGGAATAGTATCTATCGCTCGGCTCAAGCAGGAATTTTATGGGCTACCCCCAAATAACGGTCTTTTGTATCGGAGAGTGGTAAAGGAGATAAACCATGAACTGGGACACATCTTTGGACTTATACACTGCCACCAAAGGGAGTGTGTGATGTACCTTGCCAATAGTATCAGGGATGTAGATACAAAAGGGGATAGCTTCTGTGTAAGATGTAAAGAGTTACTGGAAATCAGACAAAGGGAGGCAGAATAAAAACACATGGAAAAGGATATCAATATACTGGTAGTGGATGATGAAGAGATCGTAAGGGATTCTCTGTGCAGTTGGTTAAAGGAGGATGGATACCAGTCTGACGCGGTTGAGGATGGGTTTAAGGCTTTGGAGATGATCGAGAAAAAGCAATGGAACGTACTATTTGTCGACCTCAAGATGCCGGGGATGGACGGGTTAGAGGTCATAAGAAAGGTGAAAGAGACCAGGCCTGAGATACCCATAATTATCATAACTGCGTATGCTACTGTTAATACTGCTGTGGAGGCCATGAAAGAAGGAGCCTACGATTATTTAGTGAAGCCCTTTAACCCCGAGGAAATTTCCCTTATTATTAAAAGATTGATTGAGAAGCAGGTTTTACTGAAAGAAAATATCTTCCTCCGAAAGGAACTGAAGAAACAGTTCTATTTTCAAGACTTGATCAGCAAAAGCCGGAAGATGCAGGATATCTTTGAACTTGCCCGTACCGTAGCGAAGAGCAACTCCACCATACTCATCCTGGGAGAAAGTGGGACCGGGAAAGAACTCCTTGCCCGTGCTATCCACCACGAGAGTTTAAGGGCTGATGCCCCTTTTATCTCTGTATCATGTGCGGCCTTAACTGAGACTCTCCTCGAAAGCGAACTCTTCGGTCATGAAAAAGGAGCTTTCACCCACGCCATCTCTCAGAAGAAGGGAAAGTTTGAGATGGCCAATGGGGGCACAATATTCTTGGATGAAATAGGAGATATTGGGCCAAAACTCCAACTCGATTTGCTTCGGATACTGCAGGAAAAGGAGTTCAGCCGGGTTGGTGGAAACGAGGTAATAAAGGTTGACGTGAGGGTAATAGCAGCAACCAATCGGGACCTCAGGAAAGCTATAGAGGAAGGGAAATTCAGAGACGACCTCTACTATCGATTGAACGTTATCTCTATCTTAATCCCACCTTTGAGGGAGAGAAAGGAAGATATTCCCTTGCTGGTAAACCATTTCATAGAAAAATTTAATATCGAGATGGGAAAGAGGATAGAAGGAATATCACCAGAGGCACTCAATATTGCTATGGCTTATGACTGGCCAGGTAATGTGCGAGAACTGGAAAATACCATTGAACGGGCTATGGTTATTACTAAGTGGAATATAATAAGGGTGGAAGATCTCGGGTTACCCTACCTGCCTGGTGAAATCCCTTCAACAATTACCTCAGGTGGCAAATCATTAAAGGCAATAGAACGGGAACACATCGTAAAGGTTCTCAACGAAAATGATTGGAATATTCAGAGGTCTGCTGAGATCCTCGGTATAGACCGCGGTACCCTCTCTAACAAAATAAAGATGTATGATCTAAAGAAACAATGACGTGTTAAGAGTTATTTCTTACCATGCATTCAAACACTGTTGAATATCACCCCTCACTGTTGAATTAGACAACACTGTCTAACTATTTATAAAATAAGATACTTTTAATATAGCCGTAAAATATGCTGAATATTTCAACACATCTTTAACTCATAGACAAACTAGGTCATACCTCTCCTCACATATAAAAATCAAATGAAACTAATCAGTTAGCAAATTTCTTAGGGGATTTTTTGTTTTTGGCCTGAGTTTTGTTTATCTATTAGGTGAACAAAGCGAAAAGTGAGGTGAAAAAAAATGATTGGAACAAGTATTAAATGTCCGTTCTTAGAAGAGATAAAAATGGCTTACTGTAAGGCCTATCCCATCAAGAAGATGATTCCGGTTGCCTCAATAAAGGAGAATCCCTGTGTTACTCCCACCCATTTCCACTGTCCCATTTATGAGGAAGGGGCTAAGGATAGTGTTACCTTTCATATCTTATCAATATCTGCTGACTCATGCCCGTTCTTCGAGGAATCTAATATGATGTACTGCAAGGTCTATCCTATTAAGAAGATGATCCCCATTTCTGCCATGCAGCTTGAGAGCTGCTGTACTAAAGAGGCCTATCATGAGTGTGATGCCTACCTCAATATTGCTGAAGGGGATAAAACAGTCAGGGTCAAGGGTTTCCTCATGAAGAGTGATCTCTCCTATCACGAGGGACATACCTGGCTTAAGAGGGAAAAGGATAAGGTGAAGGTAGGGTTTGATGACTTTGCCTCCCAGTTACTCGGGAACATAGAGAAGGTTGAACTCCCTGTCAGGGGAGAACAGGTGAAGGTTAATAATGCGCTCTTAAAGGTGAAATGTGGAGGTTATATAGCAGAACCTTCTTCCCCCTTGTCCGGTACCGTGGTAGAGGTAAATGAATGCCTCTTAAGGAATCCGAATCTCATCCAGAGAGACCCTTACGGTCAAGGGTGGCTCTTTACTATTGCTCCTTCAGGCAATGATGAGAGGTCTTTATCTGGCATAAAGGCTCAAGAGTGGTTGGACAAGGAGATAGATCGCTTCCACAGTTTGCTTGAGAGAGAGATGGGGGTAACCTTAACTGATGGAGGAGAAATGATAAGAGATCTCCATGAGAGGTTGAGCATAAATGAGTGGAACCGCTTAATTAAAGCCTTTTTAAGGCCTGAAGGAGGTATCTAACATGGTATACATGATAGTTTTTCTGTATGCAACCGTTGTGCTCATGACAGAGGTGGTAAGAAAACTGGTTAAGGCCCTGGTAACCCAGGGACAGCCTGAAAAGCTTGTTAAAATTTAAGAGAGGAGGTGTTTACGATGGCGTATGTATTCCTTTTCTTCTATTACTGCATCAGGGCAATTGCAGAGGCAATAGACACGCTCTACCTGAAAGTCAAGCTAATGATTACCGATGGACCCAAGGTAAAGGGGTTCTCGGTAAGAGATGATGTCTACTACCGCGGCCACACCTGGATTTTCCGCGAGGATGGGAAGATAAGGGTCGGATTGGATGATTTCGCTCAGAAAATTCTTGGCCACATCTACAAGGTGAAGTTTCCCCCTAAGGGATACGAAGTAAAGAAAGGTAATCCCGCCTGTGTGTTCTCCTGCGATAGAGGACGCGCACAGATGATTACTCCTATACCTGGTGTGATCGAGAAGGTAAACGAGAGGCTGACCAGAGATGGATCTTCTGTGAAGAGAGACCCTTACGGTCGTGGATGGCTGTTTGTTCTTAAACCCGCAGAAGAGCTCAAAGGTCTTCTGAAAGGGGATCAGGTAAAGGAGTGGCTTCAAGGAGAAGTTGAAAAATTGCACACCCTTTTAGAGGGTCAATTGGGATATACCATGACTGATGGCGGCAAACTGGTTCACGATGCACACCAAAAGCTCAGTGCAGACCAGTGGTCAAGGTTAGTGAAGAGCGTACTATCTTAATTGATTGTACCTATTGAGAATAGCACGATAATGAGAAAGGAGGTTAGATAATGGAAGGTTTTACCTACGTAGACATCTTCGCAACTAAGGGCATTGAATACTTGCTGGTAATTGGATTTCTCATGGTATTCATCCTGTTCTGGAGGATTTTGAGCACACCAGTAAAGGCAGCGTATGAGTATGTGACGGAAACAGTCATACCTGCAATCAGTGAATGGTTTCACATCCCTGAGGGGGTGTACTACCACCAGGGCCATAGCTGGGCAGTTCCGGAAGGGAATACGGTAAAGGTTGGCATGGATGACTTTGCTCAGAAACTCGTCGGTAAGCCAAATACCATAAACCTTCCTAAAGTAGGTTCACAGATCGAACAGGGGAGTAGTGGATGGAAACTCGGTTTTGGTTCAACCTCTATCGATATGATATCCCCAGTAAACGGAGAGGTGGTTAAAATCAACGAGGATGTCGTAAAAAATCCCGACCTCATCAATCAGGACCCTTATGGAAAAGGGTGGCTTATGATGGTCAAACCCCACAATCTCAAAGCAGACACCAAGAATCTGCTCACCGGCAGGCTCGCATCAGCCTGGATGGAAGATACGGTTGATTCACTTCGCGAGAAGATAGGAGAGGATCTCGGCGTTGTGTACCAAGATGGTGGTGTTCTGATAACCGGAATTGCCAAAGCCCTCTCACCCGATAAATGGGACAAGCTTGCAAAAGAATACCTGCTGAGTTCCTAATATAAGGTACGTATAACCCGAACCCCCCTAACAAAGGGGCTAAGTTTTCCAGAGCTTAGCCCCTTATTTTTATTAGCCTCTTTTCTAAAAAGAAGTTAAAAATCATTGACACTCAAGCAGGCTGATGTTATTTTCAAAATGAATGACTATTCATATTTTATTTAGATTGCAGAATTAAATGCGAAAAACGATAAAAGGAGGGGAGTAGATTGATTGACAGGAGAAAGTTTCTCAAGGTGTTAGGCGCAGGAATAGGAGGGATAGCAGGAAATACCCTATGGGCACCTCCAGTTAAGGCTGCTGAGGAGGTAGGTGGGGGCAGAGAACTAGTGGCAGTTCTCGTTGACACTACCCGTTGTATCGGCTGCCGGAGTTGCGAGGTGGCATGTGCTGAGGCACATGGTCTTCCCATCCCGGATCAATCCGATGAGTCGGTATTTGAAAAACAACGGCAGACATCAGTGACACAGTGGACTGTTGTCAATCGTTTTAAAACTGAAAAGGGAGAGGTTTTTGCAAAGAAGCAGTGCATGCACTGTAATCAGCCTGGCTGTGTCGCCGCATGCTTAGTCAGAGCAATGGAAAAAAGGGAAGAAGGACCTGTTACTTGGAGCGGCAATTGTATGGGGTGCAGGTACTGCATGGTCTCGTGTCCTTTCGACATCCCCAAGTTTGAATACAATAGCTGGAATCCTAAGATCCAGAAATGTAACCTTTGCTATGAAAGGGTTAAGGAGGGAAAGCAACCTGCCTGTGTTGAAGCCTGCCCAGCAGAGGCACTAACCTTTGGCACGCGCAGGCAACTCATTGAGGAAGCAAAAACACGAATCTACCAAAACCCTGATACCTACTACCACCACATCTACGGAGAATACGAAGTTGGTGGCAGTTCATACATATACCTTTCCGCTGTTCCGTTTGAACAGATCGGATTCAGGACAGACTTAGGCACAACCTCTTATCCAAAGTACACCGTAGGTTTCCTCTACAGCGTTCCTGTTGTGTTACTCCTCTGGCCTGCTTTCTTGCTCGGAGTGAGCCAAATCACAAAACGGGAAGAGGAAATACGCAGGAAGGGAGAAAAAAAATGAACGGGACAATAGCATCCCCGAACATAAAGAACTTCAAGGATTTTGTGGCCTTCATCCTCAAAGAAATGAAGCCGAGAGGCAAGACCCCATTCACCCTCTTCAACGTGATCTCTGTTCCAGTAATTCTCCTCGGTGTAGTCCTCATTGTTTATCGGTTTATAAAAGGTCTATCCTCTATTACCAATCTTTCCCAGGATTTTCCCTGGGGTATTTGGATCGGCTTTGACGTGATGACAGGTGTTGCCTTTGCAGGCGGCGCCTATGTCCTCTGCTTCGTTGTCTATATCCTCCGGGTGGAGAAATATCACCCCATTATCAGGGCAACGGTCTTAAATGGTTTCCTTGCCTATGTCTTTTATGCTGGTGCCTTAGTACTTGACCTCGGTCGTCCATGGAATATCATAAACCCTATCGTCGGAAACAAGTTTGGGTTGAGTTCGGTTTTGTTCCTCGTTGCCTGGCATTTCCTGCTCTATATGATTGCAGAATTTGTCGAGATCTCGCCTGCATTTGCAGAATGGCTTGGCTTCAGGAGAACCAGGAAAATTCTCAGTGGCCTTACCCTCGGGGCGGTCATCTTTGGCATTACCCTTTCAACCCTCCACCAGTCAGGTCTGGGAGCACTCTTCCTGATGGCTAAGGGAAAGATCCATCCCCTCTGGTATAGTGAGTTCATCCCGGTACTCTTCTTTGTTTCCAGCATCTTTGCTGGGCTCTCCATGGTAATCTTTGAAGGAACTATAAGCCATAAGGTCTTTGGTGAACAGTTAGATGAACACCATAAAAGATCCTATAATGATATCGTCATTGGTCTGGGAAAGGTATGCGCAGGTGCGATGTTTGTTTATTTCTTTCTGAAGGTTCTTATCTTTATCCACGGTCAGCACTGGTCACTCTTGAATACCAAGATGGGTTATTGGTATTTAACCGAGGTTATCGGGTTAGTACTGATCCCCTGCTTCTTATTTCTCCAAGGTGTGCGGCATAGGAATCTCATGGTGATCCGGGTGGCTTCTATCCTGACCATGCTGGGGATCATCATCAACAGACTCAATATCTCAGTGATTGCCTTTAAATGGTATGCCCCGGTACACTACATTCCTTCCTGGATGGAGATTGAAACAACCCTTACTGTTATATTTGCAGAGATATGGGTATTCAGGTGGATTGTAAACAGGATGCCGATCCTCAGGGAAGCACCTGAATGGACAAGGGAAGAAAAAACGGAATAAACTGCTAAGGTTTAACGGAGGTAGCACTTATGGCAGAAGAAAAGAGGATTAGGGTTTTAGTAGCAAAGCCTGGACTTGATGGCCATGACCGGGGAGCCAAGGTGATTGTCCGTGCCTTGCGGGATGCAGGAATGGAGGTAATCTATACCGGACTCCGGCAGACACCAGAACAGATCATTAATGCGGTCGTCCAGGAGGATGTAGATGCCCTCCTGCTCAGTATCTTATCCGGCGCTCACAATTACATCTTCCCACGGATTATGGAGGGTCTTAAAGAGAAAGGGGTTAATGATATCCTGGTGGTGGGTGGCGGCGTGATCCCTAATGAGGACATACCAGCACTGAAGGCAATTGGGATATCCGAGATCTTCGGTCCCGGAACTACAACTCAGACCATTATTGACTATATAAAGGGAAATCTGGTCAAGAGGGCTTGAAGAGAAATCCAAATGACAAAGCCCAAATGTCAAAAAGTTTAAAAACTCTATGGAACTCTTTGAACAGGCGCTCAAAGGATCAAGCCGGGCCATAGCCAAACTTATCACCTTAGTTGAAAATCGAGGTGAAGGCGCAGATGAGGTGATGGAGAAAATCTATCCCCATACAGGCAGGGCTTATATTACTGGGTTTACCGGTCCTTCTGGATCAGGCAAGAGTACACTTGTGGATAAGGTTACCCTGAAACTCTGTGAGCAGGGTTTTACCGTAGGGATTATTGCTATTGATCCTTCCAGCCCTTTTACTGGTGGGGCACTCCTGGGGGACCGCCTGAGGATGAGGAATGTGGACACCCAGGAAAAGGTTTTCATCCGAAGCCTGAGTACGAGAGGCTGTCTTGGCGGTTTATCCAAGGCCACCTGTAACATTACCAGGATTCTGGATGCCTGCGGTAAGGATTTTATTCTGATTGAAACGGTAGGGGCTGGTCAGGATGAAGTAGAGATAATGAGCATTGCTGACACCTCAATTGTGGTGCTCATGCCAGGGATGGGGGATGAAATCCAGACCATTAAAGCAGGGGTCATGGAAATCGGAGACATCTTTGTAGTGAACAAGAGTGATTGGGAAGGAGCGGAAAGAACAGTTCAGATGATCCAGATGATGTTCGATCTCAAGCAATCAGAGAATAAGTGGGTATCACCGGTTATCAAGACAATAGCCACCGAAGATGCGGGAACATCAGAGGTGGTAGAAAAGCTCCTCTCCCACCGTGAATACCTTTCACAAAGCGGCAAATTCTTAGAACGGAGGAGGGAGCGAATTAAGGCTGAGATAAAAAAGATGGTGGAGGAAAGGATCAGTGCCCAGGTAAAAAGTTTGATCGAGGAACACACTTCTTTCAACCTGATGGTTGAGGAGGTGGTTTTGAGAAAGAAGGATCTCTATGCCTGTGTTCGCGAACTTACGGTACCCTTGAAAAAATTACGATGAGGAGGAACGATGAAGGTAAAGAAGGTTGATCATATCGGGATTGCAGTAAAGAATTTAGATGAAACGATGAAGTTTTATGCTGAAGCATTAGGGTTGAAGACAGTTGCAACTGAGGTGGTAGAAGACCAGAAGGTGACGATCGCCTTTATCCCGGTTGGAGATAGTGAGGTGGAGCTTATTGAGTCAACCTCACCTGATGGGCCAATTGCCAAGTTCATTGAATCACGTGGCGAAGGCCTTCAGCATATCGCATTCCGGGTGGAGAATATTGAGGAAGCTCTTCAGGAATTAAAAAATAAGGGGATCAGGCTCATTGATGAAAAACCGAGAAAGGGTGGTGGCGGAGCCATGATTGCCTTTGTCCATCCCAAGGCTACTAATGGTGTGCTGATCGAAATCACTGAAAGAGAATAATAGTTAGCTTTCCAATTTTTTAGCCTCCTCCCAGAGCTGATCCATCTCTTTTAGATTACTTTGGGAGGGGTCCTTACCTTTTTCCTTTAAACACTGTTCGATATATTGAAAACGGGCAACAAACCGATCAACAGCCTTTGCCAGGGCTGATTCCGGATTGATATCAAGAAACCTTCCGAGATTAACCAGGGTGAAGAGGAGGTCGCCCATTTCCTTAACCATCCTCTTCTGCTTTTTTTCGCCCACCGCCTTCTTAAATTCCCTGATCTCTTCTTCCAACTTTTTTAAGACACCTTCTTTATCCTCCCAATCAAACCCTACCCTAGATGCCCTCTGGGTAATGAGATAAGCACGGTCCAGAGAGGGGATTGACCTGGGGATTCCGCTCAATATCGAATCGGAACTCTCCATATACTTCCTTTCTTCCTTTTTGATCCTGACCCAGTTAGCTACAACCGCAGTGGAATTTTTAGCTGCACCCTTACCAAACACATGGGGATGACGCCTCACCATCTTCTCCTTCGCCGTCTCAATCACCTGAGAGAGAGAGAATTCTTCCCTCTCTTCAGACATCTCAATGATGGTGAGGAGCTGAAAGAGGAGATCTCCCAATTCTTCCTTGATTCTCAAGGACGAACCTTCATCAATCGCCTCCTTTACCTCGTGGGCCTCCTCGATCAGATAGTAACCCATTTTCTCCCTGGTCTGTTCCCTGTCCCAGGGACAGCCCGACGGGCTCCGGAGCTTCTTGATTACTCTGATAAGGCTTCCAATGCCTGCTCTTCTCTTCAATCCTTTTTTTCCATGCACTTTAATTACCATACCTACCTCTGTTATTTGACAAAACGATAAACCAAAAATGACAATCTAAACTGACTGCTAATTATTTCTTAACACATTCAGTACAAGTAACTTATTTTACACATTATAAAAAAGTTTATCTCCTTAATAAAGGATAAAGAAAGCGATATGAACAGAAAAAGCATATATTGGGGGATTTTTTTAATTGCTCTTGCAACTCTTTTCTGGGAAATACTTTTAACAAGAATTTTCTCAGCAACCATGTACTATCACTTCGTCTTCATGTCCATATCCCTTGCCATGCTGGGATTTGGTTGCAGCGGCGTAGTCGTTTTCTTGTTTCCTCGGTTTTTCTCAAAAGAAAAGAGTTCCGACCATCTCACCCTTTTTTCTTCTCTCTTCTCGGTAACCATTTTTTTAGCCATCGTTTTCTATCTGCAGATAAAACCAGAACTTAAACCATCGCTTTCAGCTTTTCTGACACTATTTAAAATATTTTTCTTAATTTTTCTGCCCTATTTTTTTCTGGTCTCACCATCACCCTTATTCTTAAACACTATTCAAAAAACGTTACAACCCTATACTGCTGTGACCTCATAGGAGCTGGAGTGGCTCCACCATCCTGAAAAGAGGATGAAAAATGTGTTTGATGACTACTTGTTTTCTCCGGATCAGAAGGCCTTCTTAAAACGGTATTCCTTACGGGTGGACCCCAATACAGACAACTGTCCCTTCTTTTTCAATTTCTTAAAACCCATCCACTACTTCTGGAAACTCCCTGACACGTTAACCCACTTCACCTATCCGGTTTTTATGTTTAAATCGCTGTTTGTCATTGTCTTTATAATGGTCTTCCTTGCCATCGTTCTCCCACTGATCATATTCAAGTGGAACAACTCTCCCCAACAAACCCCTGTTTCTTTCCGCGGAGGATACCTCTATTACTTCACCTGTCTTGGCCTCGGATTCATGCTGGTTGAAATTCCGTTGATCCAGAAATTCATTCTCTTTTTAGGACAACCTCTCTATGCCATAGCGGTTATCCTTTCAACCCTGCTCATTTTTTCAGGGATAGGAAGCTTGACGGCAGGAAGGTTTACCGATCAAGCAATACTCAATCGATTGCGTACTGTTATTCTCGCTCTGTGTACTTTCCTGATTATCTATATCTATGGATTGCCGGCGATCTTTGAGACATTCCTGGGAGCATCTGGATTGACAAGGGTTGTCATCTCAATTATCCTTATCTGCCCCTTAGGGATATTGATGGGGATGGCTTTCCCCCTCGGGATACGACTGCTGGAACAGGATGGGCCATCCATGATACCCTGGGTATGGGGGGTGAACGGGGCATGTTCAGTCATGGGTTCGATCCTTGCCTGGGGATTATCACTCAATTTTGGTTATAATATAACCCTCTGGGCCGCTACCGTTATTTACGGTTGTGCCTGTCTGGTCATGATTCTGAAACCCTCCTCATTTCCGCAATAAAAGAAATCCTTCAAAATTTATAGAGGCTAATGGGGTCAGGGTAAAGTTCAGTCCGATCAACGGAGTAAAGCCTCTTTTCTTTCTTGAGATTATTTACAATCTGTTCACTCAATTTCACTTCAGAACAGAGGAGAGGAGGAAATTCACCACCATCTTTTTCCTATTTTACCGTAAACTATGACCTCACTACCAAACCTTTCGGTTCAACGCAACAAATACGATAGAGTTAATGTTAGAATTAAAAGGAGGGATTTCACCTTTCTCAACCTCGGAGAAACTGTTACCTGATATACCCCAGAGCACGCAGTGCCTCATCTGTTGTTTTGCTGATCTTCACTTCGTCCCCTCTGGTCTTCGGAGGCGTAAAAGAGGCTGACCACTCGTTCAACGTTCTCTCCATTGCCTCAGCCTTGTGGGGGAATCTTGTGATCAGGTTCTCTTCTTCTCTCGGATCTCTCTCAAGGTCATACAGTTCATGCAGAGAGTTAGATGTCCAGATGTACTTATCTCTTCCCTGGTAGATCTCCCGAGATGCACAAGTATCCCTCTCAGCGATTACAGGGTGATCTGAATTTTCCAAGACCTTTCCATCGATCCCTGAAGGAATTGGGTAGTTGAGGAAGGCAAGGATCGTGGGGAGGAGATCCACTAAAGAGACCCGCTTCTCCACTACCCCTCGTCGGGAAGAAGGGGAGGGGTACTTTATGATCAGTGGAACCCGGAGGATTTCCTCATAGATGGTCAGACCATGATGCATTTGATTGTGTTCACCGAAAGCCTCCCCATGATCTGAGGTAACGATAATCAGAGTCTTATCGTATACCTTGAGAGCTTTTAACTTCTCAAAGAGGAGACCGAGGCAATGATCGAGGTACCGAATTCCCCCATCATATCGAAAGACAACGAGTTCCCTCTCCTCAGGGGTGAGCCGATGCTTTCCCCCCATCACTGAGAAACCCAGGTTTAGCTCTGCCGTCACATAGCTCAAATCCCCCTTTGGGGCAAAATTCATAATGATACCTTTATCTCTTTTCCCGAAATATTCATCATAAGGAGGGGGAGGGATATAAGGGGCATGAGCATCCATGCAATGGACGAAGAGAAAGAAAGGCTGCTCATGATTTTCTTTAAGCCATTTAAAGACTAACCTATTCAATTGAGATGCAATGCGTTTTATATGGTATCCATACTGGGTAATAAAATCATTGAGAGGAAAGAAGAGGTTAACTCCCTGATAGATTATGAAAAAGCTGATATCCTTATTCACATTGGTAAAAATCTTATCGTTGTAATAATCAAACCCCTGGGCAAGGCCATAGATCGAATGACAAAAAAGTCCTCCGATTATCCCGGCAGTTCTATACCCTCTCTCTGAAAGGATTTCTGCTAAGGTGTAGTTCCCTTCTGAAAGTTTAAAAATGTTACGGAGGAATAGATTCTGAAAATCTGAATACTTCTCGTTTTGAGTCTCTGAGAGATCCTTACCGCTTTGAGGGGGATTAAAGTCGTGGTGAGCACCATGTTTGGTAGGATACATACCGGTAAACATTGAGGCATGGGAAGGTAAGGTCCAGGGAGCAGTTGCATAGGCATTCTTGTATATAACCCCTTCTTGAGAGAATTTATCCAGATTGGGGGTAGTTAGCCTCTCGTATCCATAACAGGAAAGATGATCTGGACGTGTGGCATCCATAGTAATAAGGATGATATTAGGTTTACCGATCGGGACATTTTTGATTTCATTCCTATTATTTTGATAACCCTCCTTTCTCAAGAAAAGGGAAAGACACAGGAGAAGAACAATGAAAGAAAGACCTATGAAGGCAGGTTTCAGGAGAGAAATACCTTTCCACCTGTTGAAGAATCGCCTGCTCATGGAGAGGAAGTAGTAAACCAGGAAGAAACAGAGGATAGAGCCAAGGATTAAAAGGAAGATGCGGGAGAAGGCATTGATCTGGAGAATGGAAGGGAGAAGCTCTTTTCCCCTGTTAAGTTTAAGGGAGGTTACGATCCAGAGAGAGGGCAGGAGAGAAAGATAGGAGATAAATAATCTTCCCTTTCGATCCATCCATTGAAAAAAGAAAGGGAGGAGAAAGAGCGTTGTAATGCTGAAGAAAAAAAGACTGACATTCGTGAAAGTGAGAATGGGAGAATTGACGTATAGTGTTTCCTTTAAAAAGAAAAGCAGTACATAGAGGAAGATAATAAGCGAAATGCAAAAAGCCATGGAGAAATGGATGAGACTCCATGGCCCCTTCAGACCTTTAAAGATGTGCTGAATCAAAAGGGTAATAATCCCAAAAAGAGAACCCAAGATCACGCCGACGAGGGAATAGATCAAAATGGTGAAAAAGAGCATCTGAGTTAAGGCGGGTGAAATCATGGTAAGTCTCAATCCCGCCTCGATTAAGCCCAGGGAAAGCCATCCAATTAACCAGAGATATGAATTCTTTATTACGAAATTAACCAAACTATTACTCATCATTTTATTTGTGAAGTATACACTTTTTTCTATAAAACCACAGCGGTTTTTAAATTGGGTAATCAGGAGTTCTGTAAAGATAAAAATCTCCTTGCATTCACTATCCCCCTGCACTAATATTTCTATAGATGAAGGTTTATACCTCAACCATCCAGGTAAGAACCAGAGGGGAAACCGATATCATTGACATCACGCAGAGGGTGAAAGAAAAGGTAACCCCCATCCACGTGACTAACGGTTCCCTTCTCCTCTTCATTCCGGGATCAACTGCTGCCCTCACCACTATCGAGGCAGAAAGCGGGGTGATGAACGACCTGCGCAAGGCCATTGAAAGAATCGTACCCCGGAACATCCCTTATGAACATGACAAACGATGGGAAGACGGAAATGGCTATGCCCATGTCCGGGCAGCCTTAATTGGTCCCTCCCTGAATATCCCGATTTTAGATAAGCAGATGATTTTAGGTACCTGGCAACAGATTGTCCTCTTAGATTTCGACAACAGGCCAAGGAGCCGAGAGATTGTAATCCAGATCATGGGAGAATAAAGACTACATGTTGAAAAAAAGGTTAGAGGAAAGTGAGCAGGAACTCACGTTTGAAGATATCCACTTAGTTAAGTTCCTGGTGGGCGAGCACGACGAACACCTCAAATTCATTGAGAAAACCTTAGGGATAAAGATCAATGCCCGCGGCAATCACTTCACTATCGTCGGAGAAGAAACAAAAGTTCACCTAACGGGCAGGCTTCTCCAGGAGCTTTATTTCCTCTTAGAGTCAAGCTATCAAATCTCTCTCCCGGACATTGACTATGCTTTAAGGATTTTGACCAACAATGAGTCAGTTCATGTAAAAGATATCTTCCTCGACACAGTATATGTCTCTTCCCGCCGCAGGCTAATCACCCCCAAGAGCATCAACCAGAAGAGATACATTGATGCAATGAGAAACTATGATATCGTCATCAGCATTGGACCAGCAGGGACTGGAAAGACTTACCTGGCAATGGCCATGGCCATTGCCTGTTTAAGCAGGAAGGAGGTGGAGAGGATAATACTCACCCGACCAGCAGTTGAGGCCGGAGAAAAACTGGGTTTTCTCCCAGGTGATCTCATCGAAAAGGTAAACCCCTATCTACGCCCGCTTTACGACGCACTCCATGACATGATAGATCTGGAGAGGGTAACCAGGATGATCCAGCAGGGGGTAATTGAAGTTGCCCCCCTTGCCTTCATGAGAGGGAGGACTTTAAATGATTCGTTCGTGATTTTAGATGAGGCCCAGAATACTACCTCTGAACAGATGAAGATGTTCTTAACCAGGTTGGGATACAGTTCCCAGGCGGTAATTACTGGTGATATCACCCAGGTAGATCTGCCACCGGATAAGACCTCAGGCCTGATCCAAATCCAGATGATCCTTAAAAGTATTGAAGGAATACGGTTCATCTACTTCAACGAAATGGATGTGGTAAGGCATCCTCTGGTGCAGGAGATCATCAGGGCCTATGAAAAGTCTCAATAGATAAGGGCTTGAAACAGGGTTCTGAGTGCGTAACAAGATTTTTTCGGTAACAATTCTTATCGAGCATAACGGCCGCAAATTCAGATGTTTGATCCGCCTTAGGCAGAGAGTTCTGAATTTGCAGTGAAGCGAGATTTAGAATTGTCGAAAAAATGTTGAGCAACGAAGAACCCTCTTTCAAGCCCTTTCAAGGTTCATAGATGATCTTACTTAAAAATCAACAGAAGGCCATACAGCTAAACGAAAAGAGAATAAAAAAGACAGCAGAGTGTGTCCTTAAACATTTGAAGATATCTGATCACGAACTCAGTATCCTCTTCCTCGATAATAAAGGCATAACAGCAATCAATAAAAAATACTTGGGCAGGGATCAGCCAACCAATGTGATCTCCTTCTCCCTTAGAGAAGGAGAATTTGGAGATATCAACCCTCAGGTTTTAGGCGATGTGGTTATCTCGGTGGAAAAGGCTCATGAGCAGGCATTAGGCAAGGGTACAAAACTCGAGGAAGAAATAACCTTCCTCCTCATCCACGGAATTCTTCATCTCTTAGGTTATGATCATGAGGGAAAAAGAAGCGAGAGAGAAAAGATGAGGAAGAAGGAAAAGGAAGTATACCAGTTCGTTACGGGGAAAGAACTACCTTGAAAATGACAAATGCCAAATCCCAAATGTCAAATTTGACATTTGGATTTTGGAATTTGGTATTTGCCATTTAGTTCTTTTTCAATATTGCACGTGTCGTTTTAAAGTGCACCTTCGCAACCTTCTTCAGGATATCGTCACCTTCCTTTGTTACCAGAGCCTTCCCTGCCCTCTCCACTTCAGTGGATGCCCCCTTAGGGAGGTGGTAACCAATCTCCTCTGATATCTTTTCAAGCCTCCTGATAAATTCTGCCCTTGCAAGTATTGAGGCTGCTGCTACAGCCAGATCTTCTTCTGCTCCTGGCCTCTGTTCCAGTTTCAATTCCCTCCCCTTCTCCATCAAGGCACTCTTAACAAATCTCTCATCACCAAACTGATCAGTCACTACCCGGGGACAATCTACCTTGGTCAGGATATTCTCAATCACTCTCGCATGACCCCAGGCGAGTATTCGATTAAGGTTCTTCATCTTCTCATAAAGCTGATTGTATTTCTCTGGTCCAATAACAACTATGGAATGCACGTACGCATGTCTGATCAATTGACTCAATTTCTCTACCGTACTATCTGCAAGCCTTTTGCTATCCTTTACCCCTATTTCTCTCAGCTTTTCAGCCTTCTGCCGATCCACGAGTACAGCGGCAATCACCAAGGGACCAAAGAAGTCACCTTTTCCCGATTCATCGGTGCCGATCCAGGTATCCATGTCAGGAACAGGGTTATCCACGATCATCTCCCCTCATACGGTAGAGGGTCAACAATGCCTGCCTCTCTAAAACCTTTCAGCCTCAAGGCACAGCTATCACACTTCCCGCAGGCGAGGTCACTCCCTCTGTAACAGGACCAGGTGAGATGGAAAGGCACCTTGAGCTCTACTCCCTTGAGGACAATCTCCTTTTTCTTGAGCCCGATAAGGGGGGCGATAACTTTGATAGTGCTTCCTCGTTTTGTCCCTACGGTAATGAGCTGGTTGAAGGCATCAAAATAGACCTTACGGCAATCAGGGTATCCGGAGCTATCTTCTTCCACTGCCCCGATAAAAATCCTCCTTGCGCCTATCACTTCAGCCCAGGACACGGCAATAGAAAGTAAGTGAGTATTCCTGAAGGGGACATAAGAAACCGGGATCTCCTTCCTCTTCAGGTTGGCTCGAGGTACATTGATTCTCTCATCAGTCAAACATGAACCTCCAATCTCTTTAAGATAGGAGATGTCTACTGTCAACCTCTTCTTTACCTGGTAGTAATCAGCAAGGGCCTTAAAGGATTGATATTCCCTCTCTTCAGTCCTCTGACCATACCGTATATGGAGGAAGGCTGTCTCATAACGTTGATTGGCTATGGCTGCAGTAACACCGCTATCCATCCCTCCACTCACCAAACAAATGGCAATACCTTTTTCCGGCATTAAACACCCCTCTTCCGATCAGGCCAGATGTATTTATGCCACTGGAGTTGAAGTCTTACTAACAGGTGATCCTCAAGGATCCACTTAGCAAGCCTTTCTGGTTTGAGGCGGCCAAATACCGGTGAAAAGTGAACCAGATTTTTTTTAAGCCTTTCTTGAGAAATCAGCTTAACTGACCAGTTGTAATCCCTCTTATCCCCAATCACTAACTTTATCTCATCGCGGGGAGAAAGTTTCCTTAAGTTTAGAAGATCCATCTTATCTGACATCCCGCTACCCGGGCACTTGATATCTACAATCTTGATGCATTGTGGATTGATTCGATCTATGGGAAGGCTTCCATTGGTCTCAATCAGGACAGTATGGCCATTTTCTACCAATCGGTCTAACAGTCTATAAACGCCTTCCTGGATTAAAGGCTCTCCCCCAGTCACCTCAACCAGATTACAGTTATAGGCTTTGACCTTCTGTATCAGTGTTCCAATGGTATACTTTCTCCCTTCATCATAGGCATAGGTTGTATCGCAATAAGAGCACCGTAAGTTGCAGCCAGTTAATCGGATAAAAACACAGGGCAACCCGGCAAAGCTTGACTCCCCTTGAATGCTATAGAAGATTTCATTTACTCTGAGGGACACTTGACCCCTTCTGGGTGTAGCTCAATTGCTTTTATACGGGTAAGCACCTCAACCAGTTCACAGAGCGGCAGGCCAACCACATTGGTGTAAGATCCCTTGATCTCTTTGATCATGTAAGAACCCTTTCCCTGAACTGCATAGGCACCTGCCTTATCCATGGGTTCACCGGTTTTGATATAACCTTTGATCTCTTCCATGGTGAGGTGTTTGAATCTCACCTTCGACTCTACTGCCTCATAGTATTCAGTACCATCAGAAGCGTCCCGTACACAGAATCCGGTAAATACCTGGTGTTCCCTGCCACTCAACCTTGAGAGCATTGTAAAGGCTTCCTCTTCATCCTTTGGCTTCCCCAGAATCTCATTATCCAGGACCACGATCGTGTCTGCAGCAATGATAAGTGAATCATCATGAGCCCTGGCAATCTCTTTCGCCTTGAGTCTGGCAAGCCTCAGGACATGCTCATGTGGTTCTTCCCCTTCTTTAACATCTTCCTCAACCTTGCTGGGGATGACTTCAAATGTAAGACCGAGCTGTCGTAAAAGCTCTATCCTCCGGAGCGAAGCAGAGGCAAGGATGATCTTCTTCATAACACCATCTCACCATACATCTTATCCGCCATTATAGACAGTGTGGACAGGTTTTCAAGGATTTTCAAAAAGTGAAGGGCTTATCTCAATCTACCCTAACGGCAAAATTGGAAGGAGTACACCTTTAGAAAGTAGTAAGGAAAATGGTCAGCAAAAAGATGGGGGGCTTCCATTCTCCCTCTTTTGGGAATGCCTACCTGCATTAGCAGATAACGGTTTTGCAGTTGGCGAAATTGGCGCAAGAAACTATTATGCATCCTCTCACAGACTTTCAATGATTACGTTCTGTTTAGATATAGGCAATTTTGGGGAGGCATCAGCCGAACCGCCAACTGCTTTGCTAGGTGCTGCCGGTTGCGGAACCATTTGGATTGATATAACTTCTGCTCCAGACTCAAATAACTTCGATTTTATCTCATGAACCAAACCATACTCCACTGCTTGTTCAGGGTATAGTGTAGTTCGGTTAAGCATATCGTCAAGAACTTGCTGCTTGTCTTTACCTACGGTATCAGCAATAACGCGTGCAATATTTCCCATATCGATTTGCAATCCTTTAAGTCTCTCTTCAAGCTGTTTTTCTTCAAGGCTAATTGGTTGATGAAAATTGCATTGAACACCATGAAGGAGAAAACGGGCATGTGGCACGGATAATCGTTTAGAACCAGCACAGAAAAGGACAACACCAATTGAATCAGCACTTCCAAAATTATGAGTTACAATCTCTATTGGTATGCCTTTGAGAAAATTGTATGCAGACAGACCATGAAATACATCTCCGCCAGGAGTCGAAATTAATAAACCAAGTTTTTTAGCACCTTGCTTAAGTTTGCTGTCAACAATCTGCATCAAAGCAGAAACAGATTCTGGTACAACGGGGGCAAAAAATTTAATGTAGAAAGTCTGATTTAAAACCATAATATATCCTCCTTTTTTCTTTAGAGCAGACGGTGGCACGTAACGTCTGCGGCACAGACGAAGCCATAAGGTTTGTGAGTTTTCCGTTTGTGCCGCTGTTATACGCAGGGAGCGTTAGCGACCATAGTTGACAAAGGGATGCAATCTTTAATTTCTTCTCAACAATTGTCTAAAGTTTTTAAGTTTCTCAGTTGCAATATTATACTTTAGCGCAATATCAATTAATTCGGCTGTAGCAACAGCGCATTGTCCACTAACTTTTCCCTCTAAAATTGATTCCAAAATTGGAACGATATAATTTTCTATTAGTTCCTCTTTTTTTTTGTTATTTGCATATCTTTGAAGGTTAGAGACTGCGGAAAAATCGTTTTTCAATCTTTCGATAGAACCTAACGTTTTATCAGTTTTTATTCTTTCGCTGTGCGACGCCATTATTGCGAGTTTCTCGTCATACTCCAAATTGGCAATAGCTTTTATTATTCGACCAGATTTTATGGCGATTACAATAGCAACTATTGAAATTATAAAAGACAATATTCCCAGTATTAGTGAAAGTTCCATATTTTACTTTTTCATAGATCAGTCAATCTTGTGGCATCCCGAAGTCAATTGCGTATAACGGTTCTGGCACAAAAGAAGCCCGATAGGGTTTGGGTGATAACCGTTTGTGCCATGTTAGCGGCCGTTTCTAGTTCTAAGATTATATGTAATAAAACCAATAAAGGTTTTTCTGATCCCAATTTTCTCCACATTTCCCCGGTTGGAAAAGAAATAACCTTGAGGTAAAAACAATGCAATCGGGGACGTTGATATCAAAGTGTTGGATATTGGCAAATTTCTCCTTAAGTTTCTCGGCTTTGAATGTTCCAGGGTGTACTTGATATTCGGCGTCAAATCCTTTAAGCACCTTGTTTTCTATAAGGAAATTTCTAGCATCCAAGTGAACTACGTTTAAGAGAAATAGACTGGCTAACGAATCCAGAACTGTTTCAAGGGTAGCTTTCTCAAAATTTCCCGCAAGATCGTGTTTGACGTCATTGTACACTTGCCACCAAACGGGAGAAGTTTTATTGGAAAACTCTCGGTATGGGACACTGGGCAGTCTTATAGAACGTGGTTCAATTATTACTTCACAACTTGAAAGATTATAAAAATCCTCAAAAACCTCTCGATAATCTGTGATAGTAAGATGATTAACTCTTTCCCCTTTAGCTTTTTCTGCCTTTGCTCTATGGTCTTTGACTCTTGCTAATTGGGCTTTTTTGTTTTGCTCCAAAGACTGGGAATAAAGCATTCCTCTGAATGTAGCTTCCACATTAGTGCAAATCTGGAACAGAAGATTGACGAACTCCCTGGAAAAAACTTTTAGATTATTTCTATCAAGATCAACAAACTGCGTAGATGCCACAACTTTGTCTTCAAGATCCCTGAAAATGCCCCAGTTAAGTCCTTGGAATAGGTTTTTAGACATAGCCAACCTTGCCCTTTCTTAGAAATGGCCGCTAACTCGTTCATATCCGAATAGGCTCGGATATACTCCTAATTTGGAATGATATCCGAAGTATTTCGGATATACCAACTCGGGCTGAAAACCCAGAAACCAACCTCCTCCCTTAATAATCTTCCTAAACATCACCTCCCTTTCTTTAAATTTAGACCGTTTAATTAGCTCAACTTTTCTTTTGAAATATGTATCCTGACCATAGGACAAACCACGTATCCCTTTGGGTTCGATTAACCGAGGATCTTTATTTTATATGACGGAGGAAATTAGGGACAGTGTCACCTATTTCCTTCCATATGCTGTGTTAGGCGAAGCAATTTTATATAGACGTTGCCTTTTCATATTCTGTCAATAATTCCTCAATCAATTCTTTAACAGAAACAATTTTATCTGCTCTATAAGCGTTATCTCCTGCAAAAGCGAACCCTTCATCCAAATCTCCTTTTTTGGCATTGGTCAATGCAAGAGCAATACAGTATGGCGCTTTTCTAAAATCACAGGTTTTCAAACACTTCCATGGACATTTGAAGGGTTTTTTAACCTCTACTGCCACATCTTCAAGAAACTTATTCCGAATGGCTCTGCCAGGCAATCCAACAGGACTGTCAATTATGACTAAATCCTCTTTTTTACATTTTACATAAGTCTCTTTGAATTTTATGGAAGCATCGCACTCGTAAGTTGCAACAAACCTGGTTGCCATTTGCACTCCCTTGGCTCCCAATTTTATAAATTTATAAATATCTGCTCCTGTATAAATGCCACCTGCCGCTATTACTGGGATATGTTTATTAAATTGCACCTCAAAGAGTTTTATTACAGAAATAACCTCCGGCAGTATTTTTTCCAGTGCGTAATCAGGATTCTCAATCTGTTCTTTCTTGAAACCGAGATGCCCACCAGCTAAAGGTCCCTCTACAACAACAGCATTAGGAACATTGTCGTATTCTTTCGCCCAATATTGAAATATAATTTTAGTAGCTCTTGCTGAAGATACTATAGGAACAATCTTTGTTGAAAACTCTTTTAATCTATTTGGAGGGAATGCTTTTAAGATTCTCAATGGAAGTCCAGCCCCAACAAAAAATAAATCTGCTCCCTCTTCCAAAGCAACCAGCGTAAGTTCATCAAAATCTGAAAGAGCCACCATTATATTTGCTCCAATAATTCCATCTGTCATTTCTCTCGCTTTTTGTATTTCTTTTCTCAGAGCTCTCTTGTTCGCTTCTTTGAAATTTGTGGTATAGTCGGATTCAAGCATACCAATACAAGCGGTACCAATAACTCCAATACCGCCCTCATTTGCTACAGCCGAGGCTAATCCTGACAAAGAAATTCCAATGCTCATTCCTCCTTGAATGATTGGTATTTTAACTTCAATTTCACCTATTTTCAGTTTTTGCATTTTCCTGGAATTCATAAATTATCTACTCCTTTAAACTGTTTCGCCTAACTCGTTCATATCCGAACAAGTTCGTTTATACTCCCAAATTGGCAGGATATCCGAAGTATTTTGTCAAGGCAAAGTAGAAATGTCCTGTTTTCGGCAAAGTAGAAATGTCCGGTTATGACGTTGTAGCCTCCATCGGTTTCTTTTGCTCTCCCCGCATGCTGTAGAAGAACTGTCGATTAGCTTTG
>Ga0315289_10002796_pt1 | contig 26629 bp, 24 predicted proteins | sample YL17G11_40_MG_FD_203452 | JGI IMG/M metagenome (GOLD analysis project Ga0315289, IMG submission 203452) | Sediment microbial communities from Yellowstone Lake, YNP, Wyoming, USA - YL17G11_40 | ecosystem: Environmental > Aquatic > Freshwater > Lake > Sediment | place: USA: Wyoming | collected...
TAACCCTTCGATGGTCATGCGCTACTTTCATGAAAAATCCGTACGATATGCCGCAGTTTGAAACTTATAGCCCGATGTTACTTTAATTATGGCCAACGTAATATATATATAAATGAATCCAGAACTAAGGTTTTTTCTCTCGTATCTTGGCGAGCCGGCTTAACAACTTCTCAGCATGCCGACGACTGCGAATCTCGTAAACTTTCTCTCCAGTTTCTGGCCTCGCAAAAGATGGGGCACCGAAATAGCCAAGTTCTCCTCCGGGGATGTCTTTGAAAGTTTTTGCACCCTTAATCCAATGTTCTCGTGTGTTGATGTAAACAGGGGGTAGTTTGCTGATGAGTTCCTTGTCTACGCCTTCTGGGCGACGCAGAAGAACCAGCGAGGTCTCAGCCTCACCCGCATGCCCATCCAGCTCGGGACGGTCACACCTGAGAACCTCTTCCGCTCCTCGTAGTGTTGTTGGATCGTGATAATCCAAATCGTAACCTAGTAAAAAAACTTCTAAAGTAGGATCGTTCCTGAGTACATCTAAAGCTCGGTTAATGGCAATTATGTGTGCCTTTTCCCCGTGAGGATTAACGATTACGACTTTCTTGAACCCATGGTATGCTAATGAATTGCAGATATCTACAAGGACTCGCTCCATTGTCTCTGGCTCAAGACCAAGGGTGCCAGCCCATGGTCTGCCTACTAAGGTCACACCATATGGAATGGTAGGGGCAATGATACATTTGTAATCATATTGCTCTAGGACTTTTGCCACTCGCGTGGTTATCTCAAAAGCAGTAATACAATCTGTATCGAGGGGGAGGTGAGGGCCATGTTCTTCTGTTGTCCCGGTTGGTAGAAATACAACCGAGTTGGGATCTTTGGCTGCTTCCTCCACTTCAGGATAATGCATGGATGCTAACATTCTCATGTGAGCTAACTCCAAAAATTTAATATGTTAATACAAAAGAAGTTTCTGTTAAATTTTGAGCCCCGCCTTTGCCGATAAGAAATGTGTCCTGGATCAAAAATTTATTTGAATCTGTGGTATCCAATAGTCCAAATTGGAAAATGATCTCCATGTTCTCTTCTAACTTTACATGATTATATTTTCTGGAATCCCTATCATTTATCCAGGCTCTTTGCATAGATTCCATATAGAGACCAAAACCTATGCTGGATAATATTTTGACGCCCTTATTCACATCTCTTTTAATTTCTTCGAAAATATCACTCACCATTACTCCAGGCTTTAAATTTTGAATAGCTTTTGAATAGATCCTTTCTGCTTTGCGTTTCAAATGAAGCAGGGAGGTATCAACATTTTTTGGTATGATGGTTCTACCTATATCAGCCCAATAGTTCTTATATTGAACCATCAACTCCACCATTACCTCGTGTTCCAGTTTTTCCTCTGTAGGCAGATGCAGCCATCGCCCTCCCCGTCCATGGGAGGTAATATGGACAAAAATATCTTCGCATCTCCGATAACGTGCCTGTCGCTCGATCTCGGCTGCCACCTCACATTCTTTTTGAAAGTTCCAATTTTTTAAAATACCTTCAAGACATTCACGGGCAATTTGCCCGGCTCTACGGATCAAGTTCATTTCTACAGGACTTCGTATCAGGCGAAGTTCATTCACCGTTTCAGTGGCATCAATAAATTCAACTTGAGGGAATTCTTTCCTGATTTCTATCAAAGCCGGGTAGGGGAAAAGATCCATCTCCACGATGCCAATGCGATAGTGTTCCATCTTAAGCTCTTTCAAGACAGCCGAACAGCCTTTCCCATAATTACGTTCAAATCGAACATCTTGAGTTAAAGAATTTGATTGGATCCAAGGTTTTCCCCTCTGGGCCATTGCCGTTGTCATCAATCCTTCACCGCTCTGAGGGAGAATTAGAGCTGCGCTAAAATAATAAGGGGCAAAATTAGAAAAATAATTGACAGCACCCGATTCATTCACGTCCCCGAATAGAATTAATCCATCAAAATTTTCTGCACGCATCTTTTCCTGAATGGCTTCTATTCTTCTCCATATTTCATTCTCAGGGATTTCATGATGATCCCATTCAATCAACCCATTCTTCATTTTTTCACCTCACCTTGCTTATGAAGATTGACAAAATAATTTTCTTTCCGTTTTGGTTAATATCTCCAGTCCATCAGAAGTAATCAGGGTCGGGTCGCCAAATACCATATACCCAGCAAGAGGTAAATACGTGTTTGGATGAACGATAATAACCATCCCCTCCTGAAGGACCATTTCGTTTCCCTCGGCAATCAGGGGTGGCTCATCGAGATGAAGGCCTTGCCCGTGCCCTCTGGAGCGAGTCCACTTCAAAGAAGTGTATTCGCCAAAACCTTCCTCACGGAAAACTTGATTTTGAATCTCTGCCAATTTGGTAATCGGAACACCCGGCTTAGCAATCTTTAAGGCTTCTTCTGTGGCCCGGAAAAAAATGTCGTGGGATTGCTGCATTTCTTTAGAAATATCACCTATTGCCACAGATCGGCAAATCTGGGTCCAATATCCATGATATTGGGGAGTCACCTCTGTAAGGACTAATTCGCCAAGCCTGAGTTCCTTATCCCTTGGCGGCGTCATGCACATCGTGTCTTTCCCACCCGAGGCGATGATCATAAAATGATCTTCAGCCCCTTCATGACGCACACGGCGTTCTACCTCGGCAACAAGCTCATATTCCTTGATCCCCTGATGGGCATGCTCCAGAAAAGTCTGAAACCCGAGATCGCAAATCCGTGCCGCCTTTCGCATCATCCCGATCTCGTAATCACTCTTGACGGCCCGTATATTAATGAGGGCGTTCGATGAAGAGATGATCTCCAAATGGGGAAATTGTTCCTGGATGGCCGCAATGGTTTTAGCCGGGCAAAACTCTAATCCGGCAACACCCAATCGCTTCTTAATTCCCAAGTCCTTTATCTCAGCGATCAATTCTTGCCAAGGTGCACTGCTCAGAGGAATGACCTTGCTTGCCCAACTCTCTTCTTCTGCTCTTTCCACATCATCGGGTATGGTGATAAAGAGAGTGAGCTTCCCCATTTTAGATAAGAGAGCATAAGAATGCCCCCCCCAAGTGCGGTAATTCGCAATATATCTGACATGGTCTTTTCTCCAAGGCATGGAATAGGCCAATATTCCATCGAATTCTTTTTCATCCAAGTAGGCTTGAATCTTTTTTAATCGACTTTTAAATTCATCCTCCAGCATAATAACCTCCAAAAGTTAACACCCATTATCATTCTTAGCCCACAAATTCCCGTGGATCTGTCATAACCCCTCTGATCGCTGAGGCCGCTACCGTTGCCGGGCTGCCCAGGTAGACTTCTGACTTTCGATTACTCATTCGGCCTAAGAAATTTCTTGTTGAAGAAGCAAGACAGATCTCGCCATCGGCCAAGGCCCCTCCGTCATCTCCACAGGCGCTGCATCCGGGGTTGGTGACAAGAACATTGGCTCCAATCAGGCTTTGAATAATGCCGGCCCTGGTTGCCTCTAAAAAGACTTCCTGAGAGGAAGGTGCGATGATAAATCTCACATCCGGATGGACCTTACGCCCCTTTAATATGTCAGCAACCACCCTTAAATCATCAAGATTAGCATTAGCGCAGGACCCGACGAAAGCCTGGTGAAAAGGCCGGCCGGCGACCTCTGATACTTTTTTAACCTGATCGACATTATGGGGAACTGCAACCACGGGTTCCAGTTTTTCCACATCTACAACAAACTCCTTTGCATATACCGCATCCTCATCCGGTTGGATCAGGTTGATCTTTCTATCTGTCCTTCCCTTCAGGTAGCTCAGGGTAACCTCATCAGGAGGGATAAAGGCCGATTTGACTCCCATTTCCATAGACATACAAGTGAGCGTCATCCTTTCGGACATGGTTAAGCGTGGTATCAAATCTCCATGAAATTCAACTGATTTATAGGTACATCCATTGGCCGTTACTTTTCCTATAAAATCCAATATGAGGTCTTTTGCATAAACCCCCTTTGGAAAAGTCCCATAGAGCACTATTTTATAGGATTCGGGAACCTTCATCCATAACTTTCCTATAATCCAAATTGAAGCACACTCAGTAAAACCAATTCCGCAACCTAAAGCTCCCATACATCCATAGATTGTGGAATGAGAATCCGTTCCCAATACCAAATCGCCTGGCAATACATGACCATTCTCCATCATCACCAGATGAGCGATTCCTTTATGAACATCGTAAAAGTTTTTTAGATTCTTTTCCTTAACAAAATCACGGGCTATTTTTTCTTGATTCGCATTTTCCACAGTCCGTGCCGGTACACGGTGATCGATGATGATCACAATCCGATCCGGGTCATAAAGCTTATCCACTCCGATCTTTTTCAGCACGTTCACAGAACGATAGGACGCATAGTGACTCATGACAGCATCCGGATAGGCATCTACGATTTCTCCCGATGTGACTTTGCTTTTCCCCGACTTATTTGCCAATATCTTTTCGGCTAATGTCATTCCCATACCCTTTTCTCCTCTTTTCCTCATTGCTCATCAGTGAACATTATTTCCTCAAGGAGGCCTTCAGATATTCAACCAGTCCCCCGGCTTCCAGAATTTTAAAAACACTCTCCGGGATGGGGGAGAATGAAAATTCACCCCATGGCGTTTGAATTTTGCTTAATGAAAAATCGATACTGATTTGATCTCCTTCTTTTAAAACATCAACTGCTTCAGGACATTCCACAATTGGCAACGCTGAATTAATTGCATTTCGATAAAAAATTCTCGCAAATGACTTTGCAATCACCGCCTTTTTCTTGAGTCCTTTGATGGCTGTGGCACCCTGTTCTCTCGCACTTCCACATCCAAAATTTTCACCGGCAACGATGATATCAAATTGTTTTAATCGTTCTGCATACTCGGGTCCCATCACACTAAAAGCATATTTTGCTAACTCTTCAGGGTCGGTATAAATCAAATATTTAGCAGGAATGATTACATCGGTATTTACATCATCCCCCATAATAAAGACCTTCCCTTGAATTTTTTTCTCCATACTTTCTCCTTTCTCTTCATTTTAAGGATCGCCCTTAAGGGTTGATACATCGAATCAATTCCCTTATATCGGTCAAGCCATTAAGATACATCACTTTTTCTATCATCTCATCGATTCTATTTTTTTTAAAAACCATAGACGAATTTTCTATAAACTTGTTGATGACCTCGTCCTTTGATAAGGGGTTTAGAGGGCTCCCTTTTCGGGCTTCAACTTTGGTCACGTATGATGCTCCATTTCTCAAATAAATCTTTACGATGGCGCCCGGATAATGTGTCCCCTTGTCCCCTACATCTTTGGTTACAAATTGCTTAACTTTTTGAATAAGTGCTTGGACCTCTGGCCGATTGACTTTTTCATCCGTAAACTTTTCCAAATTCACCTCTCGGTCAAGGAGAGCCACTGCCACACAGAATTCAAGGCTGAATTTTCCTTCAAGGCCCGTCCGGGGTTCGGAATGAATAAGCATTTTGGGATAGAGATAAAAAATTCCGCATTCCACACGATCCACATCTTCGGCCTTAATTGTGTGTTGTTTGATAAGCTGGAAAATACCATCCAAGACCGAATGGGTAGCGGCACAGGAAGGATAGGGTTTAATCCCAATCCCGGGAGAGACAATAGAAAAAGGGGCTCCCAGATTCTGGACGATTTTCTTCAAATCATATGCTTTATCCTCGGTGAAGATGGAACAGAAACCGAGTTCTCTTTCAAGGATTGTTTTATCCGCTGTAAATCCCAATGAAGCGAGCGTCGCCGATTCAACACCGCTTTTGGAGGCATGACCTGCATGAAATGCCTTTGTCATTGTCCCAAAATTACCTCTCAAACCACTCGACATAGAGGAGGCAATACCCAGAGCCATCTTCACGTTCTCTAAGTTGCAATTCAGCAGTTTGGCAGAAGCCGCTGATGCACCAAGTGTCCCCAAGGTACTGGTCGAATGCCATCCTTTATCATAATGGCTCGGATTGACTCCGTATCCAATTTTGGATATCACTTCCATCCCCAACAGATAGGCTTCAAGACATTCTTTTCCTCTCGCTTGCAACTTCTCTCCCAAAGCTAAAACAGCAGGAAGAACGGTTACACTGGGATGGGCCATGGAGGGCCATTCATAATCGTCAAAATCCAGCACATGGGCAATCATTCCGTTACCCAAAGCTGCATATTGGGCTGATGTCTTTATTCCCTGGGTGATCAACGTACATTCTTCTCTACATCCCAGGGATTGAATATATTCCTTTATGATCTCTGCAATCTTTGCCCTGGATCCAGCAAACAATACACCCATTGTGTCAAGGATGTGCAGCTTACCCATCTCAATGGCTTCATGGGGAATGTCTTCCCATTTTGTGTGACAAATAAACTGTGCAAGGTTATCCGTTACTAGTTCCAAAGCACCCTGCTCTCTTTCTTCTTACCCAGCTTATTGCTTTATCGCCATTCCCAACTTCTTAAAAAGCTCTGCATTTTTTTTGTCACGTCGAACGATTCCTTCTCTTAATTCATCGCCCGATAATGGATTTTTTGTATAGATTTCTAAATCTTTAGCCAGTTTTATGAATTCAGCAGGTTCTGTCCCCTTTATGAAAACATCCGCAAGTTTCTTCACAACTGACTTTTCCATGTTCTTCGGCCCTGAGATAATGTACCAGCTCTGGAATACCAAAGGATACCCAAGTTCTTTCAAGGTGGGTACATCGGGATAAACATCCAATCTCTCTTCGCTCATCACTGCTAATAGTCTGACCGTTTTGGCCTTCATATGTGTGGCATATCCTGAGGCAGCAGTAGAAGCTACCATGACATGCTTTCCCAATAAGGCTGTCATCGCAGGAGCAGCTCCAGAAAAGGGGACAAGTTTGATCTTTAAACCTTCAAGAAGCATAAGGGCTTCGAAAGCCACATGATTCGTAGTACCTACTCCTACAGTACTTATGGTTAATTTGTCAGGGTTTGCTCTTGCAAAATCCATCAAATCTTTAAAAGTTCTAAAGGGAGAGTCTGATAAGACGACTACCCCAAACTCAAGGAGTCCAAATTGGCTGATAAAAGTAAAATCCTCCAAAGGTTTATAAGGATATTTTTCCAGATGAGGTGACAAAATAACGGCGGAATCTGTTGTGGCTGATAACGTATAGCCATCTGATTTAGCTTTAGAGACTAATGTAAGGGCAACTCTTCCACCCCCTCCGGGTTTATTGACAACAACCACCTCTTGCCCAAGATGCTTCTTCGCATGTTCAGCAATCATTCTTGCACCGAGATCTGTTCCTGCACCAGGTGAAAATCCCACGAACATTTCAATAGACTTCGTAGGATAGTCAGGCTCTGCTGCTATTGAAAAATTGAAAATAAAAAATAAACTTAAAAATATTAAAAGTGCTATCATTCTCACTTTCATGATTATTCCTCCTTTCAAAAAGTTGTTCGTTATCGTATAAATATTTTTGAATACCTTTAAACTTTTCCTGTAACTTCGATTTTGCATTTTCCCTTTCTCCCCTATGGATTTACTCAAATATCTCCTTTAAGACTTTGGTGAATTCCGTTCGATCATATTCGCCAACGGCATCACTCATGTAAGATTTTATTGAAAAAGCTATTGTTCTTTCAACACTTCAAGCCGCTTTTTCTTCGTATAGCCCGTAAAAGCCGTGACCAGTAAAAAGGCTCCCACAACTAAAGAAGCACAAGAGATCGGACGAAACAAAAAAATCGTAAAGCTTCCGTTGGAGATAATCAGAGATTGCCGCAATGCTTGCTCCAACATTGGACCAAGTACATAAGCCAATGCAAGTGGGGCAGGTTCATAATCACATTTTTTCATGAAATATCCAATCAGGCCAAAAATAATCATGATCCAGATATCAAAGACTGAATGATTAATGCTATATACTCCTATCACGCAAAAAAGGATGATGAGTGAGAAAAGAAAACGAAAGGGAACCTTCGTAATCTGAACCCACATCCCGATCAAAGGAAGATTCAATAACAAAAGTATTACGTTCCCTGTATACATGCTGGTGATGACTCCCCAAAAGATATCTGGATGGTCTTTAAGTAACAAGGGGCCGGGGGTAATATTATGAATCAACAACCCGGCAAATAGCATCGCCATGACCACATTGGAAGGGATACCGAGTGTCATGAGTGGGATAAAAGCACCACTCGACGCAGCGTTGTTAGCAGCTTCCGGGCCTGCGACTCCTTCAATGGCTCCCTTGCCAAACCTCTCAGGGTGTTTGGATACTCTCTTTTCTACAGCATAGGATACAAAGGAGGCCAAAACCGCCCCACCTCCTGGCAGAATCCCCAAGAAAAAACCTAGTATCGTTCCTCGAATAATGGCCCAAGTAGAATCAGCCCAGTCTTTGATGCTTGGGAGGAGGCCTTTGATATGTGTCTCATAAAGACTCACCCCTGTTGTTTTCTCAAGATTCTCCAAAACCTCAGTAACGCCAAAAAGTCCCATAACTATTGGAACAATCCCTATCCCGTCTAATAACTCATCAATGCCGTATGCAAATCTAATCTGGCCACTCACGATGTCCATACCCACATAACTTAGGATTAGCCCGAAAGCTCCCATGCTAATCGCCTTAATTAAAGATTTTTGAGTAAGGTAGATAAGGATGATTAAGCCTAAAACCATCAGACAAAAATACTCGGGAGGACCAAATTTGAGGGCTGCTCGAGCAAGAGGACGGGCAATGAACATGAGTCCGACGATCCCTATGGTTCCTGCGATAAAAGAACCAAAGGCAGATATTCCCAAAGCCGGCCCAGCTCTTCCCTGACGGGCCATCTGGTAACCATCCAAGCAAGTGACAATGGAGGAAGGCTCACCCGGAATATTAACCAGAATGGAAGTGGTTGAACCTCCGTACATCGCCCCATAATAGATCCCTGCCAACATGATAATGGAGGAAACAGGGGGGGCATGGAAAGTAACCGGTAAAAGGATAGCAATGGTTCCTGTAGGCCCTATTCCTGGCAAAACTCCTGTTAAAGTGCCGATCAGTACCCCGATCAAACAATATAAGAGATTGATGGGTTGAAGGCTCACCTGAAATCCAAGAAGGATATCGTTTATGAAGTCCATTTTTCACCAATGTATACGAAATATGCCAGTTGGAAGTTGCACTCGAAGCCATGTATAGAAAACGAGAAAGCTTAAACTGGCTACAATAGCCGAAATAACGATATGAACGTACCATTTCTTGGGCTCATAGATAAAAAACATGGCGAACATCAACAAGAAAGTGGTGATAAGATATCCCAATGCTTTGAAGAGAAATGAAAAGCAAATTAACGCAATCATTAAATTGATTGGTTTTGTCAAATTCTCCCAACCAATTGAAAGTTCCCCCTCTTCATCTTTTGATGAACCAATAATCCCCTTAATAAAAACCAATGAAGAAAGGGAAAAAAGAAGAATAGAAGCAAAAAATGGCATAAACCCTGGCCCTGGGTTTCCAAAATCTCCAATCCCCAATTTAAGACTTGAAGAAAAAATTAATACAGAAAGTCCAATTAAGAAAAGGCTACCAATCCGGTCCATCCACTTCTTCATATCTCTCTCATATTCTTTCAGATTCGCAACTTTCAATGATTGATTTTACGAGGCCTTAAAAGGAAATCTGCACTTCGCTTATAGAAAAACAAACCTCCGTCTGTCAAATATAGATCTAAGTAACGCCACCTGCGTCACCTTTACCATCGTTACCTATCAAGATGGGGGTATTTCCGGCATATCACTGTCTTTTGCAACTTCTTCCTTGAATGAGCGGATGTCATAGGGTTTACCTTCTAAACGCGTATATGATGCCTCCGCCGGTGCAAATAGGTTTTGTTCACGCAAAAGTTCTGTTTTATTCAGATAAACGTCCATTGTTCCATCACCTCTCTTTATGTAACAGTTTTGCAAGCTTGCTGACGGTAAGTATTGGCAATCCCATACTCTTAGCTACCAAGTCGGTTATGTCCAAAACCTCTAACTTAGTTCCAGTCTCTTCAAAGCCCATACGAAAATTAGACTCACATGTTGGACAACAACTAACTACGGCTGAGGCTCCAGTTTGCTTAGCCTCTATCACGCGGTCGCTAATAATGGCAATACCGAGTCTTGGGTAGCGCATGACATGTCTCCCACAACATGCAGCATGCTCTCTATTACGAGGCATCTCTATAAGCTCCAGACCAGAGATCGACCTAAGTATTTTCCTAGGGGGCTCAAAGATTCCGTCACCACGCCCAATGTGACATGGGTCACTATAGGTTACCTTAAGCCTAATCGGGAACTCACATTTAATCTTGCCTTCTTCGATTAGCTCACTTATGATTTCAGTGATATGTTTTATCTTGACATTAAATTCTAAGTTCAGCCTCTTAGAAAGAATTGGGTAAAAATGTGTAAAATGTGCCCAACAGCCTGGACAAGAGACGAGAAGGGTCTTTATGCCTCTCCTGTTAATTTCTTTGATATTGTGAATAACTTTTTCTAAGACTTCCTCGATGCAACCAACATTGAACATTGGCCCACCACAGCACCACTCATCGAAACCAAGATAAACTGGTTCAATTCCTGCTTTGTTTAATATTCTAAATGCATTTATTGGCAAATTCCTGAGAATATAGTTAAAAGACGCAGAGCAACCAGCAAAATACCCAACCTGACCTTCTTCTCTATATTTAATGTCTGATGTCATCCAGGCTTTCCTTTGATTCTGTGGACTGCCTTTAGGATTATGATTCATTAAGATGTTGTGAGCCTGCCTCTGGAATACTATCGGAGGATGGAATCCCTCCTGTAAAATAGTTGGCCTGAATGTTAAAGTCCCGTGCTCATTTATAGGTATCCCAAGTTGGCATGATAGTTTACAACGCCCACAGGTAGTACAGACGAAAAACATTTCGGCCATTCGCTCGTCGAATAAAGCCTTCTCACTTAGATACTGTTTAATAAAATTGAATTTACCCCTGGGGGAGGCACTCTCCCAGCCTATAGCATTAAACTCCGGACATTCGCTACGGCAATAACCACAGGAAGCACAAGCAAAAGCATCCCACACAGCTTCTTTGCTAAACGGAAACTTCTCAAGCACGGTTTTTTGGCCAATGACTTCTCCAAGGGGTTTGCCACCAAAGAATTTATCAGCCGCTCTTATTACCCATGTATTTCTCCTTGCCAATTTGATCATTAGGTTGAGCTTTTTTGTTGAGGAATTTCCCTCCAGAGAAGGTGGAAATATTTTCCCTGGATTCATAATATGGTCTGGGTCAACTTCCTTCTTAAAATTGTAAATTTTGAGTAAATTATCCTTTCCGAATAATAGCTCAGCATAATCGGTAAAAAACATCCCTATAGTGTACGGCCTACCACCAAGCTTCCTAGCCGCATTTAGAAATTCGAAGCTTATAGAATATGCTAGCGGAAAGCCGGGGCGACGTTCATCATCCAAGACATAAGTCAGAAGAAGGACTTCCTTTCCTTTATTAATCAGAGAGCCAGTGAAGGAAAATTTCTTTATCTTAATAGTAATCTTCTTATATAGTATAGGGAGCTTCTCTGCTGGTATTATGACCTCGCAAGGAATGATCGATGGTCCTAAGGCCTTAAGCCGCATTGGATAGAACCTCTCATCCCACTCAAACCTTGCCAACTCATCATCAAGCACTTCGCCACTATAAGTTTTAACAATACTTAGAAGCTTATCCTTTACATCATCTTCCCTGCTCTTTGGATAGACAAACATTACTATAAATTTCCCTTGTGGCAGGCTTGGCTCCTTTACTTCCCTATGTATAGAAAACCTTTCACCCTCCTTTTTTACTGCTTGGTGACTTAACTGAACATGTTTTGGGTCTCTAAAGGTTACATCCCATAGTGGGAGTTTTTTCTCGCTAATCTCTTTAAAAGCACCAAATAAATCCTCCAGATTGTAAAATGCTCCAAGGACTGCAATGTCATCCTCACTATTTCTCACCCTAAGTGTAACCTGAGATATAAAACCAGTTGTACCTCCCATCCCGTAGACAAAATCAAGATCATCACCGGTAAGTCTCCTAGTTCCTTTTGGTGTAACGATTTCAACCTCATGTATATTGTCATTGAAACCATATTCGAAACTTCCTATGCCTACTCCCCCACCATTAGCTATCCAGCCGCCGACTGTTGCGCTGATTGCACTACCAGGGTAAAGCCTGAGTGAAAAATCATGAGTTTGTAGTTCTGCTTCGAGGTCATTCCATACGATTCCGGGTTCAACAGTTATTGTCCTTTTCTCCTTATTGATGTCTATTAGTTTCTTCATACGGTAAAAGTCGGCAACAATCCCCCCCTTGGTTGGAACAGCTCCTCCATAGCCAGCAGTTCCTGAGCCCCTTGGAATTAGTGGAATGTGGTACTTGGTTCCTATATTTAATAACTCCTTTATCTCATCATTGTTATTGGGTTGAACAACAGCATCAGGGTTAGTAACAATTTGATTTTTGACAAGCTCCGGTAACGTACCGAGATCATTAGAATACAACATCCTTTCGATCTGGTGAAAAGCCACTCGTTCGCCGAAAATGTTTTTTAGCTTCTCTTTTACCTCTTCTATCATTAAAGGAACCTCGCACCATTTATTAATCAGCTTCTGTTTTAACCTCAACTTCTCAAAATCATACCTTGATGTGAAGACAATCGCTGACGCGGGTATTCATTCTTAAAACTCTTTTTTGATTCTTTATCCACCTTTGTAAACATTGCAAAAAATACCCCTCAAAGTGGGGGATCCCATCTCATTTGCCGATCCCATTATGCGAGCGTACAGAGTCTCATCGTCAGTTAAAAGATTAATATTTGATTCCTTCCATCTATTTAAATCAGAAACCTCCCTTTCAGGGTACCACCATCCGAATTCAGCCACAATCAACCTTGCGTCTATCCCAGATTCCAATTTTGCTTTCTGTTTTATCAGTCCCCTTTTTGTCTCAATATAGACCCAATCGCCATCCTGAACACCTAATTTCTTACCTGTTTCCGGATTAATAAGAACAATCGGTTCCGGATTACTCGTACGTAGCTTATTAATCTGATGTCCCCATGAATGTCGGTATGGAGAAGGCTTCCAAGAGGTTAAGATAAAAGGGTATTTCTGGAATGATTCTGGCTCGCTATAAGGCGTCTCAGGAGGTTCATCGTAAACAGGAATTGGGTCATAACCCCACTTCTTTAAGCGAGCTGAATAAATTTCGACTTTGCCTGAAGGGGTATTGAAGCCTTTTGATTCATATTGCCCATACAGCTTACTGCTTAGGATTTCCCCAATTTGCTTAAATTTCTCAAAAGTAAAGCCGGATGGTTTTAGAATCTCATTCCATGCCTGTTCTTCATTTTCCCAAATAAAATCTTCGCCTAAGCCTAATCTTTTAGCAAGCTCTATGATGATTTTAAAATCTGACCAACACTCACCTATCTCTACCACTTTTCTCTGCGCCAAGGCAATCGGAATATTTTGTGGAGGAACAAAAATACTATCAACTTCAAGAAAAGAAGCTACTGGTAAAACAATATCGGCCAAGACAGCTGTTGGGGTCATAAACATGTCAGCTACGACCAAAAAATCTAATTTTCTGAAAGCATCATACACATTCTGAACATTGGGATATGTCAAAAGTGGATTAGCTCCCTGTATAAAAGCGGCTCGAATAGGATAAGGATCTTCCTCCAGAACAGCCTTAATAACGGTATCCGGAGTGACACTCTTAAACAAAGGAAGGATCTTACATTTCGCACTTACCCTTTGTTCCATTATTTCAATTGGAATTTTATTTGCTAACATTACTGCTGGTTCACGACCCAATAAAGGCAGTGCTTTCCACTCTATTTCACCGCCAGGGACACCCAAATTTCCCGAAATGGTTCTTAAGATTGTAACGGCACGGGCGGTTTGAAAGCTATTTAAGTTATGATCAATAGCGTTGCCCAATAGTATGCAGGCAGGCTTGCTTTTTGCATAGTTTATTGTCATTTCTTTAAGTAATTTTCGAGGAACCCAGGTTATTTCTTCAACTTTTTCAGGAGTATATTTCTGGATGTGAGTTTTGAGTTCGCCAAAACCAATCGTCCACTTGTCAACAAAATCTTGGTCATAGCAATCTTCATTTATCATTATGTTTATCATTCCCAGCGCAAGGGCAAGATCTGTTCCAGGTCTCAGTTGGATCCAAAAGTTAGCCTTCTCTGCAAGATTCGTTTTTCTTGGATCGATTACAATAAGTTTTGAACCGTGTTCGATAGCTTCGAGGATAGTCTCGTATTCATAAAAAAATGTCTCTTCTGGATTGTATCCCCAGACCACAATGCACGATGGCGGGTGTTCTATGTCTGGAAGTGCATAATATCCACATGTTAATGTTGAAGCCATGCTTCTTGGTACATGGCAACACTGTCCCATCGTTGCTAAGTTTGGGGAACCGAAGACATTCGCCAATCTCGCCAGAAAGATATCAAGATACGATTTGCTAGCCCCTCTGATAAAAGCCACTGATTCAGCTCCGTGATTCTTTTTAATCTTATTAAAAACTTCAGCGACATGGTCAAGAGCCTCGTCCCAAGATACCTGTTTCCAATTGCCGCCTCCTCTTTCGCCTGATCTCATTAAAGGGTGCCTTAAACGGTCTGGATGATAGACATATTCAAGAGTAGACAGGCCCTTTATACAAAGTTTACCCTTATTTAAAGGGTTCTCAAAATCTCCCTCTACCTTATAGGGAATATCTTTTTCCATATGTATTAAGACACCACACCCCTTGGGGCATATGGTGCATACGCTTTTCAACATATTATTTTTGCCCTCATTCATAATATTCATAGTCGGATATGCCTCCTTTATACCAATGTATGCCAATCTGTTGGAGTGTGGTTCCTTTCAGCACCTGCAATTTGAGATTTTGCTCTCACTCCGTCAGATTGACCATCAAGGTTTGAGCAGTCACGAACCTCCTGCAAGTATAAAATGCCAGAAACTTTCCTTATCGCTCCTCAGTCTGTTCAACCTTGTCAAAGATTGTCTCCGCAAGAGGAACAATATCGGCGCTCTCGGGCCAAAGTTTGCTCTCTATATATTTGAGTCCTACCTTGGCAACTGCTTCGTCCAGCTCACCTGGGCCGGTTGTGGCGACACCGATGGCACCTATGCAGAAGGGGGTAGCGTAACGTTTTGTTTTGCCTTCAGGCCTGATAATGGCAACACCTCCCGGGATCGTTGTGTAATCAGTGCCATAATTTGAGGCATCGCGCCTGAACTTCTTGGCACTGATCATTTTCCCAAATGCTGTCGTGCTTCTCCCCCATATGGCGGAGGAGTATGCCTTCCTGAGCGCCATACTGACTCCTTGCTTGACAGCCCCATCCATTCGCGCAAAGCAGATCAATTCTCCATAGCTGTCTACAATAGCAAAGCAGCCGTACGGCCAGTACTCAGCTTTCTTACACTCATTGATCATTGCCTCGATTGCTCCTTGTGCCTCAACAAGTCCTAAAACTGATTTCTCGTACATGGCGTTCTACCTCCTCTTGTTTGTTTTTCCGCGTTTCTCCCGCGCATAAAAAACGATTTCAGTCACGTCATAGCTAAATAGATAGATACATCTTCTTTATTTTATCCATGGCGCAAAGATCTTCAGAAGTACCTTCCGTGATGATCCTGCCTGTACCCATCAGATAACCACGGTCTGCAATGCTCAGGGCTGCAACCGCGTTTTGTTCAGCAAGCAGAATGGATACCCCCTGTTCTTTTCTGAGCAGCGCCAAGGTATTCATAAGCTCCTTTACCAATAGTGGAGATAAACCTAATGAAGGTTCATCAAGTAATAGTAATTTGGGTTGAGACATGAGTCCTCTTCCTATAGCTACCATCTGTTGCTCTCCACCTGAAAGCAGTCCGGCTTCAAGCCGCGCTCTCTTTTTTATATTTGGGAAGATATTAAAAACTTTGTTGATATTTTCTTTGATTTCTTTTTTTTTCTGCTTGCGGCGCAATGAATAGGCGCCTACTTCAAGATTTTCCACGGTCTTCATTCTTCTAAAGAGAGATTTTCCTTCAGGTATTAAGGTAATGCCGAGCTTTACAAGTTGTTCAGCCATCATTGCATTTACTGTTTGTCCATTGAACACTACTTTGCCGTTGCTAATAGGTAAGATACCAGCAATGGCAAGCACTAAGGTACTCTTTCCTGCTCCGTTAGGCCCAAGAAGAGTGACAATTTCTCCTTTTTGAACATGGATATTGATATTTGATAAGGCCTGAACGATACCGTAATTTACCCCTAAATCAACTACTTCTAATATATTGTTATCACTGTCCATGGTTGGCATACCTATTCATTCTCCTTGCTTAACCCAGATAGGCAGAGATTACCTCTTGGTTTCTTTTTATTTCATCGAAGCTGCCTTCAGCTATCTTGCGACCGTAATTCAGGACTATTACCCTATGGCTTATTTCATTTACCATTTCCATCCGATGCTCAATGAAGATAATGGTTATTCCCTGTTCATGAAGCTTCAAAATAACTCTGCTGAGCTCTTTTACCTCTTCCACACTTAATCCTCCAGCAGGTTCATCAAGAAGGAGTAGTTCAGGATTGGTTGCAAGGGCGCGTGCTATCCCCACAAATTTACGCTCTCTGAAAGGTAAGCTTAAAGGCATTGATGAAGCTTTCTTATCGAGTTCGAACATGGATAAAATTTCCATACCACGCGCATAGGCTTCACGTTCCTCTTTTCTGGCTCTGCGAAGGCGCAGCATGATCTCCAGTGGATTGGCATAGTGTTCTTTCCAGCAACTTACCATCAGGTTCTCTATTACAGATAAATCATTGAATATTTGAAGGTCTTGAAAGGTCCTGGATATGCCAAGTTTACAGATTTGATGTGAAGCCAACCCATGTAGTTTTCCACCTTTGAACCAGATTTCTCCTCCTGTCAAAGCCGAAACACTTGTAATCATATTGAGAAGGGTTGTTTTTCCAGAACCGTTTGGACCAATAATGCATAACAACTCACCTTTAGAAACGTTAAAGGTGACCTCACTAAGTGCAGCCACGCCGCCAAAATGTTTGGTTACATTCTTACCTTCCAGATAGGAATTCTTGCGTTGTTCTGGCATAGACCTCCTTACTATTTTTTAACAGTCTTCATACTAAAGCGCTGAAGTATCAAAGATGGAAGTTCAACAATACCCCGGGGCATGAAGATTAAAAATAGTGTAAATAGAAGACCGAATATTAAAGTCTCAAAACCACCCAATGTAGTGGACTGTGTAGAACGTATAATCTCCTTTAATGCAATATATACCGCGGACCCGATGATCGGGCCGATTACACTTCTCATACCCCCTATCGTACACATCATTGTGAGTACCAGACCCCACCATAGGTCAAAGGGCTGGGGTGTTAAACATGTTGTATAATGAGCATAAATACTACCGCCAATACTCCCGTAGACAGCAGACAGAACAAAGGCCTGTACCTTTAGTTTTCCTACGTTTATTCCCACACACTCAGAAGCTACTTCGCTTCCACCATGGAATAGATTGAGGGCTATGAACCCACGCCCTATTCTGGATTTGATGAGGTTTGATGTTATGATGGCAAGGAGGATTAATACCACTAAAACGAGATAGTAATAATGTATCTCTTTGTTCAGGACGAAGCTACCAATTGAATAGTGAGGAATGCTTGTCAGGCCGTACACGCCTCTGGTGATTTCCAACTCGCAGGCAAGTCGAAATATGACCACGGCAAAACAGGCAGTGGCTACGGCCAGAATAAAACCGTGAAGCCCAAGAATTGCTTTGCCGATTAGGTAGGCGATTATGGCTGTAAGAATAGCACCACATACAATTCCGGCCCACGGCGAGATTCCAAAGTCCACTGCCAAGACAGCCGAAGTATAAGCACCGATAAGCATGAAGGTATTAGGTCCCAGGTTGACTTGGCCCGCATATCCCATCAATACAGAAAGACCTAATGCCGCCATACCGTAAATACCAATGAAAATACATGTGCTTATAATGTAATGGCCAGCCCACATAGGCAATAGCACAAGTACAACCAAGACTGCGGCAAGCAATGCAGATTTTAAGTTGCCCGTGAGTAACTTTTTCATTCTTTTCCCACCTTCTTTACCTCTGACCTCACTTCCTTTGCGCCTAACAAGCCTGTTGGCCTAACTAACAGGAGTACCAAAAAGACAGATAAGGCTATGGCTTCCATGTAGTCACTGGAAATGAAACCCCCTGCAAACTGCTCAAGTAATCCTAAGGATAGCCCAGCGACAACTGGCCCCCGCATCCTTGTAACACCGCCGACAATGGCAGCAATTAGGCCATACACGACGACCCTGTAACCAATACCGAAGGAAGCGGATGTCATTGGTATCATCACTGCGCCAGTTATGGCTCCAATCAATGCCGCAATGACATACGACAAATGCATCATATTCAATGGTCTTATACCACTCAATCTCGCTGCTAATGGGTAATCTCGAACCGCTCTCAGGGCCTTTCCGAGCATGCTATAGTTGTATAAGAGTGAGACAGCCACGGTAGCAAGGAGCAACATTCCCCAAACCCATAGTGCCTGCGAGGTAATAACAGCATGTGAAGTTATACGGATTGGCTCCATTTTAATGAATGGCGGTAGCACTTTGACCCCTGTGCCAAATACCAATTGTGCTACACCGGTTATGATGATCATGACGCCCACGGTGAGCAAAACCTGTGTTAGGTGCGGTGAATTCTGCATTGCACGGCGCATGAAAATTAGCCAAAGAAGTGCACTTACAAGCACCGTAATGATGACAGCAAGAACGATCGCTATGGGGAGGGAGAATCCCCGCGGATAAAGTGTAGCACTGCTCATAGCACCAAGCATCACATATTGGCCCAATGTTAAGTCAAATACTGTAGTGACGTTGTAGACCATGTAAACGAGCAGGCCTGTAATTGCGTATATTGAGCCTACGGAGAGGCCAGCTACAATAGTCTGTATTATTCTGTCTTCTAAGCCTATGACTTACTCCTATTGCAATTTAACAGCATGCTTAATTCAGCTGACATTGACATTTCAGAATTGATTAAAGCTCGTCTCCTTGCAGCCATGTTCTCTTTAATTATTTAGAGATTGCATATTCTGGATGAGTCACCAATTTTCCGGCCTGAAATTGAGCAGCTATAAGCCCTCCTTTTATCCAACCATTGTGGTTCTCAGGTGTGAGTTGGATTTGGCCGAGTACTGTCCAGAATGGAGGCATAGTTTCCAAGTTGTTTCTGATTGTGGAGCGGATGGTTTTTACATCGCGGTCCAGGAACTTTGGATCATCATCAAGGGCCTTTTTTACTGCTACTTCAATGGCTTTTAACGATGGTAGAGGAAGAGAAGCCATGAAGCTAATTTCTTCTCCGTATTTCTTAAAATATTGTTCACCAACTGCTTCGACTTCCCGTCTTTCAGGCATATCCTTCGGGACCGAACGCCAAATATCAGACACAGAGGCACCCTCCCAAACTCCAGGTTCCTTATAGAAATAATCTCCAACTGCTTTTAAAATATCCGGCGTCGCCAAGGAGACGATTATCCCAATCGGGACGTTCCAGCCCATTTCCCTGATTTGTTTGATAAGAAGACCACCTGCCACTGTATTGCCAGTGACTAACACAAAATTTGGATTCTTAGCCCATACCTTTCCAATAATAGCTGAAAACTCAGTGCCTGAAGGATCGTAACTTTCCTCGGCTACTAATGGTATTTCATACTTTTTACATGCCATTTTATAAATTTGGATCCATCGCTTACCATAAGCGCCCCCGTCATATATATGAGCAATCGACTTTGCATTGTACTTCAGCTTGGCTACGGCCACTGTCTGTTCGCCAAAGGCATTGGAAGCTATGTTTATCCTGAAGCCCCATTTGGACTGAGGCGGTCGTTCGTCATACACGCCTGAGCCGCAAGTAGCAAAGTGGGGTACCCCGATCTCAGCGGCTATCGGTTGTATTGCTAAAGCCACACCGGTAACATACGAACCTAATATCGCATGTGCTCCGTCCGTTTCCAGTTTTCTAAAAGCCATTACTCCTCTCGTGGCGTCAGATTCATCATCCGCAGAGAGGTAGACAACGGGGTGTCCCTTTATGCCACCTTTTTTGTTAATCTCCTCGACCCAGATCCTTGCAACCCTGCCACCCAGAGTTCCCATATGGGCTCCAGCGCCAGAAATGGGCAACACATAACCTATCTTAATAGGTTTTGCTGTTGCTTTCTCTTCTGCAAGCCCATATCCGCTCATAAAGATTGGCAACCCCACTGTTAATGAGGTGAGGGCCAATATGACCAATACTCTGACTATCCTTAGCTGTCTCATAATTTCTCCCCCTTTCTAAGATTTTATGTTATTCTTAATTTGTCCCAGAAGTTCTGGAACAAATTCGAGGATATTATCTATAACACCATAGTGGGCTACATTGAATATGGGGGCTAACGGATCTTTATTCACAGCGATGATGATCCTTGATCCATCCATCCCCACAACGTGATTACCCTGGCCAGAAATTCCTAAAGCCAGATAGATCACGGGGGTAACCGTTTTACCTGAAATACCAACCTGACGGCTTGCAGGCAACCACCCCAGATCCACTACCGGCCGTGAACATGAAATCATGCCTCCCAAATTCTCTGCCAGATCTTTAATAATGGGTAGATTTTCGGGGTCACCCAGCCCACGGCCAACAGAAACCAAAATTTCTGCTTTAGTAATATCCTCTTCACCTTCTAAACTCTCTTCGATTATTCCCAACACCTCCGTCCTCTCGGCTGTCCATGAGTTCCTCCATGGAAGACGGGCTACCGGGACGGAAACCTCACCCCCATCGGAAACTCCATCTTCTTTCCAGGCTCCCTTCTGCACGCTGATCACTGCCCCGTGATCAAGATTTACTGCCAACGAAATCAACAGCTTGCCCCCGTGGATGAGCCGTCTCACATTGGCCCGACCCTCTTTCCAATCCAAATCAACGCAACCCGTAATCACCGGAACTCCTAATCGCCAACCCACGGCAGGACCAAGCTCCATCCCTTGATGAGTAAATCCAAGAAATAGGATTCCTGGACCATTTTCAACTACAACATCGGCTAATATTTTTGAAATCACTTCTGTGTTGGATTCACTCCCTGAAGGGACCTCTACCATTATAAGTTCATCTATTAATCCATTAAGCTGTGATTCCTTGCCCTCCAGATGACTCCCAATACTTATTCCTTTTAGAGATCCGCGAACTTCTGTCGAAATCTTTTTGATTCTTGATGCAATTTGTTTCGTTGTGGAATCGATTCCATCCTCAGCTGGCTCTATATAAATAAAGCTCGTCATAAACGAATTCCTTTCAATTCTAAATTTGTTTTCTAAACAGCTTTAGCAAAGATTTCTAATACCTTCGTTGCCTTTTCTGATCGATCCCCAGTAATCATCTCAGCATGTCCCTCTTTCGAGGGAAGGAAAACTTCTTTGACCTCATAGGCCATCATGCCGGCAATCGTCTGCCTCGCTATTTCCTTATCAAGTTTACCCCATGATTTGATCGGGTTATTTCTCGCTTTCTTGCGCTTCATCATGGATACATAACGAAGAGGCTGAATCCCTGACTGAACAGAAAGAACCGCAGGTAATCTCAAGCTCACTTCTGCCTTTCTTCCACCTCCAATCTCTTTCTTCACGCGAATATGTGTATCATTTAGCTCGCAGATCTCAATCACTGCGTAGGCCAACCCCATATGGAGTGCCTGAGAAAGATAGATACCCACCTCTCCCCCCATCCAGTCTTCTGACTGAACACCAACCAGAATGAGTTGAGGGTCAATCTCTCTCAGGGCAGGTATCAAACCGCTGGCAATTAACTCCGGGAGATTTGTATCTCCATCGATCCGTAGTACCCGATCAATCCCTTTGGCTAAGGCAATATAAAGCACCTCCAGAGCCCTTAAAGGACCGAGGGTCAATGCCACCGTTTCCGCCCCATATGAATTTTTCAATGCTATTGCTGCCTCCAGGGCATAGGCGTCAAACTCATTGATATATAATTCTGTGTCTCTAAAATGAATATCTCCATTGACGATGTGGATCGATTCTAAATTTGTATCGACCGGAACTCCTTTGCAACAAACCGCAATTCGCATGATCTTATCTCCTTATTTAAAAAACTCTCAAACCTCTCATCTTCGATGCTTCTGATAATTTTTGGGCTGAGTCTATTAATGTTTTTTATTTAATATTGGCCGCCGCCTCGGCCCCAGCGATCCGCCCCATGACCGCTCCCCTCACAAGACCTGTTCCACTTGGATAATTATGATAGAAAAATCCACCCGTAATCTCTCCGACAGCATAAAGTCCCGGAATGGGGTGATCAGAGGTGTCAATGACCTGGGCTTTTTCATTAGTTTTTAAACCGCCGTAGGTCATGGTGAGCCCGCATACAACAGCATAAGCATAATAAGGAGGAGTATCTATTTTTTGAGCCCAGTTTGTCTTATCCGGCTTTAACCCCTTGGTGCGTCTTCCATCAAGCCTATAATGTATGAACGGCTTATCGTCAATGATAGCCTCGTTAAATTCTTTAATCGTTTTCATAAACTGCTCCACATTTATGTCCATTTCCTCTGCCAATTCTTCAAGGGAGTTACTCTCTACTCTCAATGCATTTTGATACTCGACTCTTAAAAGGGGAATCGTTTTCGCGTCATAAATTTGAAAGGCGACAGATCCAGGTTGTTTTAAGATTTCCTTGCCGAACTTGGCATATGTAAAAACTATAAAATCTTCCCCTTCATCAACAAAACGTTCTCCATTACGATTTAACATAATGCAATACTGATAAGAATAGCGCTCGGAGCCTGCTGATGCAGCTTCTATCATAGGAGAATCTTCGCTAACGATCGAAGCATGGCACCCCCCCCAATGCCCAACGAGTTGAGCACCAATATCGAGGGCCATTTGAATCCCATCCCCCGTGTCATAGCGTGTACCTCGGAGTTTAACAAGATCCCAGTTTTGACCTAAATAACATCTTCTCAATGCAGGGTTTGCTTGGAACCCCCCACAGGCGAAAATGACATTTTTTGCATCGATCTGAATAAATCCATCAATATCCTTAGCAATGACTCCACGTACCGCCCCATCTGAATTAACTATTAATGAATGCGCACTTGTTTCGTATAGAACCACAATGCCACGTTTTTCTAATATCCCATAAAGCATTTCTACGAGACCCTCTCCTGTACCTGAGGCTACCAGTACCGTTATGCCGGCTGGCCAGAAGAGACGGTCCCCTTTCTTGACCATATATACCGGGTTAAGATCCCATTGTACCCCCTGCTCTTTCATCCACGTTACGATCTCTAATGATTTGTCAACAAAAATTTCTGTGAGACTTTTTTCTGAAAGTCCTTCCGACAATTTCATAATTTTATTGTAGAACTCATCTTTTGAATAAGGTTCAATTTCAATTTCTCCTTTTGGTAAATTCGTGCCTTTTAAAAGGGGCTCAAAATCTTTTGTACCTTCTGGATATGCAATTCTAAATAACCCACCCGAAAGTCGACTGTTTCCTCCCCGCGCTTTCTTTGGTGCTTTTTCGATCAATAGAACATTTGCTCCAGCATTTCTGGCCTCTATAGCAGCAACTAACCCGGCATTACCACCTCCTACAACCACAATGTCACAATTCATCTTTTTTTTCACATCCATCTATTTTCTCTCCTCCTTATTGAGTAAGATTCAAATACCACGCTGTCCCGATTTACCTGTCGAATCCCGATCAATTTCTCTTCGGCCTCCCGTCCGACAGGTTCGGAACGAGGTAAGCAATGCATAAATCCCTTTTCCTAAACTAACCGGGTTACGTCTTCAGCAACTTTTGGATAGTTGGTGAGCATCAAGGCATCATGCCCCGGAAATATCAGGTCGATGGACGAAGCCTTGGCTCTCAATTTGTCATAGCTCTTCATCCAGGCGACCAAGTCTGTGATGAGGGAGCTGGGATTATCGTCTTTAAAACTTCTTGCAATGTGAGCACAGTCCGATGCCACGATCGCCGTGCCTTTAGCCGTATTGACGGCTACAGATTGTAGACCGATGGTGTGCCCTGGAGTAAGAAGAAGCTCAATCCCAGGCATAATCTCCTGATCACCACGAACCAATACCAAACGATCCGTCCCCTCTAAGGCAGCAAAGGCCTTAAAAGCCGGTCCATCCCATGTCCGGAAAAAAGGATTCCTCTTGGCCATTGGATCCTTCAGCCAGAAATTGAACTCTATCTCCTGCAAATAAAGAGTGGTCTTGGGAAAGGCCTTAGGAAACGTTTCCACCCCTCCCACATGGTCCCAATGAAGATGGGTGATAATGACTTTGTTAACATTTTGGCTGTTCGCACCTATCCTTGCTAAAATATCCAATGGATTGACATAATTTTTGAGTTGACGTTTGGCTGCCAGAGAAGGACTACCGCCGGTGTCCACGAGAATGAATTCTTCCTTGCCTTTAATGGCCCATAAATACATATTTATATCAATCTCTTCATCCCACCCTGTCTGCGAGAGGGACACGGCCAGTTTTCTGCGTAAAGGACCAGCATATTTTAATGCGTAAATCTCGTATACCGGAGTAGATCCGGCTGCCTCTGCAACCGAACCTTTCTGAGAAAAAAGAGAGGAAATTTCTTTACTCACCGTCGCTGCTCCAAGAACTACTACGCTTGATTTTAAAAATTCTCTCCTGTTAAGCTTCATCGCTTCATCCCCCTTTCTTTAATAAAATCTTTTTTCTTGTAAAAGCGTATTCCAACTCCCTGATCCATCACCTCCTTCGTTTAAATGATAGTTTCTTTTAATTTCGCAATTGATCCCTTACCCTTCAATCCATCATTCTAAAGTCTTATTAATCAATGATTTTAGTCTTTTCCCTGTATAAATTAAGTGACTTCTCATGGCTAATGAGACTTTATCAAAGTTCTTTTCTTTGAGATATTTTAATATCTTTTTATTATTTTCCAGGACTTTTTTTGAATGTTCAGAAGGGCTACTAAATTTTGATAAAAACTGCCTCAATATATCCAGCAAAGAGTTATGAAGCAAAATGAATATGGGATTATTAGAACCTTGAGCAATTAACTGATGGAAAAAGATGTTCTTTTCTCTAGTTAGAATCCCTGATTTAAAAAGACTTTCTGTCTCCTTGATGCAATCTTCCAATTTTCTTATATCTTCCTCGCTACCCCTTTTAATGAAATACTTTAAATTAATTAAACTTATCTCTAATCTCGCTTCAGTGAGCTGGTCAATTGTGATATTACTCAATTTTAATATATCGGAGAATTTTTCTATTAAATTTTCAGCATTAATTTGTGAAACATAAGTCCCAGAATTAACACCATATTTAGTTTCAAGGATTCCTGCTGATTCCAGAATACGTAGTCCTTCCCGAAGAGATAACCTTCCTACACCAATGATCTTAGATAATTCTCTCTCACTGGGAAGCTTATCCCCTGGTTTCAGATTCCCTTCCAAAATTAGATTTCTAATTTGTTCAGCGATTTGTTTAGAAACACGATTTGGTTTAATAGATCTAAAACCAGTAATTTCCATAAAGGTCTTGAAAAATATTTAAAGAAATTGAATATCACGTAAGATGGTATGACCATATATTATAGTTAAACCATTGTCAATAAAAAAAATATAGGTGTTACGGAAGAATCATTTATGTACTTTGTGTAAAGATCATTTGTGGACAGAGGGGAGTTGAAGGGAGAGATAGAAAGAGAGGCCGATATGAGCCATCTTAGGTTCCTAAGGAAGGGGGATTTAAGGTGGCCGAGAGAAAATGTCATTACTGTGGCAGAGGGTTTATTCCTGATTCGAGAGTGGGTAATCGTCAGAAGGCCTGTTCTCCGGCATGCCAGAAGCTGAGGAAGAAGGAGAACAACAGGCTATACAGGGAGAATAACCCTGAATGCTGGGAGAACCATTATGAGCAGTATGTGAAACCGTGGAGGCAACGACATCCCGATTATCAGAGACAGTGGCGGCAGAGGAGGAAAAGGGCTGTGAAGGGGAGGAGTTCGGGTGAGATACAAGCCGAGAGGCTAAGGAAAGCGATTGAATTGACGGAGAGAACTCATCTCTATCTTCGTGAGATACAAGCCGAGATCCCGCTTCAAGCCCTTCCAATGGCTGCTAAAAAGGCTTCTTTCCCTCTACAAGCCCTGAGATAAAAGCCGAGAGGAGTCTCAAAAGGGCTAAGAATCGCTGACTTAGAAAGAGGTTTTCGGGTGAGATAAAAGTTCATATTGTCTTTGGAAGCTCCTCTGATCCAGAATCCTCTCAGGATGAGGGAGCGGATTCATAAGAGATTGCCAGTGGAATTTGTGAAAGAGGTCTTGGATTCTTTCAACGGCCATCGGATTTCAGAGAAGGAGGCGATGGGGCTATTGGGGATCGGGAGGAGCCGCCTTCATCAGCTGCGAAAGAAATGGT
>Ga0315289_10002797_pt1 | contig 26621 bp, 21 predicted proteins | sample YL17G11_40_MG_FD_203452 | JGI IMG/M metagenome (GOLD analysis project Ga0315289, IMG submission 203452) | Sediment microbial communities from Yellowstone Lake, YNP, Wyoming, USA - YL17G11_40 | ecosystem: Environmental > Aquatic > Freshwater > Lake > Sediment | place: USA: Wyoming | collected...
GAATCTCTTCAGGGCAGGCTTGTTTCAGCATCTATTTTTTCTATGTCTTTTGGAGACCCTGAAACGAGTTCAGGGTGACATAGTGCCACTACCTTGGGCACGTGCAACGTGCCCCTACAAATCACGATTATTATCCGCGATAATCCGCGTGAATCCGTGTCAATTCGCGGTCTATTCTCTCCCTTTTATGTGATTTCGTGTCCTTTCGTGGCTATCTTGTTTTTAGTTTTTTATTCGTCTCATTTCGTGTAATTCGTGGTTTCTTATTCTTCTGGTGATTTCATTTTATCGAGAAATTTTTCCTTAAGCAAATCATACCCAATTATTTCTATATTTTTCTCTTTAATCACTTTTTTCAAATTCGGATTACATAACGTCATTGTCTCAGCTTCTCGATGAACCGACATATTCGGTAAGCCTGTTGGATTCATATCCTTCAGCACAGCCATTTCGGGCTGATTCAATCCGGGATGGCAAACAAGAATGTAAATTCCTGGCTGGTTAATCTTACGAATTCCATTAATTAAAACATTAGCCTTTTTCTCTGGCTCAATATTATATATACCGATCGTATCTTTCTCACCAAACCAACGTGAGATAGCCAGATTATAATCTTTCGCTACTTGAATAAATCGCCTTTTCATCTCAGGTGTTTCAACTGCCGCTCCCATATGATGGTCGATATAGGATATTTTTAGACCTTTTCTTTTAGCAAGTTCCACCTGAGCGCGTACTTCTCGCTCAACTTCATCAGGATTCGGGTTATGTTCCATAAGCATTTTCCGCGTAGGGAAAAACTTTCCCCATTCATCAACAAGAGTCGGAACTTGATTCACTGACGATACAGGTCCCCAGCGATACGGAATCCATTCACTATTCAGACAGGTATGCACGCCAATACTGATTTCAGGATGTTCCTTCAGAATTTCCACAGCCTCATCCAGCCAGGGCGTATTGACAAGAACTGAAACGGCACTCACACATCCTTCTTCAGCAATTTTCTTAAATGCCGCATTGGCTGCATGACAAAACCCAACATCATCACAGCGAATGACTAATCGAATCTTCCCATCATTAAATAAGTCCATAGATTTAGCCCCCTCCGTTTTCTCTTCATAGGGATTTGAGACTGATTTCTGCTCCTCAGCCAAACCAATCATAGGAAACATAAAAGTTACACTCATCAAAATTAATGTTGTAATGACTATACGAGACATTGTTCGCTCCTTTCATTTCTAATTTGAGACCTCTGAAATACTAACATTTTACGTAAAATACGAGATTGATTCGTCGGCTTCGCCTCCTCACAATGACAGTCACTTACCTTTCTGGAGCGATTTGTAGGGGCATATCGCGATATGCCCCCACAGTGTCATTCTGAGCGAAGCGAAGAATCTCGTAGTTTTTCAGAGATTTCAATTTGAGATCTCTGAAAAACCGTCGTTTCGTAATTAAAAGCAAGATTGCTTCACGGGTTCCTTCGCTTTGCTCAGGACAGGGTTCGCAATGACATATACCTCTCCTTAATCCTCTCCCACAAGGGGAGAGGAAACAAAATGTGTCATTGCGAGGAAGCCGAAGGCGACGAAGCAATCTCGTAGTTAAAAACACTCAGTATTTCAGAGTCCTCAATTTGTATTTTTATTTTTTCTCTTTACCTTTTTCTTTCATTGATTGTGTCTTAGCAAGTTTTTCTTCAGCCTTTTTCCAGCCGGGTCTATATTGCAATGCCTTATGATATTCTGCTATAGCCTGTTCAATCTTTCCCTGCAACAAAAATATATCTCCAAGATTGTAATGAACATCAGCGTCATCAGGATTAGTCTCCAACACCTTGATGTAACAAGCTCTCGCATCTTCTAATTTTCCCCGTTCTAATAGAGCCCCACCAAGATTATAATACGCTTCGACAAGGTCAGGCTTCATCTTCACTGCTTTTGAAAAGTAAGCTATCGCTTCATCTAATTTCCCCTGTCTCACAAAAGCAATTCCGAGATTTATATAACCCTCCACAAAATCCGGATTGATTCGCAAAGCCTCAGAATAATGCTTAATAGCCTCATTAAGATTTCCCTGTTGAATCAAAGCATTAGCAAGATTAAAATGTGCATCAACAAAGTTCGGATTGACTTGCAGTGCTTTGAGATAATGTGTAATAGCTTCCTCAATTTTCCCCTGCTGAACAAGAGCATTTCCAAGATTATTATGAGCCTCTGCAAAATTCGGATGAATCTGAAGTGCCTTTGAATAATATTCAATAGCTTCGTTAATTTTTCCCTGTCTATCAAAAACCACTCCAATATTATAATATGCCTTTGAATACTCGGGATTGAGCTTGATCGCCTTAGAATAATAATTAACGGCTTCTTCGAGTTTTCCCTGCTCTAATAGAAAATTTCCGTATGCATTATGGGCTGACCAGGCATTTGGATTTTTCGCAATATTATAGCGGAATAATGTCCCTATGTCCTTGTAAAGTGAAGTTTGTCGCCACGTTAATATTCCCAACGACAATAATAATAGCACTGCTATACAGGGAAATATCCATCGCAGAGATTCATTGAGCTTCTCAGTAGCCTTAGTCATAACGGCGGAAAATAGCACAATTAAACCGATACTCGCAAGATATTGAAATCGGTCTGCAACATAGGAATGCACCATAAAACCGTAATTAATGAATCCAAGTATTGGTCCCAATGTGACTACAAAAAACAAACTTAAGACGAATACTCCCTTCCCCAATCGTTCTCTTTTTAGCCATAATACTATCAGCGAAGCCACCGCAAATGCAGGGGAAATATATTGCCACAATGCCCCAGAATTAATTTCCCACTTCGGATAAATTGGCATAAGATTCAATGGTAACAACAGCTTTCCTACATAAAACCAAATTGCACGACCAGCAATTAAGCACCTATCAATAAACGAAAGTTCGAATTTTATATCCTCATATTGCTGAGCGAATCGAACATCAAGGAACGCAATAATTATTCCTACAATAAAAAATGGAATGAGGGGGAATATATCACGCCTGCTCAATCGCTTATACCTCCACCAGAGAAAAATCAAAATCGCCAGAGGAAAACTAACTACGATAGATTTACTTAACATCGCACATACGAAAACAAAAAGTGAAAGTGCATACATAATAGAGACAGACAATTTACTTTTGCTCCCATTATTAATATTTATATAAGCGAAAAACGCTAATAAATAAAAGAAACCCGAGAGAACGTCCTTCCGCTCAATTATCCAGGCAACAGATTCAATATGGACTGGATGCAGAGCAAAAATCGCTGATGCAAAATATGCTCCAGGAATAGTTAGACGACGCAATATCAACCATAACAAAATTGCATTGAAACTATGTATTATCACATTAACAAGATGATAACCAAACGGATTAAGACCCCATAAGTGATACTCAATCCAGAATGTTGTATAAGTGATGGGCCAATAATGCGCTTCTTGTGGAATTTCGGATGGAGAAAACCAGATTTTAAAAAGACCATTACTTGTTCTCAGTAATAAATTTTTCGTTACAGCATCATCATCCCAGATATATCCACTTCGTAGCGCTGGAAAATAACTCAACACAACTATTAAAATAATTAATAATGTCCTCATTGTTGCAGACTTAAACAAATATCTTATTTTCACCCAAGACTCCTGTTGCTATTTCTGGTTCTTTTCCGATTTGAGATTTCTGAAATACTAACAAACCATATTGTGTTATTCCGATCCTGAACCAAGTAATGTCATCCTGAACTTGATTCAGGATCAGTATGACAAATGTAACAATCTCATTTATGAAATATTTCATAGGTTTTTATTTAAGCTATTAATTTATATTATTTTAGTTTTTTCTTCAGAATAGCTTCCAAGTTTTGTTTTGCTGCAGTATGGTTCGGATTAATCCGTATTGCTTCTACATAATGTTTAATTGCCTTATCATACTCTCCTTTTTGTGTCAAACAAATAGCAAGATGATAGTGGGCATTTGCATATTCGGGTTTGATAAGAAGTGCCTGAGTAAAATGATTAATCGCCTCATCGATTTTCCCCTGTTTATATAGAGCAGTACCCCAATTATTCTGAATTTTCGCCTGTTGAGGATTAATTCTAAGTGCCTCTGAATAAAATGAAATCGCCATATCAAGTTCTCCACGCTCATTCATAACATTCCCCAGAAATGCGTAAGCCACCCAGGCATTCGGATTCTTAGAAAGTGTATACTTGAATAAAGTCTCAGCATTCTTATATATCGTTGATTGCTTGTATGTTAATATACCAAACATTGATAATAATAAAAATGCTAAGAATCCTCCTATCCATATTTGGAACTTGCCCAACTTGCTAACGATTTTCACTACAATAGCGGAAAATAGGGCAATTAATCCAATACTCGCGAGATATTGAAAACGGTCAGCTACAAATGAACTTGCCATAAAGCCAAAGTTGATAAATCCAAGCACAGGTCCAAGCGTTACTATAAAAAACAAAATGGATACAAATGGCCCTCTTCCAACCCGCTTTCTTGTTAACCATAGCGTAATTAAAATAATAATCAAAGAGATGGGGAAAACATACTGTCCCACTGACCGAATATTTATTGCCCATTTTGGATAGATAGGTATAAGATTAATCGGCAAAAATAATTTGCCCATGTAAAATAAAATGGCTCGACTCGCAAGTAGAATCCTTCCTATTATAAACAAATCAGTTTTTATAGGTTCCTGTTGTTTGTAAACGAAAACGTCAACTGCAGAAAGTATTAAAGCAATAGCAAAAAATGGCAATAAAGAAATCAACTCATGTCTCTCAACCCTACCTCGCCTCCACCATATACAAAACAAGATTGCTAAAGGTAAACTCACCGTAATAGATTTACTTAACATTGCACATAGAAAAAAGAAAAGTGAAAGTGCATACATAATAGGAGCAGATGGTTTATGACTAACCTTACTATCAAAATGAGTGTATGTAAGAAAAGATAGAAGGTAAAATAAACCTGATAAAACATCCTTACGCTCAATAATCCACGCAACGGACTCAACGTGAACAGGATGCAGAGCAAAAATCACTGCAGAAAGATATGAACCAGGGACACATATCCGACGTAGTATAATCCATAAGAGAACTGCATTCAATGAATGCAGAAATACATTGATTAAATGATAACCAAAAGGATTTAAATCCCACAACTTATATTCAACCCAGAACGTTGAATAAACAAGGGGCCAATAATGCTTCTCATATTCAGAAAGAGCTGATGGAGAAGTCCAGATTTTCCATAAACCACTGCCAGTCTTTAACAGAACATTTTGAGTTAAAGAGTCATCATCCCAGACAAAGCCATTTCGTAGCGTTGGAAGATAGACAAGAAAAACTATAAAAAAAAGAAAAAATACTTTTACTACTGTAAGACCAACAACTTTTTTCACCCATATATGACTTTTTGTATTTCTATCTTTGTTTCTATCGGTAGGATTCAATTCCGTATGGCAAACATCATCATATCCCGAATTGCTCATCTAACAATCTCCACAAGATTCACTTCATAGAGACGTAATATATCACGTCTCTAAAGTTCAATGATATTTTTACTTCATACTATCATTTCCCAACTTATATTTACATCAATATGTAGTCAAGCGGTTAATATCTACGGAATGTTGCTCAATAGGGAAAATTAATATAATATCAAATATAATAGACCGCGGATTAATGCTGATATTTACTTGATGAACCCTTAAATTTAATTATAGACTGCAATCAGTGTAAATTCGTGTATATTGATGTTCTATTTTCTAATGTGATTATTTAAAATCTATAATCCTTGACAGATGAAATAGCAAATAATAAATAAAACATTAACAATTAAGCAAATTGAGAGCCCTGAAGAACTAACCAAAACCAACTGTAGCGGTGCGATTTATCGCACGAAATACACACGTCGGATAAATCCGACCGCTACAACTGAAGTATTTCAGAGATTTCAAATTAAATTCTGGAGAAGAAAATGTATATCACAAAACGGTATATTTTTTTCATCATATACTTTATGCTTTTTTTCTTTTCTAACATATTGCGGGGAGAAATAAATAGTGATAATTTGAAACAAAAACTAAATCTAAAAATTATTACTAAAAGTGAATGGGGTGCTAAACCTGTAGACATCTCTAAAATGAAATCTCATAAAATCGAGAAAATCACTATCCATCACGGTGGTGTTTTTGATAATGGAAAAGAAGATTCAAAAAAGAAAACACTTGGTCTCCAGAGTTACAGTCAAAATGACAGAAAATGGGCAGACATCCCCTATCACTATATGATTGACCTTAATGGAAACATCTTGGAAGGCAGAGATGAGGGATATGCGGGAGATTCTAATACTCCTTATAATCCAACAGGTCATTTCCTAATCGACGTTATGGGCAATTATGTGGAACAAAAACTCAATGAAAAACAATATCAGGCAATCGTAGATTTGTGCGTTTATGCTTGTCTTAAATATAATATTTCACCTGACACCATCAAGGGTCATAAAGATTATGCTGATACACAATGCCCCGGAGATGATATCTATAACAATTATCTTAAAAATGGAAAACTTGTTCAGGATGTGAAGAAAAAACTCGCCGAAATAAGTAAAGCTAAATAATACTATTTGAGATCTCTGAAATACTTCAAAAGCAAGATTATTTTATCTGTCATGCTGAACTCGTTTCAGCATCTCAATTGAGATTCCGAAACAAGTTCGGAATGACACAGTAAAGTTAATTCAGTATTTCAGAGATTTCTATTTGTAACTTTAGTTACAAATTTCAAAGAATTTCTTTTCTGCATCAATCACATACTTATTTACTCCGATCTCCACTAAATTAAAATCCATAAAAATAATAATTCTCCCTACAAACTTAATTATTTTTTTAAAAATCGATTGAAACTCAAAGATTTTAATCCAACCCATATTTGCATAGACTGTTAATTTTAAACGAGTTATAAAAAATACTTGATTTTTTGTTTATTTTATGTATAATAGTTTGGAGTTTTATAGTTAAGGGAACAGAAATAATTTTCCCTAATATGTAGCGGTCGGATTTATCCGACATTATATGGTATGTGTGATAAATCACACCGCTACAAAATATAATTAGTTAGGAAACCCTTATGAATTTACTTCATCCCATTTCACATTGTCATATATTCCAACATGGTTCAAGGGTTGATTTGGATCTAACCCTTCCTACCAACCCCAGCAAGTCTGATATAAATGACTTGTTAGAAATTTTTTCTGAACATCCTCTTTTTATAGAACGCATCTCTCCTGTTAGCACAATTATTGCCAACCAAAGTGTGAACGGCAATAACTGGAGTGATATGATGGTCAATGGTTATAAAGTTCTGGGTAAAATATTTCACAATATAACGGGTTATGTTAAACAAAGCTTACAAGACCATTTTGGTGAAAGAGGAATGGTTCCTTTCCTCTCTTTTGATATTGACCCCGATTCACTTCACAGAAGAATTCAAATGGATACGGAAAAAGGAGAGAACACATTTATTCGCTTCTGTGACTTATTCTATTCAGGAATTGTCTCTCCCACAATAACTGTGCCATTTCAACCCATTCTCCCAATTTTACCTGAGGATTATGATGTCCGCTTGCTTGTTAGAATTGGCTTTAATTTTTTTATGCCCTTATGCCGTAGTTATATGGACTTTCTCCAGGAAGTTCATAGAGATGACAATTTTGTAGTTTCTTTCTGGATACCTGAGGGAGGCTATAATCGCAGAATTGGCGAGATAATTTACGATGAATTCGAGAGAAAATGCAAAGAGGAAGAGATTAAAAAATATCATCTTATATTTTTACTCGATTGCCTTCAGGCTAAAGATGCTGATAGCGATAGGGTAATGAAACATTGGAACATTCTAAAACTCAAAGATAAACAAATAGTTTCAGTGATTTTCAAAAACAAAATATTTAGTGATTGGGTGGCAACCTCCAATCCATCTGTCAAAAAGTTGCTTGATAAAACTCTTGCTAAAGTCGATTCGGATTTAAACAAAATTGAAATCGATTATTGCTGGAGTCACTTTGAAACAATAGAATCTCTAACTCAATCACCAAAAGCTGCTGCTAATTTTGAACAAAAAATTAGTAAATTCGTTGAACTCGATTACTTATCTGTCGCACCTGATATCTTCATCCGCAGAAAAATCGCCGGGCTTTTCCGAAATGCAAATTATGAACCACTCGTGGTCGAAATCCAGGAAAACACTGCCTGGAGCGATTGGCACGAGAAATTATCCTTGGGAAGATGGGAAGGCACTCTCAATAGTAACGCCGATTTCAAAATCGTTGATGAACATCATTCTTATGACGTTAATTTAAAATCTGGAAAAATTGAAACGAAGCCGGGCTTTCAATGCTGGAAAATAGGATTCAATAAGGTTAGAAATCATCTCGCGAGAATTGTAAAAGGGGACCCCAGAACGTATAAGGGTGGCGTTCTCGAAATCTTATATAATCTTGCCCCAGGGAAAACTGATGCTCATAAAAGAGAACTTGTTGATGATTTTCTCTTCAAATATTCCTATCTTTATTGGAGGGAATATTATTTACAACATGATTACACTGAGGCTGATTTGAATGCTGAAAGTCTTGTAGAAGATGTTTTGTGTGGAAATACTCGGAAGAATCTCTCAAGGTTGGAGATATTAATCGCATTAATGTGTGCCCAAGCGTATTATTTTGCTCTTGATAGTTATCGTTACACTGCAACATTCTGGGAAAATCTTGACCAGAGAAATATGTATCAAAATGTAATGATGCTTACGCTGAGTATTGTCTATCTGATATACATTTATCATTGGACGAATCATAAGCAAAAGATTGAATCGGTTTTCAATGAAATGAAAGAAAATCTGTTCAAGTTTGAAAATACATATCAAAAATATAGCCTTGCTGACTATGGAGTTACAGAGTTAGAATGGAACGAATCACTCGAGCCGGAGATACCGAACTGTGACATAAATTTAATTTCACGTGTCTCAAGACGAATAGCAACAAAACATCTTTTACCTTTGAACATACCCGGACTTGATAAAAAAGACTTGAATTTACCTACTATTACAGGGCATATTTGGAACGGAGAGACTAATAACCTGAACTTTAGATGGAAAAACAGATTCTATTGTGGAGAATAACTTGGTATCTCTGAAAAACTAACTAACGACGCCGTGTCATTCCTGCGAAACTTGTCCCTGCAAGTAATAAGCAGGGAGCAGGAATCAAGGAGTTTTTTAAACAATTCCTGTTTTCACAGGGACAAGCTTTAATGTAATTCTGGATTCCCGTTTACACGGGAATGATACATCAGATAGTTCTTCAGAGATTTCAAATTGTAAATTGGAAATATTAAATTTTAAATTTCCAATCTCAATTTTCCAATAAATTAGGAGTATATATTATGCCAGAACTCAGGAAAGACCCTGTCATAGGTAGATGGGTCATTATTGCTACAGAAAGAGCTAAGCGTCCCTCTGACTTTGCTAAAACAAGAACTGAGGTCAAAGCAACTTTTTGCCCGTTTTGTGAAGGCAATGAAGATAAAACACCTCCAGAAATTTTGGCTTATAGAACTGTTGGTTCAGAAATTAATGGGAAGGGATGGTGGATTAGAGTTGTCCCCAATAAATTCCCTGCATTGAGAAGCGAAGAACCCATTGTTAGAACAGGTGAAGGAATGTATGATAAAATGAATGGAGTTGGGGCTCATGAAGTCATTATTGAAAGTCCGAATCATAATCTAACTTTCGCTGACTTCGACTTACATCAGATTGAAGAAGTTCTCTGGGCATATAGAGATAGATACCTTGATTTATCAAAAGACGAACGATTCAGATACATTCTTATCTTTAAAAATCATGGTGCTGAAGCTGGGGCATCTTTAGACCACACGCATTCCCAAATAATCGCACTACCCGTAGTTCCCAAACGAGTAAAAGAAGAATTGGGCGGTGCATTAGCTTATTATGAATATAAAGAGCGATGCGTCTTTTGTGATATGTTAACTCAAGAGACCAAAGATAACTTAAGAGTTGTGGACGAAAATGCTTCATTCATTTCTTATTTACCATTTGCCTCGAGATTTCCATTTGAGACCTGGGTACTACCAAGGGTTCACGAATCACATTTTGCGAATATACAGAAAAACGGAGTCGTGGATTTATCGCGAATATTAAAAACGACTTTGCTGAAATTAAAATTAGCTCTCGATGACCCATCATATAATATTATGCTGCATACGACACCCTGTAGAGAATCAAAGTTGATGTATTATCACTGGCATCTTGAGATAATGCCCAAACTGACCAAGGTAGCGGGATTTGAGTGGGGAACGGGATTTTACATTAATCCCACTCCACCAGAAGATGCAGCAAAATTCCTGAAAACAGTCGAAGCTAATGTATAAGTAAATTTTTTTAACCACGAATCATACGAATCTTCAGTAATTAATAGGTCACAGATTTACACGGATTGAAACGAATCAACACAGATATTTAATCAATGAAATTTCAGATTTAATTATGAGTAGGGGCGAACCTGTGTGTTCGCCCATTCATTGGGCAGACACATAGGTCTGCCCCTACTTCGGATTTCTTCGTCTTCTCCGCGGTTGGATTTTATGAATAAAAAATCATTTTTTATCTTAATAACATATTTTTCCTTCTTATCAACAATCTCCTTTTCATTAAACTTCACTCATTCAAGAATCCCCCTGCAGGATTCAAAGGGAAATGTATGGGAATCCTATTCTGATATTATCAAAGATGCTAATGGTGATGGCTTACAGGACATCTTTCTAATTTACGAAAACCAAATCTATCTGTATCTTATGCAAAAAGATTTTTCTTATTCTTCAACACCATCCCAGATCATTAACATCCCTTCAGAAGCGGGAGCATTAGATATCGGTGATATTCATCCTGATAAAGGGAATGAAATCGCACTAATTTATCCTGATGGACTATACTGTCTTTTGTTTAAAGATAATCAATATGATACTACTCCTGTGAAAATTATTGATGAGAGAATTATTTTCATCCCCCTCCCTAACCCTCCCCCTATTAATGGGGGAGGGAAGGGTGGGGGTGGGGATTTACGAGATAAATCTCGCACCACTACTTCTAATCAGCCTGCTATTCTCTCATTCATCTTCGATATCGATAATGATGAACTTGATGATGTTATACTTCCAAAAACAGAAGGATTTGTTATTTACTTTCAAAATAAAAGGGGGGACGGAGATGAACTGTCTGCCCCTCTTTTTACTCAAAGTACATCCATCGTCACAGGCAGAGAAATCTCGATTAATTTCCCAGCTAAAAACAGAATTTATTCACAAGAGATATTCTCGTACAGCCAAAATCAATATGGGAAAAACTTAAATCTTTTTGATTTCAACAAAGACGGCAAATTGGACATAGTAAAATTTAGATTCACGGATTATTCTTCTCTCGATATGGAGAATGGTTCGAAACAGGTCCCCACAAATGATTCTGAGGATAAAGAATCTAATACAAAAATGCTATTTTATGACGAGATGGATATTTTTCTGCAGGACAATCAGAGACAATTTCCTAATGATCCTTCCTTTACAATAAAAATTCCTCGTTATGCTATGGAAAATCATAATTTTCTTGATATTGATGGTGACGGGTATATTGATTTGCTTTTTCAAAAAGTATTTGGTGATGTCACAGAAGCAAAGTTACGAATCCGAATTATTTTGAACGACAAGAAAAATAATTTCTCCGATGAGTTCTCACAAATTATTCGAACAAAGGATTTGGCGAGATATGGAAAGCAATTTTGCATCGATATTAATAATGATGGGGCACTCGACTTATATCTTTTTTATATAAATATTTCTCCTACATCCGCAAACTCAATGGTAAAAGCATTCTTTGAAAGGGGAATCCCTGGCAAAATCAGGTTTTATCTCTTTGATAAAAGTAAGAGGGAATACCCCAAATCACCAAATTTCGAGCAGAAAATATCAATCGGATACAACCTGTTTGATTTCTCTTATGAGAAACCAAATATATCTCCGGAAGGTGATTTTAATGGCGATAAAAAGAAAGACCTTGTCATACAAACTGAAAAAAATAGACTTTCAATCTACAGATTTATTGATGAACGAAAAGGATTTGAAACCGCACCGTTCACATCAATTACATCCCAACCGATAAAACGCTTCTATATTTACGACCTTAATAATGACGGTATAAGCGACATCATAACTAAAGAAAAAATCTCTGAATCCCTCTCTGTCCCATCACCATATCTGCACATATATTTATCAAAATAAACATAATGCATAACTCTCTACCCAATTCCCTTAGTATTTGAGAGCTCTGAAGAGCTAACAAAAGACACTGTGTCATTCCTGCGAAAGCAGGAATCCAGTAGCTTTTTTTCATAACTTTAATTTAATTCTGGATTCCCGTTTACACGGGAATGACATATTAACCAGTATTTTAGAGGTCTCTATTTGGTGTGTTTTTAGAACCATAAATCCCAATTTTTCACATTTGTAGTAGAACTGACAAACTCATCAGCACCAATGTCATAGTCTGAACCATCTCCACGATTACCACCAAATGCATTAATGGGTCGTGTGTCACCTTCAAAATCATTTTTTAACCAAGTTATTTCTCCTCCTGCATCAATACAAGGCGAACTCGACTTCAAATGAAAATCTCCATTCGCTGGATTAGCGAGTTCAGGATTCTCTGAGATATTTCTTAATCCTTCACCTGTCCAATCTTGAATACAACAATACGATGGCAAAGAAGAATTATTGATTTGAGCATCAGTGGGTGCGGCATTCCCCCAGATAATGCAGTTCTTTATAGTTCCACTACATTCGTAAATCCCACCACCCATATTATCCGCAGAGTTATTATAGATTGTATTATTTATTATATCACCCTCACACTTCGCAATTCCTCCCCCAAACTTTGATGAATTATTAAAAATAAGATTATTCTGAATGAGAGCATCACAAGAAAAAAGACCTCCACCATGAGAAGCCCTGTTTTCTGATATAAAATTACTCTGAATTAACCCATCACAATAAGCAAGCCCTCCACCAGCATAATTCACAAAGTTCTCTGATATCGTGTTATTCTGAATAATCCCATCACAATCAAAGATTCCTCCACCAAAATCACCATAAGGAGGAATACTATACGTGCCATTCCCGATTATACGATTGTATTGGATTGTAGCTAAATTCCCATTCCCTTTTATTCCCCCACCACCCTGGTCATAACCATTGGTGATGGTAAAGCCTGATAAGATGCAGTTAGAAAATTCAGAACCCGAAAATGTTACTACACTTCCAAAATGATTTCCATCAATTATGGTGCTTGTAGCTATTACAGAATCTGTTGGATTAGTAGATCGTAAAATAATATTCTTCCCCTGAAATCTAATATTCTCATAATAAGTTCCCGGTAGCACAATAATTTCATCCCCATCTCTTGAAGCATCAATCGCAGATTGAATTGTCGAATAATCGTCCGGAACAATAATTACTCCCATTGCCCACTTATCATTCTCGGGTCCACCGTAAGCTCCCATATCATTTCTCGATGTCCCTTTACCTGGGGGTATGCTTGCATCATTATATTGAGAATCTGGATCACCAGCATCGATACAAGGGGAATTACTGAATAACCTGAAAATATTATTCTCAGGGTCGATAAACTTAGGGTCTTTGCTAATATTCCCAGTTCCCCCACTAATCCAATCCTGAATGCAACTATAAGTAGGTGTTGTCGAGTTATATATCTGATCACTTATAAATGCTGAATTACCCCAAAGAATACAATTCTTTATTGTTCCTGTACATTCAAAAAGACCACCACCAGACACTGAAGACAAATTGTCCCAAATAGTATTATTCTCAATAAAACCTTTACATTTATATAATCCACCACCGTATTGAGTAGCAGAGTTTTGACAAACAATATTATTGATTATAGATCCATTACAATTTGCAGCACCCCCACCAATTTCTGATTTATTTCTAATAATAATATTGTTTTGTATAATTGTTCCTTCCTCTTCCTGTCCACACCCATACAATCCACCTCCAATGCCATTGGCTTGATTATTACAAATCACATTATTCCTAATAATACCATCACATGAATATAGCCCACCACCATCAACTTTAGAAACATTATCAGATATGATATTATTCTCAATAATATACTCACAATTAATAAGTCCGTAAAAATTATGCCCTTTTATAAGATTAAAGCTAATAATTCCATTGCACTGAGACAACCCGCTACCATAATTATAAGATATTATATTGTTTAAAACGTCACTATTACAATAAAAAAGTCCACCACCCGAATTATTGGAAATGGTATTATTACTAATTAACCCTCCACAATTGGCAATACCTCCACCTTTTTCTGTAGAAGCATGATTATACTTTATATTGTTATGAGTGATAATTCCATTACAACCATATATTCCCCCACCAGTATATGCCACATTATTATTTATTTCGTTATACTCTATGATTCCATCACAATAAACAATACCTCCACCTTCACCGTCTGCGGTATTATTTTTTATATTATTATATCGAATCGTTGCCCTTGTACCCTTGCCATTAATACCTCCACCAGATACTGCCTTGCCATTTGCCTTGCCATTGCAAATAGTAAACCCTTGAAGAATGAAATCTTCAGTTTCAGTCCCATAGAAAGTTGCCACAGAATCATCAGCAGAACCATCGATTATCGTGGATTTTACAATGTTTTCATCAAAAGGATTAGAACTCTGTAAGACTAAATTTCTACCCAAAAAGCGAAGATTTTCTAAATAAGTTCCAATACTTACGGTAACTATTTCGGATGGAAACGATAAAAATATTCCTTGTTGAATTTTAGAAAAATTATCAGGTATGGAAATCCCTTGTGGATTAGTAAAAGTCACAGGGTTGGTTCCGCGAAGAACTTCTGCACCATCTATAAGTCCATCGCTATCTGTATCCCGAATATTTATATCACTACCGTATTTAACCTCATCAATATCAGACAACAAATCACCATCAGTATCTAAAGAACTATTATATTCATCACAGCCTATGTCAATAGCGTTTCCAGAAACTCTGCATTCTCCATCCATATCAATAAAATAATCCTCCGAAAGGTAATATATAGAACCAGCATCAATACAGGGGGAATCGGATTGAAGATGAAAATTGCCTTCGGATGGATTTACAAATTTTGGATTACTTGATATATTCCCTCTTGACGTTCCAGACCAATTTTGAATACAGCTATATAATGGTGTGATACAATCATAATATTGCGCCCCTTGTGCAGACACATTTCCCCATATAATGCAATTGACAATGGAGCCTTTACACATATAAAGCCCACCACCGTTATAATTAGCATAGTTGTTGTATATAACATTATTACAAATGATTCCATTACAATCATAAAGTCCTCCCCCCTCATGAGTTGTATTATCCGTAATAATGTTATTTTTAACAATTCCATCACATTGACATAGTCCACAGCCTTTATTTGCTATTATCTTATTAAATTGGATGGTTGCCTTAGTATGATTACCTCTTATTCCTTGATAACCATTAGTAATTGTAAAACCAGAAAGAATACAGGTAGAAAGTTCAGTACCAGAAAAAGTTACCCCAAAACCGAGTGTATTCCCATTAATAATAGTACTTGCAACTATAGAAGGGTCTGTTGGTTTAGTTGAGCGAAGGATAATATTGTTACCTGAGAAATTAATATTTTCAATGTATGTTCCCGGTGCCACAATAATTTCGTCTCCATCAACAGCCGCGTTAATTGCATCCTGAATCTTCGCATAATCATGTGGAACATTAATAACTTTAGAAAATAAGGGGGATTGTGAAAGGATAAAGAATAAAAATATTATAATCACGCTTATATTATAATTAATAGATTTACTGTTTGAGAAATTTTTATTCATTCTCTTCTACCTCACCTATGTTTTTCTTCTTAATAATATATGATGCACGAGATAGGAAAATATTGCAATTTTTTTATTCAAAAATTTTTTATCGTAAAACAAAATCTGTCTGATCTAACTGTCCCAATTTTTGTTTATGGTTGTAACCTTAGTATTCTCAACATCTTACTTCACAATGGTTTATAATTAAGAAATCAATATTAGAATATTGAAATCTCTGAAATACTAACAAACTATACCGTGTCATTCCGAACTTGTTTCGGAATCTCAATTTAGATGCTGAAACAAGTTCAGCATGACAGATAAAATAATTTTGCTTTTGAAGTTTTCCAACTTTTTTAAGAATTTTCATAAATGTTTCAGAGATAAAAATCTTCATCTTATATTAAATAAAGGATTGACATTGATTTCTTACCTTAATAATTTTCTGTCCTATTTCAAAATTTGAAATAACCATTTTTCTCTAAGACATAGGTTAGTAAATTATGAGTAGTAAGATATTTAAACTTGTCAGATGTCTTAATTTTTTTACAATAGCGGGTTTGATGAATCAAACCGCTACAATTTTAATTCTATTACTTTCTATCACTCTTTACACTTCAGCAGATAAGGTGATTTTGACAACAGGTCGTGTTATTGATGGAGAGGTCAGAGACATCGGCGACAAAATCGAAGTCAAAACAGATTCCAATACATACACTTTTCTAAAATCAGTTGTTCGAGATATTATTAAATCCAATATCGCCATTACTAATAATTCCCAGCAATATCAATCTACTCAATCAAACGACGAGACGAGTAATAAAAGTGCTAATCAATATTATCAACAAGCCATTCAGGAAATTGATAAACTCAATCCCTTTAAGGCGATTGAATATCTTCAAAAGACAATTGAAATTGATAAGACTCACACGGATTCCTATAATCAAATTGTTAAATTAAACATTCAGATGTTCAAATTTGACGAGGCAAAGAAGTATCTTGAGAAATTTGCTGAAGTTGCTCCAAGTGATTCGAGAATTCCCGAGCTTGAAAAACAACTCATCTCTCAATCTCAAAAAAATAACTCCGGAGCAAGTTCTCAGGTAACAATTACACCTATCGTTATTGAAAAACCCATTTCAGTCGATTATACAGGATTATACGCTCTTTCTATTTTTTCATTAGTAGAGTTAGAACAGGAAAAATCTTCCATAACGGTCACATTTTATGATTATAAAGATGGTATAACTGAATCAAAAATTCTTGCAAGCATTCAAGGAAACCAAATTGTTCCCACAACCACTCAGGATACTTCACTTTCTGATATGCCTTTTGTAGCTACCTTTAGTGATAATAAGAGTGATTTTAATTTAACAATTAGAAATACCGTTTTGGAAGACTTCGGTTATAGAGTGCTGGATAGAAATGTTCTCGAGGCATTTAAATCAGAACTAAATAAGGACTTTGCGGGTGCTACAGATATTTACAGGCTTGCATTAGAAAAAAATCAATCTGACGTTTTCTCGAAATATCATTTACTGAGATGCCTTATCTTCTCAAAGAATATTACGGAAGCCGAGAAGGTCTTAAATCAACTCAAAACAGATGTCTCCTTAAGTAAACTTTTAATTATGCCCAAGATAATATCAATCTGTGAAAATTCCATTTCTGCATTGAAAGAAAGCGAGAAGGGATTGAACGCGATTGATGATTACGAAGCGGCTGTGAAACTGATGCCTGACGAAACGTCTGAAATTCCCTCAGAAATATTAGATATAACCGAGAGCAAGGCAACGATAACTAAGGAGAATTATGAAAATGCAAGAATTGTTGTAGCCCCTTATACTAATGCTCTCGATGCTATTGCAAATGCCTATACCAAGAATTTCTCGCAGTTTATTTTGACCGGTTCGCCGTATGATCCTCAATCCAATTTTGTCAAATATCAAGTGTTAGCAAGAATGCTAATCCTCCAGTCCAAAATAAAATTGTATGAAGAGAACTTCGCAGATTGTGTAAAGATGACAAGAAAAGTAGTGAAGATGGGACAGCATTTAAACACGGGACCCTTATTCTCAAGATCAGTCAGTTTCAGTATTATGAAAATAGGTCTCGATAGTTTCGAATACCTTATCACAAATACCTTAAATAATATTCCTGATGCAAAACATACACTTCAACTTTTGAAAGCCCTTATTAGAGACCAGAAGGAAATAAACAATGAGATTTATAGTTATGAATTTACTGAATACCCGGATATATATTCGCCAAAAAATGCAGATGCTATATTAATAAAGGGTCAGGTAATAGTAGCAACGTTGAACATAATGGAAGTTGCTGCAGCTGCTAAATTATATGATTTACTAAATGGTAAATATCCTACGAGTATGGATATGCTTAGTACGGATTATTTTGAAACACAACCTATTGATGTTTTCAGCGGTGAGCAGATTAAACTCATCGGTGATATAAATCAAATTACAATCTATAGCGCGGGTCCTGACAGACAGGACAATAAATGCCAGATTATCTACGATGTACGAAACGGAGTAAATAGCCCGGGGGATATTATTATTACTCTAAAATAATTCTGCTAACTCTAAAAACCCTTTCTTCAAACCACCAATTCCGCAAAGAAATAATCTAAAAAATTGAACGCGGTTAAACGCGGATTTATGCAGATTTTCATAAATTCAATTTCAGCTAATAACTCTGAACCGCAGCGAACGCAAGGAAGTCGCAGCGGTCGCAGAGAATATTACGATTGAATTTCTTTGCGTTCTTTTTGTCTTCTTTGCGACCTTTGCGGTTAATATTATTTTAAATCTAATTTACACTTAACATTTTTCAAAAATTGCCGATGAATAAAATAGAGGAGCAAGGTCTCCTCACAGAATGTAGAGACACAAAACAATGCGTCTCTACAATGAGTGAATCCACAAGGACATAAGGTTTTTTCTTCATAATTCCTCATATCCCCCAGGGTCAAGCAGGAATTAATTAACCACTTGACCCTTTTTTAATGATAAAAACAGACAACCACGAATTTCGCGAATCACCACGAATGAAAATCCCTAATATCAAATCTCCTTTTACATAATTTATTCATTGATATTTTCCCCAAATCGAAAATATAAATTATATAAAAATTATTTATTAGCATAAATTAGCGAGATTCGCGGTTTCTTCACTTAATTTTTTGAGGTGAAAAATGGAAAAAGAATTATTAACAAGATATCACAGAAACCCAATTTTAACATACAAGGATTTACCCTTCCACTGCAACGCCGTATACAATCCGGGAGCAGTTAAGTTCGGTAATAAATATGTCCTCATCCCAAGAGTAGAAGATGGCAGACGCGATAATAAACTTCACGTTGCAATGAGCGATGATGGTTATCATTTTAAAGTTAATTCCGAACCGATCAGTGTTCTTGCTAACGAAGAAGATGCAATATTTGAAAAACATCTTTATGACGCAAGAGTTACTTATCTTGAGGGAAACTATTACATAACATATTGCGCACAGAATTTTGGTGAAGTTGTGAGAATTGGCCTCATTAAAACGAAAGATTTTAAAACATTCGAAAGAATGCCTTTTATTACTGAACCCTGGAGTCGCAACTGCGGATTATTTCCTGAAAAAATCAAAGGACTTTATGCACGCATTGATAGACCGATGAGCGGAAATCAAGCAATCAATTTTGTCTCATACTCACCCGATTTAATTTACTGGGGAAAATCCAAGCCGATTATAATTGAGTCTCAAACTTGGCTCAGAGAAAAATGGGGAATGGGTCCGACTCCGATTAAAACAGACAAAGGCTGGCTTTTGATTATTCACGGAGTCTGGCTTGCCTGCAATTATGTCTATCGCCTCGGAGTTATATTACTTGACTATGAAGAACCATCGAGAGTAATCGGGCAATGCCCTGAATTTATTCTCACACCGAGAGAAGATTATGAAAGAATAGGTGAAACGATAAACTGCGTCTTCTCAAATGGTGCGATTTTAGAGTCAAATGGCGAACTCAAAGTCTATTACGGCGCCGCCGATACATCAATCTGCCTTGCCACAGCCCAGATTGATGAATTACTTGATGCCTGCCTGAGAGGAGTTAAACCAAATAGAAAACATTTCTCAACTTAGAAAAGAATGTATACAATTATAATAAATACTTGATTTTTTAAAATTAGATGACATAAGGTTACAACAAATAACTGTTCATTATTTTAAACAGATGTTTAAAAAATTAAACACTTTAAAAATATTTTTTGAAGAACCCAACAGAGAATTCAACGTAAGAGAGGTGGCAAGAATTCTAAAAATTGCACCCGCCACAGCAAGTAAGGAACTAAAGGGATTAGCTAAAAAGGAATTACTAACAGAAAAAAGAGAAAGGTTTTTCAAATTATACAAATTGAATCTTGAAAGCGATTTATCTAAAGATTTAAAAGTTTTCTATAACATTAGAAAGCTCAAAGATTCTGGCTTAATTCATTCTCTAACCAAATTTTACCTCAAACCAACTATCATACTGTTTGGTTCAGCAGTCTATGCCTTAGATACAGAGAATAGCGATATCGACCTTCTTATCCTTTCGGAGAAAAGAAAACTCTTCCCTGACGCAGAAAAGTTCGAAAAAAAAATTAAAAGAAAACTACAATTATTTGTAGTTAAGAATATTAAAGAACTAAAAAACGAACATTTGATAAACAATGTGTTAAATGGTATTGTGTTGCAGGGAGAGATAAAATGGATTTAAACGAATGTTTTAAAAAGGGCTTCATTAAGAAAACCAAGATTAGCAAAGAACTTATTAAATCTTTAATAGAAATGTCGAATATAAAGGAAGCTACAGTTAATGAAGCGAATATTACTACAATTAATATTTCTGCCTATGTGTCTCTTACCTATGATTCTTTAAGAGAAATTCTCGAAGCAATCTGCATTTCTCGAGGGTATAAGGTTCTATCTCATATCTGCCTCGGAGAATTATTAAAAACGATTGTTGGAGACTTTGACTACAATGAATTTGATAGATTAAGGTATATTAGAAATGGTATAAACTATTACGGAGTTAAAATCGACTTTGAACAAGGTAAGAAAATAATAAATAAGATTTTTACCGCAAAGAAAAAACTCTTGAAAAAGCATTTAGGAGATTTTCTATAAAAACCGTATTCATATTACTAAAGATGATTTATATCTATCGAGGGTGGGTTAAGAAATTCAATTGAAGAACTCTGTGGACTGTCCCCCTTTTACTAAAATTATGGAAATTAATCATTATATTATGTATAAAGAAAAAATAAATTACATACTCAAAAATGCAAAGAAAGACAAAAAAGTTATTGCTGTTGCCCTTTTCGGCTCATCTCTAAAAGGAAAGGGTAGGGATATAGATTTGTGTTTTTTCTTAGATAAAAAATACCCGAATATTCAAATGTCCAAAACAAAATTAAAATTCTTAAAAGAAATAAATGATTCTGATAAAATCGATATAAAAATTTTCCAACAACTCCCTATTTACATAAGAAGCAAAATACTTAAAGAAGGAAAAATCCTGTTTTGCAAAGACGAAGAAACACTTTATGACATCGCCTTCAAAACCATAAAAGAATTTAACTCTTACAAAAAACTCTATGATATGTATTTACAGGAAGTGGAAAATGGATAAGAAAAGAATATTAAGCAAAATCGATGAACTTAATCAATATTTGTCAGAGCTTAAAGAGATAAAAATATCAAGTCTTGACGAATACATCAATTCTATTGAAAAGAAAAGAGCTTGTGAAAGACTCCTCCAGATATCTATCGAAACAGTAATAGATATATGCAATATCCTTGTTTCGGGATTAAAACTTGGTCTTCCGTCCGATGAAGAAGATATATTTAAAAAACTTGAGAATAAAAAATTAATTTCAAAAGAGACAATCAAATTACTCAGAGAAATGAAAGGATTCAGAAATATTTTAGTTCACAACTATGGTGATGTCGATGATGAACTTGTTTTTGCATTGATTTCAAAAAGATTAGGGGATTTTAATAAGTTCAAAGGGGAAATTCAGAAAAATCTTTAAATTTTATTTGTATTTCAGGTATAGAATATCAAATTATATCTAAAAATAACCCTAACCAACCAAAATTAAAACGGAAGAGAGATAATAATATGGCACTACAACAAAAATCGAAAGAGGAAAAATCTAAGAAGTTTAAATCTGGTGTGATTAGTATAATTGGTCTTATAACATTCGGTGCGTCTGTTTATGTATACCGGGAGTATGGCATAGATGTATTTGTATTTGGAGCTTGCATTGGATTTTCTCTTGCAATTACTGGTGGATGGAACTTATTCAAAGACAAGATTCGAGACTGGTAGCATTATAAATAATTTTTAGTCCTTAATGAATCCTATAAAAAGGGTTAAAAAACCTTTAGCATTTTTATTATGCACAAAAAAAATATCATACAATCTTTTCCAGACCTTGAATATCTAAAAATTCCTGAAGAGAAAATTGTTGGGCGGATAAAAGAGTTGAAGGTAAAGTATGGGAAGCGGATTATTATTCTTGGTCATCATTATCAAAGAATTTCAATTGTGGAATTGTCGGATTTCCGTGGTGATTCGCTGGAACTGGCAAGAAAGGCGGCGGAGCAGAAGGATGCGGAGTTCATAATTTTCTGTGGTGTGAATTTTATGGCGGAAAGCGCTGCAATCCTCGCTCAACCTCACCAAAAAGTGATTCATCCTGAGATGCTCGCCGGTTGTCCTATGGCGGATATGGCAGAATATACGGATGCGGAAAAGGCGTTCCGGGAAATTGAAGAAATCTCAGGCAAAAATTCTTTTGTTCCTATTACTTATATTAATTCTACAGCAGAGATAAAGGCAATTTGCGGAAAAAATAACGGCATTGTCTGCACCTCTTCTAATGCAAAAAAAATTATGCAATATGCTCTTGAACAAAATAAATCTGAAAAACTTGATTTACACACCCCGTCTGCTCCGCAGACACCCCTCTCAAGAGGGGATTTTAAGGTCATATTTCTACCTGACCGTTATCTCGGAAGCAATACCTCAAATGCATTAGGAATTCCACGAAACGAAATTATTGTTTATACTCCTAAAATTGATTTTGGAGGAAATACAAAAGAGAAAATCAAGAATGCAAAAGTAATTTTATGGGATGGATTTTGCATTATTCATAAACGCTTTACAGTAGCACACGTCAAAGAGGCTCGCGAAAAATTCCCTGATGCCAAAATAATCGTTCATCCTGAATGTATTGAAGAAGTGGTGAATCTTGCTGATGCAAACGGTTCAACCGGATATATTGTCAAATACGTTCAGGAAGCCTCCGCAGGCTCTACGATTATTATCGGGACAGAAATTAATCTTGTAATGAGACTCGCAAATGAAAATCCTGATAAGAAAATTTATCCACTTGCATACTCTCAATGTGCTAATATGTATTTGATTAATCCACATAATCTCTGCTGGTCGCTTGAGCATTTAGGAAAAATCAATGTGATTGAAGTTCCCGAAGAAATAAAAGCTGATGCAAAAAAAGCTCTTGAGAAAATGCTCTATGTAAGCTCTATTTAACAAATAGACCGCTGATTAACATAGATAGAAACAGATTTACGCAGATAAAAAAATTACTTAAGAAAAGAATTGAACCACGAATTACACGAATCTTCACGAATGGTTTTATGTTCTTATAATAAATCTTATTTCCTCACCCTAAACCCTCTCCCAATGGGAGAGGGAAGGGTGAGGGTCTGTCATTCTGAGCGAAGCGAAGAATCTCGTAGTCTTTCGGGAATTTCGAACTAATTCGGATAATTTTTTATTAGCATCAATTCGTGAGATTCGTGGTTTATCAAATTTCTTGTATCTTTTTGTGTTTTCGTGGTCAACTAGAACAATGAGGATAAAAAATGGCAAAAAAAGAAAAGCGTCATTCAGAAGTTAGATTTGATTGGGGAAAATGGGTACTCATCTTCTTGTTTTTTGCCCTTATTGTCTTCTTCTTATGGGGGCTAAACAAACTGTTTGATTTCACTGGATTCGTCCCAACTCTTGATACACAAGAAACACCTACGGAGCAAACAAGATAAAGTAATTCAAGATACTATTGTGGTGCGAGATTTATCTCGCAGTCTTTAAACCTGTGGTGCGAACTTTAGTTCGTATCTCTTGCGACATAAATGTCGCACCACAGTTTTTCAGGGGTTACAAATAAAACCTATTAAATTAAATAGTGGAAATTCGTGGTTATCTATTTCGACATCTTTAATTCGTACTTTTTTTGTCCTTCTTTATAGAGGTCATTGCCGTTGACGTCGTTTACAACAATTGCAGGGAAGTCTTCTACATAGAGTTTTCTTATGGCTTCAGTGCCCAAATCTTCATAAGCGACAACTTCAGCCTTTTTCACTCTTTTGGCAAGTAATGCGGCAGCGCCACCCGTTGCGGCAAGGTAAACACATTTGTATTTCTTCATAGCGTCAACGACTTCTTGCGAACGTTGACCTTTACCAATCATTCCTTTTAGACCGATTTCTATTAATTTTGGTGAATAGGCATCCATTCTTCCCGACGTTGTGGGACCTATTGAACCTGTGGGCTGACCTGGTTTTGCAGGAGACGGTCCTGCGAAATAGATAATTTGCCCTTTGATATCAAGAGGCAAAGGCTTGCCATCATTTAGTGTTTTGACCATTCTTGAATGTGCCGAATCTCGGGCTGTGTATATATCTCCTGTGATTGAGACATAGTCTCCTATTTTCAGTTTTGATACATCTTCATTGGTTAAAGGGGTTTTAAGTTTAATCGGGTCCATTCTTTAGTCTCCTGTTTTTATCTTAATTTCTCTGTGTTCTCCGCGTGAAATAATAGATGTTTTTTCACGCAGAGACGCAGAGTTCGCAGAGAAAATACCTATAAATTTAGATTTCAATACTTTTATGTCTATGGGCATGACAGTTGATATTAACAGCAAGTGGAAGGCTTGCAATATGACAGGGATGTTTGATTATATGCACACCGAGGGCATAGATTCTGCCACCCAATCCCATTGGTCCACTTCCTATAGCGTTGATTCGTTTTAGCAATTCCTCTTCCATTTCTGCAAGTTCTACATCGGGATTTTTTGAACCCAAGGATCTTAAAAGAGCCTTCTTTGCAAGTAATGCGGCTGTTTCAAACGTGCCACCAATTCCGACTCCGACAACGACTGGTGGGCAGGGATTGCCTCCGGCTTCTCTGCATCTCTGCACAACGTAATTCATTATTCCTTCTTTTCCATCAGATGGTTTGAGCATCACAACACGGCTCATATTTTCACTTCCACCACCTTTGGGGGCAATAGTAATACTTATTTTATCTCCAGGAACGATATTATAATGGATGATGGCTGGAGTATTATCCTTTGTGTTTGTTCTCGTGAATGGGTCACAGATAGATTTTCTCAAATAACCTTCGCTGTAGCCCTGTCTAACGCCTTCATTAATTGCATCGCTGATTGAGCCGCCTTCTAAATGAATATCTTGCCCTATATCAACAAAAACGACAGCGAATCCTGTATCCTGACACATTGGCACTTGCTCGTTTTTTGCAATCTCAGCGTTTTCGAGGAGTTCTTTTAGAATGGCTCTGCCAACAGGCGATTCTTCTTTTTCGATGCCTCTTTTAAGTGCATTAATTACATCCTCTTCAAGATAATAATTTGCATCGATGCATAATTTTTTCACAGCAGAAGTGATTTCGGAAACGTTAATTGTTCGCATATATTATTCCTTTTTTTAGCAAGGTGTTTTAACTATATATGGTGGTCTCTGAAATATTGTGGTGCGACATTATAAATTTTCAATAATTATTGTCCATTAATTGTTTTTGTGGAAACTAAAAACCTTAGCGAAACCCTTTCAGGGTTTCATCATTATTAATATTTTCTTATACCCAGCGTGATTACGCTGGGCTGATATATGAAACCCTTACAGGGTTTTTGCAGGGAATGGTCACGACCGTTTCCTACAATTATTAATACAGACCAGCTGCTTGTAATTTGAGACCTCTGAAGAACTGGGATTTTTATCAACAACAGATTGTAGGGGCGGGGTTTCCCCGCCCAGTTCTCACGGGCGACGAGACGTCGCCCCTACAATTAGTCAGTATTTCAGAGTTCTTAATTTGTGAGCAATACTTTTTGAAATTTTATTATGTCGCAATCTCGTGCGAGATAAATCTCGCACCACACCATTATATTGCGTTAATTTGTAGGGGACTCAATTAGAAATATGTTAACATTTAAATCTGTAACTTACTCATTTGTGCTTTGACTTCGGAAGCTGATTTCTGGAGTGCGGCAAGTTCTTCTTTTGTTAAGTCTAATTCGATAATTTTTTCAACGCCACCTTTACCAAGTATAATGGGAACGCCCACGTAAGTTTCATTTATTCCATATTGACCAGTTAACCAGGCTGAACAGGGAAGAACACGTTTTCTATCATTGAGAATAGCATCTGCCATTTGGATTACGGAAGCGGCTGGGGCATAATAGGCGCTAC
>Ga0315289_10002799_pt1 | contig 26614 bp, 16 predicted proteins | sample YL17G11_40_MG_FD_203452 | JGI IMG/M metagenome (GOLD analysis project Ga0315289, IMG submission 203452) | Sediment microbial communities from Yellowstone Lake, YNP, Wyoming, USA - YL17G11_40 | ecosystem: Environmental > Aquatic > Freshwater > Lake > Sediment | place: USA: Wyoming | collected...
AGAGAGAGAGAGAGAGAGAGAAGAAGAAGAAGAAGAAGAAGAATGAGCATTCGATCGCTGGCCGCTCTCTCTCTCCCGTTTCGACCTCCTCTCTCTTCCGTTTCTCCACGCTCCTTGCCTCCACTCCTCACGGCGAAACAACCCCTCCCCCCCCCCTCTCTCCCTCTCGACGGCCCCAAACACCAAACGAAACGCGCAGGGCGTCCCTCGCAGCGCACCTCGAGTCCCAGCCCTGGGGCGACAAGTCCCGGCGGCCCTTCATGAGCCGCGAGCAGGAGTACGTCTCGGCGCTGCGGGCCGCGCTCGGCATCTGGCAGCAGATGCGGTCGGGCGAGCTGAGCTACGACGACGCCGTGCTGGCGAGGAAGCTGGTCAACATGCCGAGCGGTTTCGAGCTGCACATCGGGGTGAGCCTGGAGTTGTTGTTTCTCTTCGGTTTGGAGAGAAACTTTGAGAGGAGTTCGCAAGAAGGTCGGAGAGGGAGATGCTCTAGCCCTTGCTCGCCCGCCGAGGGTTGCGCGCGACTGCGAGGCGAAATGAAAAAAAACCTTTTCCCAAATCCTCGCCCTCTCTCTCCCAACCCCGCCCCCCCAAAAACTCGCACACTAAAACCAAATGCAGATGTTCATCCCGACGCTGCTGTCGCAGGCCGACGCCGAGCAGCAGGCCGAGTTCCTCCCCGACGCGCTCTCGCTGCGGATCGTCGGCACGTACGCCCAGACGGAGCTCGGGCACGGCACGTTCGTCCGCGGGCTCGAGACGACGGCGACGTTCGACGGCGGCGCTGACGGGTTCGTGCTGCACTCCCCCACGCTGTCCGCGACCAAGTGGTGGCCCGGGGGCCTGGGGGCGACGGCCACGCACGCCGTCGTGATGGCGAGGCTGTTCTGCGGCGCGGGCGTCGACCGCGGCCCGCATGCGTTTGTCGTGCAGCTGCGGGACATGGAGACGCACGAGGCGCTCCCCGGCGTGCGGGTCGGGGACATCGGGCCCAAGCTGGGCTTCGGGAGCGTGGACAACGGGTGGCTCGAGCTGGATCACGTGTGCATCCGTGAGTAAGAGTGGTGGGAAAGAGAGGGAGTTCCCCCGCCCCTTCCATTTTCGTTTTTTTTCTTTCCGGCGTTTTTTCTCGGTCCAAAGAAAAAAAGAGGGGAAAAACTCACCTCGTCCAAATCTCTTTCCTTCCTCCTCCCCACGCAATCTCCAAACCGCAGCTCGCCGCAACATGCTGATGAAGTACGCCTCCGTCTCCCCCGACGGCACCTACAACCCGCCCCCCGCCTCCAACGCCAAGGCCTCGTACGCGACCATGGTCTTTGTCCGCGCGACGATCGTCGAGGAGGCCGGGTGGGTCCTCGCGCGCTCGGCGACGATCGCGACGAGGTACAGCGCGGTGCGGCGGCAGACGGCGCCGAGGCCGGGGGAGCAGGAGTGGCAGGTGCTGGACTACCAGAACACGGCGCACGACCTGCTGCCGCTGGTGGCGGTGAGGGAGTTTTTTTTCCCCTTCTTTTTTTCCTCGTCTGTCTTTCTTTTCTCAACGAGATTTCGAAAAAGGAAAAAAAACTCAGATATCTTTTAATTTCTTCGACACCAAAACACAAAACCCGTGACCTCGTCAGGCGAGCTACGCCCTGATCTTCGCCGGCCGCTCCGCCATGGCCCGCTACGGCGAGTTTGACGCGGCCCGCGCTAACGGAGACTTCTCCTCCTTACCGGAGCTCCACGCGTCGCTGGCGGGGATGAAAGCTCTGTCCACGTGGATCACCTCGGACGGCGCCGAGGCCGCGCGCCGCTGCTGCGGCGGGCACGGCTACTCGCAGCTCAGTGGCCTCCCCTCTATTTTCGCGTCGTACGTGCAGAACGTGACGTGGGAGGGGGACAACAACGTGATGTGCCTGCAGACGGCGCGGTTCCTTCTCAAGGCGGTGTACTCTGGCAGGGTGAGAAGAGAGAGAGAGAAAGATTCGAGGGAGGAGTTTTTGTGAGGGAGGGCGAGAGTGCGACAGCGAGGGAGAGAGAAGAAAGAGAGAGGAAAAACCCACTTTTTTTCTCGCCAAAAAAAGCTCGAAACACAGGAGGCGCGGAGAGCGGGCAAACCCGCGAGAACGGGAGGTCTCGCGGGCTACGTCGTCGATTTCGACGCGAGAAGGGAACAGCAGCAGAGAGCGGCGACCAACTCCCCGGGCGCCACCGCCGCCGACGCCGTGTCGCTCCTGCGCGCCCGCGCCGCCGCCGTCGCGTGTGCCGCCGCCGACAAGCTCGCGCGCGTCTGCGCCCCCCACCCCCCGCAGTTCGAAGGGGCGCCGTGGAACGGCTGCACCGTCGACCTGATCCGGGCCGCGAGGGCTCACTGCGAGGCCGAGCTCGCCGCGGCGTTCGACGCGGCGGTCGAGTCGGCCGCCGTCGCCGGCGTCGTCGGCTGCGTCGGCGGCGTGTTGGAACAGAGCGGCGGCGAAGGTCCCTCCTCCCCTCCGCTGCCCGCCGCGGCCGTCCCCGTGCTCCGCTCCCTGGCCAGGCTCCACGCCCTCCGCTCGCTGACCGACGGCGCCGCGGCGGACCTCGCGGACGCGGGACTCGCGGCCCCGGGCCTCCTCGCGGCGGCGCGCGAGGGCGTCTATGCGGAGCTCCGAAGCCTGCGCCCCTTCGCGGTCCCGCTCGTCGACGCGTTCGCCCTGCCGGACTACCTCCTCGACTCGGCGATCGGCAGCCACGACGGCGACGCGTACCGGAGGCTCAAGGCCGCGGCGGAGGGGTCGCAGCTGTCGAGCTCGGCGGCCGGGGCGGGGTGGGAGCCCGTGTTGAAAGAGCTGCTGGCGCCGAGCCTAAGGAGGAAGAAGAGGGACAAGGACGAGGCGCCGCGGGCGCGGCTCTGAGAGATGAGAATTGGGGGTGTTTTGTTTCATGTCTGAATTCAGTAAAATTGGGAATCGCGTCGTTTCTTTTTTTTTTACAAAAAGAAAGGAAGAGGGGGCGACGTTTTTTTTTTTTTTGGGGGGGGGGTCCCTTTTCACCGAAAGAAAAAAAAAGAAGGAAGACAGAAATAAATCTTCAAGTGCGTTCTTTTTCTAAAGGATTCATACGTTCTTTGTGTCTTCGCGGAAAGTGTGTTTGATTATTATTTGTGTGTTTGTGTATTATTCTTAGTGTGTTCGCGGAAAGTGCGTGTATTTGTTACGGGAGGTCTTCTTCAACTCCACCAGGCGCCGACCGCAGACGCGAGCGAGGAAAGAAGGCCACCGCCTCCGCCGCCACGCTCCCGCCGCTGCCTCGCCTGCTCCTCTTCCTCCGCCTCCTCGCCGCCAGCGAGCTCCTCGCGGAGCTCCGAGGCCTCGGCGGCGAGCTCGAGGTCGCCCCAGGCCTTTGCGGCCTCCGCGACCGCGGCGAGGAAGCAGGCGCAGGGGCACTGCGAAGAGAGGGAGGGAGAGGGAGCGGGGGAGCGCGGGGACCCCGCCGCCGCCGCCGCCGCAGGCTGCAGCAGCGACAGCGACAGGGCGCCCCTCGCGGCGGCGGTCCCGGGGGCCCCTCCCCTCGCCGCCAGGGCCGACAGGACTCCGAGGGCGCCCCTGGCCGCGGCGAGGAGCTGCGGAGCGTTTGGCGGGAGGAGCAGCAGCGGAGGGTGATGATGAGCTGCCGCTCCCGCTGCCGCCGCTCCCGACGCTGCCGCTCCCGCCGCCGCCGCCGCCGTCGTCGTCAGGGCGTGCAGCGCGAGCGCGGCGGCCTCGGCGAGGCGCGTCGCGCCCGGGGCCGCCGGCCACAGAGAGGCGTCTTCGTCCTCGTCGTCTCCCCGTTCTTCTTCTTCTTCGCCGCCGCCGCCGAGGTGCATGCCCTCCGAGAGCGCCGCGGAGCTGCCCCCGAGGCCCCCTCCTCGTCGGAGCTTGGGGACGCCGGCGAGGACGGCGGCGCAGAGGTCGGCGGCGGTCGCCCTTGCCCCCTCCGCCGCCGCGGCGACCGCGGCGGCGGCGGCGGCGGCGGAGGAACTGCCGCCCCTCCCGCCGCAGCTGCTCTCGTCGTCCTCGGCGGCGAGCAAGTCGAGGTCGCTGCCTCCCTCCTCGCCGCCCTCGGAGCTCCGGGCGCGACTGGGGGCGGCCTCCCTCGGCGACGACGGCAGCGACGACCCCGGGGACGAGAAGTGTGACTCCGAGGCCAGCGACGACGACGACGACGGGCGGCGGCTGCTGCGGCGCTGCTGCTGCTGCTTCCGTGGGGACGAAAGGGCGGAAAGGGCCTCTTCTTGCGAGGGAGGCAGCAGCGCGGCGGGTCCGAGCGCCATGACCTCCGCCGCCGGCGCGAGCCCGCCGTGCGCCAGCAGCAGCCCCGCCGCGGCCGCGTCCCTGCATACGAGGTCGAGGAGCAGGTCGAGGAGCGCCGGGACCGCGAGCGCCGCGGCGCCGAGCCGCCTGCTGGAGGGGGAAGCAGAAGGAGGCCCGAGGGCGGCGGCGAGCAGCTCGCAGGGCACGCAGACGGCGTCGGCGCGCTCGACCATTGCAAGCGCCCGCCAGCACCCCGGCGACGCCGAGGCCGCCGCCGCAGCGAGTCTGGCCCCGCGGCCCACCGCGGCGCCCCACGCGCGGGATCCGTCGCGGGCCTCGAGGGCGGCGCGCAGGGAGCCGAGCACGACGGGGAGGCCGCCGGCGCGCGCGAAGCGGGCGGCGCGAGGGGAGGCGGGAGTCGAGGGAGTCGCGGCAGCGGCAGCGGCTGTCGGCGTCGGCGTCGCGCCGTCGTCGCCTTGCGCCGCCGCCGCCGCCGCCGCTGCCGCTATCGTCGAGGCTGCTGCCGCGACGAGCGCAACCCTCGGCCTCGGGGCGAACGCGTCGACGGGCAGGGTGCCCGGGAGCGTCCCCTCCGGGGCAAGGACCTTCGAGTAGATGGTGTCGATCTGTTTTTCCCCCGTTTTTTCGGTTTTTTTTTTTGGAAGGAGGTCCGAGGGGCGTGAGGGTCGTCGGTGCTTGTCGCTGGTGTCGCTCTGGCTAGCATCGTCGCCGCTCCTCTCGTCGAGGAAATGATGAAAACATCATCCCTTCGCGCTGTCCTCCTTCCGCGAACCCTTTTTTTCTCGTTTCCAGAGTGCGCGCTCGCTTCCGTCGCGAGAGAATTCTATCGGCTTCCCATCGCGCTCGCTCACCTTTTTGACGACGAGGTGCAGGGGAGCCCCCTCGGGCGGGGCGCCGTCGCGGGCGGCGGCGACCTCGAGCGGCGCCTGCGGCGCATCGCCCGTGCCCAAGACCGCGAGCGCGGAGAGCTCGGCCGCCAGCGCTGCTGTCTGCGGGGTCAGGTAGGAGGTCAGGGGAGCGGAAGCTCCGGACCCGCCCAGCGACGAAGAAGCCCGGTTCGCCAGCGCGGCGCGGAGGAGCGGCGACGGAGGAATGGAAGCAGAATCTGAGCTCGTCGTTGGTGTCGCCGTGCGTAGGTCGAGCGCCTCTCCGAAGAATGGCTTGGCAGGCTGCGCGAGGGCTCCTCCTCCTCCGGGAGCCGCCGCCGCGTGCGGACGCAGAGTCAGGTCACCGTCGGCGCCGTCGCGTGGGAACGACGACGACGCCATCGTGGAGCGGAGCGAGGCCCTGCTCTCGTTCGCTTTTCAAGAAAGCGAAGGAAGAGCAAGGCCGATGCAGATGGTTTCTGTTTTTTCTTTTTCCGTCCAAGTTTTTTTTTCTTCTTAGTCTTTTTAGTTCGAGACCTCAACCTCAACCGGACCTCTTTTCATTTCGAGAGAGACAAGAGGGGTTTCCCCCGCGCCGCCAGTGGCTTTTACACACAAGCACGAGCGCGCATTCTCATCTTCCTCTTCTATTTCTTTTAGTTTACGTTCCGAACGAGTTTTTTCTTTTTTAAAAATGGTTCTCTTGAGAGGAGAAGAAAGGTGAGCGCGGGCATGCTTCGTCTTTTTTTCCCCCGAAAGGCACACAAAGGGAGAGCCGGCCGCTCCACTCTCATCCCGAACTTCTCTTCTAGACACCGCCAGCAGCAGCAGCAGAGGAACGGCCAGCGCGAGCCTTGACAGCCCAGCACGCGACGCCGGCGAGCAGCGCGGCCCCGGCGGCGGAGCCCGTGACGATGCCGGCGAGGGCTCCCTTGGACAGCTTGGTCTTGGGCGTCTCGACGTCCGAGGGGGAGTCGTAGAGGGCGGAGCCCTTGGTCTCTTCGGCCTGGGCGGCAGCAGGGGACTCGGCATCGGAGGTGAGCCCGGCGGCCGGAGCGACCTTGCTCGAGAGGATATCCGGAGCGGCAGCTCCTGCCCCCTCGGTCGCTGCCTGTTCCCCCGCTCCTCCCTCTTCGGTGGCGGCCTCCTCGTCCTCGTTCTCCGAGGCCTCCGCGTCGGCCTCGTCGGCCGCGTCGGCAGCCGCCTCCTCGGCGGCAGCAGCGGCCTCGGCGGCGGCGGCAGCGTCGGCGGCCGCGGGAGAAGCGGGAGAAACTTGCTTGAAAGACTGGCGGAGCGCCGCGACGGCGTCGTCGACGCCCCGGTCGATGCCGGTCGCGCCCTCCTGCTCGGCGGAGGACATGACCGCCTCCAGGGCGGCGAGCACGTCCTTCTCGTCGGCTTCGGCGCTCGCGGGAGCGGCAGCGGGCCCGGCGGCGGCGCTGGCGGCGGCGATCGCGGCGTCGGCCGCGGCGGCCGCGACGGGGTCGATCAGCTGCTGCTCCAGCGGCTTGCCGGCGTCCACGGCGAAGGGGGAGAGGGCGGGGCCGGCCTCGGCGGCCTTGTCGGGAGCGGCAGCAGCGGACAGGGACTCGACGACCGCAGGGGCCACGGCGGCGGCGGCTGAGGCGGCGTCGGCGACCGGCTTCTCGGGCGCGACGACTGCGGCGGCGGCAGGGGGCTCCGGGGCGGCGGCAGCAGCGGCGGCGGCGGCGGCGGCGACGGGAGAGACGGGCTCCGGGGCTGCGTTTTTATTATTTTCCGTTTGGTTTTTTTTTGGTATCACGAGCGTGGGAGCGGGAGGTCGGGAGGAAAGCAGCGGGGAAGGGAGGAAGAGGGTCTTCTTCGAGGCGGCAACCTTGGCGGCGGAGAAGAAAAAAAGAGAGGAAAAACGCTCGCTCGCTGCAAGTGCCCAGCCGCGAAACGCTCACGGGGTGAACGTCTTCATTCCACGCCCCTGTTGCGGCTTTTAGCGTCTCTTTTGCATGAGAGCGCAACTCTCCTGCCCTCAGCAGTGCTCAAGCATTGAAAGTGCACAGGGTGGCGAGCGAATGGAGAGAGCCGAGAGACGGGAAAAGGCCGATGTCGAGAGCTCAACGGCTCAATTTCTTTCGCGATGCCTCTCGCTCTCTTCCCTCTCTCCGCTCAATTACTCCCTCTCTCCGCTCAATAACTCCGCCTTACCCTGCGCCGACGCGAACGAGACGGTGCACACAGCCACAAGCGCGAGCACGCAGAACTTTTTGAAGGCCATGGCGCTAGAATCCCTTCGAAGGAGAAAGAAAGAAACGAATGAGAGAGAGAGAAAGTAAAGGGATGACGAGGTGGAGTGAGAGGCTGCGATTTTTCTTTCTTTCTTTCTTCCTTTCTTTTACACAGCCCCGAGCCTCCCGCCGCCGCTCGACGCCGCCTCGTCCGCCGCCCTCGCCCTGAACTCCGCCCTCACCTCCCTCACGAACCACGCAAAGTCGTCCGGGCACGAGTTGAGCGCGTCGCAGAGCCTGCGCACGGCGCCGAGGCAGGGGCCGGGGTCGCACCGCAGCACGGAGTATGTCCGCGTGCCCTCGCCCGAGAGGTGCAGCCCGAGCGAGAACTCGCGGTCGGGGTCGCGCGCGTCGACCTGCGAGAACACGACCTTGAGCTCCTCTCTCTCGCTGCGCTGCTGCTCCGTCTCCTGTTGCTGCTGCCTTTCCTCGTCGTCCTCCCCTGCCGCCTCCGCGGCCTGCGGCATCACAAACCGCAGCCCGAGCGTGCGCTCGTACAGCGACAGCGCGGCCCTCAGCGCCGCCGTCCTCCTCTGCCTCCCGCCCGCGGCCTCGGCCAGCGCCGCGCGGGCCTCCGCGAGGTCTTTCTCCGCCGCGGCGAGCTCTCGCTCGGCCTCGGGGACCAGTGGCGCCGAGGCCTCGGCCTCCTCCTCGGCTCTCCGGGCCTCGAGCGAGGCCTGCCGCTCGAGCTCGGCCTGGTCGGACAGGACTGGTTTTCGTTTTCGGGGGAGAAATGGTGGGTTGTGTGCGTGAGAGCTGCGAGCTTTGGGGGCAAGAGAGAGAGGGAGAGAGCATCAAACTGGGGGAAGCGAGAGGGGGGAGAGAGAGAAGAGGGAGAAAAGAGACGGAACGCAAAGAGGGAAGCGAGGAAACGGTAAAAGAGACCACCGCCACTCTCTCTGCTCCTACTACTCACGCGTGCGGAGCTCCCCTGCCCTGCGGGCGACGTCGTCGCGCTTCGCCTCGAGGCGGGAGACGGTCTCTGTGTTTTTCCATCGTTTTTTTGTTTTGTTTTTTTTGTTTCAGGAAGCGTTGAGGTCGAGGTTTTCGTCGTCATCGTCGTCGTCGAGAAGGCATGCGACGTCGAGTTCGATTTCTCTCTTTCCTTTCTCTCCCTCTTATTGGTCCTCTCTCGCGGTTGGCCCTTCGCCTCTCTGCTGCTTCAAGAGGCACAATCACCACCAGCCTTCCCAAAGCAAGCAGAGCTCGAAACAGGCGAGCGCGCCGCCGCCCTCCGAGCCCATGGCCTTTTTTTTTTACCTCTGAGCGCCGCGATTCTGCGCCCGTGCTCCAATCGCGCGGCGTCGGCGCGCTTCCCGGCCGCCGACGCCCACTCGCAGACGCGGGCCTCGGCGTTAGCGAGCTGCGAGGTGAGCTCTCCCAGGTTGATCCTGTCGGCGGAGGAGCTCATGGCGTGCGTTGCGAGCTGGCTGCTTGGAGAGCGCGAAAACGAAACGGAAAAAGGCGTTTCGAAACCGACAAAAGAGGGAAATTGAGAGACGCCCGTTGCTTGTGTTTTCGTCTCGTCGGCACGCTCGCTCTCTTCTTCTTCTCCTCCCTTCTCTCGCTCTCTTCTTCTTCTCCTCCCTTCTCTCGCTCTCTTCTTCTTCTCCTCCCTTCTCTCGCGCCTCGCTTCGCACCTCCCCCCCTCCTATTCTTTATTAAGAGTTTTATTGTTTCACAGGGAACATCTGGAAGAAGAAGAAGAAGCAGCAGAACGGAACAGAAAAGAGGGAAAAGGGCGCAGTCTTCATCCCCTCTGCTCCTCCTCGACCCCGGCGGCGGCGGCGGGCGTCCTCGGAGAAGCGTCCCCGGAGGAGGGGCACGGGCCCGCGGCCTCAAACGCCGCCTCCTCGGCCAGCGCCCTCCTGCGCCTCTCCTCGGCCTTCTCCGCAGCCGAGGAAGCGGCGCCCCAGCCGGTCGCAGCGGGAGAGACGGCGGCCGCGGCGCCCCCGCCGCCGCACACCGAGCCCCTCGAGAGCGGCGAGCGCGCCGACCGCGCCCTGCCCCCAGCAGGCCCCGCGGGAGACGCGTTCGCCGCGGGGGAGGCGGCGGCGGAGGAGGACCTCCTCGCCCCCGCGGCGGCGGCGGCCCGGGCCCAGGGGGAGAGCCCGCCCCCGGCCGGCGACGGCAGCGGCGACGGCAGCGGCGAAAAGTCCCCGCCGCCGCCGCCCGCCCGCTCGCTCCCGGCGTCGCTGCCGGCGTCGCTCGCGGCCGCGCCGGCGTTCCAGGACAGCAGGTCGTGGAGCCCGGCGTTCTCCGACCGCAGCCGCGCGCACTCGGCCGCGAGCGCGGCCTTTTCAGCCAGCAGCGCCTCGAGCTGCGACCTCACCTGCGCCTCCTCCTCGGGGGAGGGCGCGGCGGCCAGGGGCGGCGCCGGCGGCCGGGGGCGGCGGGCGAGCTCGCGCGCCGCCTCGGCCGCTCCTCCCTCTCCGCCCTCGGGCGCGCCGTCGCCGTCGCCGCGCCGTCGCAGAGCAGCAGAGGGAGCCGCAGCGGCAGCTGGCGTGCCCCCTCCTTTCCTCAGGCTCTCGTTCTCCGCGGCGAGCTCGGCGAGCGCGGCGCGGAGGTCGGCCACCTCGGGCGACGCCGGCGCCGCTGCGGGCGAGGCGTTTGAAGGAGAAGAGGGGCCGCCGCCTCCCCTCGCGCCCCTGCCGCTGGCGCTCGCCTGCTGCGCGCCCCTCCCGAGGCGCAGGCTTTTGTTCGTCGTCTTCCCAGAGCAGGAGGAGGAGGAGGAGCCGGACCCGGGGGCCGCGCCCCAGCCTCCGTTCTCGTCGTTCTCGGCGCTCGCAGCCTTTGCCGCTGCCCCCGTTCCGCTTCCTCGCCTGCCGCCGCCCCCGACCTCCACCGTCTGCCCGTGATAGCTCACCCTTGCCCCGCTCAAATCAGCCGCCTCGGCGAAGGCGGCGGCGTCGGCCTCGGCCCTCCTGCGCGCGGCGGCGCGCCGCTGGCTCGCCGGGGACGCCCACGCCTCGAGGAAGCCGGCGACGGCGCCATCGAGCGCCGCGGCGGCCTCGGCCGCGGCCTGCCCGAGGCCGCTGATGGCGTCGAGGCCGCTGTCGACGGCCGCGGCGGCCGGGGCGAGCAGCGACGAGAGCGAGGCGGAGGGCGCGGGGCCCCGCTCGTCCTCGTCCCCCTCCTCCTCTCCCTCAAAATCGTCGACGCCGACAGAGGCGAGGAGGGCCCTCCCCGCCGACGCGAGGAGGCCCCATCCGCCGCCGCCGCTGTCGCCGTTGAAGTTGCTGCCGTGTTCCGCTGCTCCGGCGGGGTCGATCGCTGTTGCGAGGCGGCGGTGGTGGTGTGGGGGGGAGAGGCAGGAGAGAAAGGGAGAAGAGAGGGAGGGCGCCGGTGTGGCGGTGAGAATGAGAGGGAGAGAGAAAGAGCGAGCTCTCTCTCTCGAGCGAGAGAGCACTTTCCGTGCTTTCAATCTGCGCGTTCTTCCGCTCTCTCTCTCCTTCGCCTCTTAATATCTCTCACCTGCCCTTCTCGACTGTCGCGATCGCTCGCGCCTCTCGGCCTCCTGTTGTTTTTTCGAAATTTGGAGGGTTGGTGTAGCGAAAATGAGCGTGGGGGGAGAAAGTGAGAATGAAAAAAAAGAGAGCATTGGCGAGTCGGAAAAAGTCAATTTCTTTTTGTTTACCTTTCTCGCCACCTCGTCCGGGACGCTTCCGGCGAAGCCGAGCGCTGTCGCGACGAGGCCGCCACCTGCTGGCGCTCGGGAGGAGGCGACGTTCCCTCCGCCGCTCAGGGAAGTGCGCTTCTTCAGGGAGGTCGAAGACATTCTTTTTCTCTCGCCTCAATCGCTCTCGCCAAAATCTTGGTCACTGGTTTCGCTCGCTCGCTCGCTTGCACCACCAACGACCTCACTCTCAAAGGAGGAAAATAAGAGCCCGCGAGCGTGTGCGCGTGCTGTCTAAAGCGACCTGCTGTCTCTCTCCCGCGAAGCGAGGAACGGAAGGGACGGCGAGGGCGCTGCGACGGAGGGGAAGAACAGAGAGCGAAGAGGAAGAAGAGAGATTTTTGTGAGAGGAAAGGCCGTCCTCGTTTCGTTCAATTTTTTTGGCGATTGGTTTTCGGTTTCACTTTTTTCTTTAGAGAGTTGCGCACTCTTCGCGTCGAGGGAACGGCTCGTTGCACATCCGAGAGCGAGCGTACACACGCGCTCTTATCGCAGAACGCGGAAGCGCGAGCATTCAGAGGGCCCACCGAGCAGGACAAAACTCGGAAGAGACTTTCCAGAGAGCGCGACCGTTGTTGCTTCAGTCCATCTCCCTGCTCCTCCCTCGATTGAATTTCTCTCCCCCCTCTTTTCCGCCCTCGAAAAGCCCCCAATGGCCTTCGCTGCAGCGCCCGCGGGCCTCGCCCTGGCCGCCGCCGCCGGCTGGGCGCGACACATGAAGGCGAGGCGGTCCGCGGAAGAGGCGACGAAGGGCGAGAAGGACCGAGCGTCGTCGCCGCCGCCGCCGTCACGGAGCGGCAGCAGCGGCCTTTTCCAGAGCGCCGCCGGGAGGGCCGTCGCGCTCTACGCGTCCAACGGGGACCTCCTGACCGTCGTCGCCCCTCCGCCGCCGCCCCCGGGGGCCTGCCGCCGGAGGGGGAGCAGGAGCAGCAGGGACGACGGGCTGCGGCTCGCCCTGGTGCCCGACCTGACCTGTCTTTCGTCCCCCGCCGCCGCCGCCGCCGCCGCTCCCGGAGCTCCGACCTTGCCTCTGCAGCCCGCGGCGACGAGGGTGTCGGCGTCGGCGTTGTCGTTCTCGTTCTCCTCCTCCTCCTCCTCCGCTGCCGCCCCCGCCTCTCCATTCTTCGCCGCAGAGAGCAACCAGCCCGGCCCCCAGCTCCCGTTCTTCCCTCCCGCCGCGCTCTGGGCCGTGGAGGCCGTCGACGATGCAGGCGCCAGGAGCCCCTCCGCTCCGGGGAGGATCGCCCTCCGCTCGCTCGTCGGCGGGAGGCTCCTCAGGCTCGAGGGTGCCGCGGCGGCAGTCGAGGTCGAGGGCGAGGGCGAGGGCGAGGGCGAGGGCGAGGGCGAGGGCGCAGGGCGCCCCTCGCGCCGGAACGAGCTCCTCCTCTCCCGCCTGTCCCTGGGCTCCAGGTCCCCCGCGGGGAAGGAGGCCCGCGAGTGCTGGAGTGCGGACCGGCGCGGCGACCTCGTCATCAACGTCGCCGTCGCCGTCGGAGCCGAGAGGGGCGCCGCCGCCGCTGCCGACGTCGCCGGAGGAGGAGGAGGACGGGAGGGCGCCGAGGCGCCGGGGGCGCCCTCACGGGGGCCCCTCGTCCTCCGCCTCGCCCTCTCCCCCCGCGAGGCCAGGCCCGTCGCCCTCGAGGACGTCCGCTGCCTCGAGAGGTGGCACGAGCGGGCGTCGAGGGCCGCGAGGCGCGCCGTCGCCGCCGCGACCGACGACGCCGCTCAGGCGAGGAGGGCGCTCGCCGCCGAGCGCCGCGGCCGTGAGCGGGCCGCCGCCGAGGCCCGCGAGCGCGCGGCGGAGCTCGAGGAGGCCCGGGCCCTGCTGCGGAGGGAGCGGGACCGGGCCGCAAGGAGGCGGGAGGAGGTCGAGGAGCTCCGGGGAGAGGCGGGCCGCCTGGCGTCGCTGAGGGCCGGGGACGAGAGGGAACGGGCGGCGGCGGAGAAGGGCGAGAAGGGGGAAGGTCGGGCTCGTGCTGCTGCCGCTGCCGCTGCCGCCGCCGCCGCCGCCGCTGCAGAGAGAGCCGAAGCTGAGCAAGTCAAAGAAGACGTCGAAGCCGCGAAGCAGCAGCAGCAGCAGCAGCTGCAGCAGGAGCAGCAGCAGCAACAATTCGAACAGCAGCTCTCTCAGCTCGAGTCCAAGACCCGCGACCTCGAGCAGCGGCTCTCCGCCGCCGACGAGGACCTGTCGGGGGCCCGGGCCGAGGCGGAGCTCGCGGGACGTCGCTGCAGGGAGGCCCGGGGCAAGCTTTCGGCGCTGGAGTTGGAGCGGGGATCGGAGCGCGCGGCCGCGGCGAGGGCGGCGGCGGCGGCGGAGGCCGACTCGAGCGCGCTGCGTTCGGCTCTCCAGGAGGCGAGGCAGGCGGCAGCGGGCGTCGAGGCGCGCGCCGCGGACGCTTCCAAAAAGGCCATCGCAGCCGCAGAAGCGCGCGCCGTCGAGGAGATGGAGCAGGCTCGGGTGCGCGCGGCCGCGGCGAGGGACGCGGCGGCGGCGGCGGTCGCGGCGGCCGAGGCGAGGGCCGCCGCTGCCGAGGAGGCGTCTTCGCGCGCCGAGGCCTGCGCGGCGCATGCCGAGGCGGAGTCCGCCGCGGCCCGCGCGGAGTCTGCCGCCGCGACCGGGGAGCTCGCCGCTGCACGCTCCGAGGCCGAGCTGGCGAAGGCGGAAGCGGAGGCCGCCAGGAAGGCGTCAGGCAGCAGCAGCGCCGGAGGAGGGGGAAAGGCGTCCAAGGAGGCGCAAGAGCAGGAGGAAGCAGAGGCCGTCGCCGCTGCCGCGCTCGCCGAGGCTGCCCAGGCCCGCCGCGACCGCGACCGCGCCATCGCGGACTCCCGCGCCGCGAGGGACGACTGCAGAATCGCAAGGGCCGCCGCGTCCCTGGCTGCCCGGGAGAGGGAAGCTCTCGCGGCAGCCGTCGCCGCGGCCGACGCCCGGACAAAGGAAGTCGTGCGCGCCGCGGCGGTGCGGGCCGCGACGGCCTCGATCTCGAAGGGCACCGCCGCCGACGAGCTCGAGCGGCTCCGGTCCCAGGCTTCCAGGGCCTCCGCCGCCGCCGCGGAGGCCGCCGCCGAGAGGGACGCGCTCGCCGCGAGGCTGCTGCAGGCCGCGGACGCGTCGGACGAGCAGGCGAGGAGCCACGCGGCGGAGGTCTCGGGACTGCAGCGGGCCCTCGAGGAGGCGGGGGGGAGGGCGGCGGCGGCGGCGGCTGCGGCGGCGGCCGGAGGGAGGTCGCAGTCGCTGCCTCTGTCGTCGGCGCCCTCGGCCGAGGCTTCCGCCGCCGCCGGGGAGGGCGCGCCGACCGGCGGCGGCGCCGGCGAGATCGCCTCCCTGAGGGCAAACGTGGACGCCCTGAGGACGCAGCTGGCGGAGGAGAGGGCGGCGGCGGCGGCCGCGAGGGCCGCGGCGGCGGAGAAGCGCGAGCGCGACAAGCTTCGGGAGTCGGCGGCGGCGGTGGCGACGACAATCTTGGCTATCCACCGCTCTCCTTCGCCCCCGCCTCCTCCGGCGCGCAGGCTCTCTTCGAGCCCCTCTAGGACGAAGCAGACGAGGAAGGTCGAAGCCTCCCTTTCTCTGTCGCCGGAGGCCAAGAAAAAACTGACCTCTGCTGCTGCCGCTGATGCTTTCGACGCCGCCGCCGAACGAAAGCAGCTGCAGCAGCAGCGGAACAGCAACTCGAGGCACTACGGACGCCTCGTCGCCGTGTCCCTGTCGAACTCGTGGACCTCGGCGACGGTGGAGAGCCTCTCGCGGGTCTCCTTTGGCGAGGGTGACGGCTCTGGCGACGCCCAGGCCGCGGCACTCGCCGCCTTTGCGCTCCCTTCTCGCGGCCGTGGCGAGAAGAGCGGCAGCAGGGCCAGCAGCGGCGGCGCGGCCTCGCTGAATGGAGACTCCTCGACTCAGAAGCAGCTGCAGAGACGGTCCCAGGTCGGGGCGTCGCAGCTGCTGGCGCTTATGGAGGGAACCTCTAAGTAGTTGTCTCCTTTTCCTTTCTGTTTTTTTTTAAATAAACCCACAGCGTTTAGAGTTTTTTTCCCCCTCAGATTTTTCTTAAAAAAAGAACACCACCAGTTTGCTTTCTATCCTCTTTATTGCTTTCCGAGAAACCATTTCCGTGTTAACAAAAACACATTTATATCGAGAGTTGACGAAACGAAAGGGGCCGAGGCTTGTTCTTCTTACAAACCCTCTCTTCTATTTTAGCCTTTTTTTCAAAACAAAAAACTTCCTCCTCACGGCGGAGGCAGCTCGTCCTTGGCGGCGTCCAGAACCATCTTCACCCGCTCCAGCGTCCGGCTCGACGCCTTCGCCGAGACGGCCCCCTCGACCACGGAGGCCGTCTCGGAGCTGTACCCGGGCCCGGCGACGACCACCTCGCCCAGCACGAAGATGTCCTTCGAGTCACCGGAGGCGGCGGCGGCGCCACCCGCGCTCCCCCAGGCGCACGGCAGCGTCTTGTCGAGCGCGTCAAACGCCGCCTGCGCCCTCCGCGAGACTCCCACCCCGATCTTGGCCGCGCGCGTCGCCGCGGTGTGGACGGCGCGGTCGAGGCGCTCGCGGCACTTGGCGTCGTCGAGGGCCGGGAGCTTTGCCAGCGGGTCGAAGTCGGAGGCGGAGGCGGAGGCGGCGGCGGCGGCGGAGGGGGTTGCCGGGGCGGCGGCGGCGGCGCCGCCGCTCTCCGACGCCTCCCTCTCCAGGGCCGCCTCGGCCGAGAGGATCTTCGAGACCGCGGAGGACGAGGTGATCCTGACGTTGTGGACCAGGGGCGTGGAGCCGGCCGAGGCGAGCACGAGCCCGCCGCTGGCTCTGTCGTGGGCCCAGATGGTGGCCTCGAGCGGGTCCTGTTTTATTTATTTATTTTGGGTTGAAAGAGGTAGAACAGAGGTGTGAGCAGAGGAGGAGGAGGAGGAGGACGACGACGGGAAAGAAAATGAAGACGACGAATCGCCGTCTTTTGCTCGAGCAAGTCCAGTCGCCCGCCGCCGAGGCTGCTGTTCTTCTCTTCAAACTCTTCGATCCTGCCTGCTGGACGCGATGCCTCCCTCCTCACCTTTTCTCCGTGGAGCTCGAGCTTGACCTTGCAGCCCACTTCCCAAGCAAACGTCTCGGCCGTTGTCATGATTCGTCGATTGATTTTTCGAACAGCGGCGATGCAGAGCTCGCTTGTTCCTTCTTCTTTGGGATCAAACTGAACGACGACGACGCGTGAGTCGCGAGATAACTGTCGAGCGAGCGAGAGAGCTGTCGAGCGTGCGAGAGAGAGCGTACAGTGGCGGAGATGAAAGCGGCGAACAAAGGAGAAGAGCGAACAAGAAGAAAAGGAAAGGAGTGTTTTCCCAAACAACTCGACCCCCCCCCAAAACTCAAAACCTCTTGAAGAGAAGACTTCTCTCCCTTTCCGTCTCCTCTCTTTCTCCCCCTCTTCTTCTCCTCTTTCGGCGCGTGCGTGCGTGAATAACGAACAACCTTTACACCCTGTCTCTCTCCTCTCTCTCTCTCCTCCCCTCTCTCTCTTTCATTCGTCCTCGACAAACTCTTCGTCGTCGGCGGGGGCCTCTTCTTCCTCTTCTTCCTCTTCTTCCGAAGAAGAACCAGCAGCAGCAGCAGTCTCGGGGCTGCCGCTCCGCACCACCTCGCCCCCCTCGAGCCTCGGCGCCGGCGACGCCGCCCGCTCCGCCGCGGCGCGCGCGACGGCGGCGGCGACGGCCTCTGCCTCGGCCTCCTCCCTCGAGCGGCGTGCCTCGTCCTCGGCCTCCTCGTCCTCCTCCTCCTGCGCAAGCCTCTCCGCGGCCGTCCTCTGGCCGTCGAGGGCTGCTGCCGCTGCCGCTGCTGCTGCCGAGGCGAGGGCGAGGGCGGCGGGGGCGGGGTGAGAGGAGGCGGGCCCGAGGCCCGCAGCGACGAGGGCGGCCTCGACGGCGGCGCGCGCGGAAGACGCGCCGTCGTCTCCCCCTCCGCCTCCCGCCCCTCCTCCTCCCAGCCCCCCCCTCGTCGCCCGCCTCAGGTCCGCGGCGACGGCCTCGACGACCGGCGGCGACAGCATCGCCCGCAGCCGCCGCCCGTCCCCGAGCCGCCGCGCCACGGCGAGCGCGAGCTCCCGGCCGCCGCCGCCGTCCGCGGCCGCCGCGGCCGAGGCCAGCGCCGCCAGGTCCGCCGCCGTCGCCGGCGCGCCGCAGGCCTCGGCGGCCTCGAGCAGCCCCAGCGCGAGCTGCGCGGCCGCGGGCGCGCCTGCGGGCCAGAACGGCGGCGCCGGCGCGAACGGCTCCTCGCCCTCGGGCCAAAACTGCTGGAACGAGTACGGGAGCGACGGGTCCTCGTAGGGGCGCTGCCCGCCGGAGAGGGCCAGCCGCGCGACCGCCTGCTCGTTGACCTCCTTGGACGTCATCTCGAGGATGCGCACGGGCTCGTTCGTGTCGCGCACGCGGTAGAGCACGGGGAGGTCGCGCGTCAGTTCGTCGACCTTGGCCTGGATCGCCTCGGCGTCCAGCTCCTCGTCGTCGTCGCCGCCGCCGTCCTCGTCCTCGCCGGGCTTCTTCTTCTTCTTCTTGTCCTTGAGCGCGGCGCCCGGCTGCCGGATGACCTCGCGCCAGTGCTCCTCGCCCGCGCCGGGCGCACCCTCGGGCGGCGCCAGGAACTCGCGGTGCTCGACCAGCGCGCCGTCCTCCCAGACGGCCTTCCTCCAGGCCACGAGCGCGACGGCGGCCTCGGCGCTCTCGGACGCGGAGTCCCTGATCTTGGCCATGTCGCGCGCGGCGGCGGCCATCGCGGCGCGCTCGCGCTTCTCTAGGACGGCGTCGAGGCCCGAGGCGCCGCCGAAGCGCCCGGCCTTGGCCGTGGCCCGCGCGGCCTTGACGGCCTCGTACTGCTCGCCGCGGCGCATGCCGGCGAACGGCAGGCCGCGGGCCGCGAGCTCGGCGACGAGCTGGTCGCGCGACATCTTCGAGAGGGGGACCATCGTCGCGGCCGCGCCCGGGCCGACGTCGTCGGAGAAGGAGGCGGAGGCCGGGGACGAGGCAACAGGAGCAGGGGGCGCGTCGGGGGCGGCGGCGTCATCGGGAGCGGCCCTGTCCCTGTCGCCGGGGACGGCGACGACGACGGCGCCGCCGGCGTCGACCCAGTGCCTGCTGTCCTCGAAGCCGCCGCCGCCGCCGCCGCCGCCGGCGTGGCCCGCCGAGAGCTGGACGCGGCGCTGGGGCCGGCCCCGCGCGTCGAGGAGCATCTCGATGAGGACACCCTCCGGGGACGGGGCGGAAGAGGCGGAGGGGCTCGAAGAGGAGGGGGAGGAGGCCGCGGCGGGGCCGGCGAGGAGGAGGGCCTCCTCGTCCTCCGGCGACGCCGAGTCCCAGCCCCCGCCGCCCCCGGCCGCGGCGCCGGCGGCCTTGAAGTCCACGGCGGCCTTGAAGCCGGGCACGCGGGCCGCGCTGGCCGCCGCGAGGTACTTGGGGATCCAGGCCGCGATCGGGGACAGGAAGGAGTCGGCGGAGATGGCAGGGCCCGGGACCGGGAGCTGCTGCTGCTGCTTCTTCCGCCGCCGCCGCCTTTGTCCTTCGCCGTCGCCGAAAGGGCCCTCGACGCCGGCTTCTTCTTCTTCTTCTTCTTCTTCTTCGTCGTCGTCGTCGTCGAACTCGCCCTCGTCCTCCTCCCAGTCGCCTTCCTCTTCCTCTTCCTCGGCAGCAGCAGCAGCAGCAGCAGCATTGTAAGCCTCGACCTCGGCGGCGGCCATCTCCTCGTCGAGGTAGATCCTCTCGGCGTCGACGCCCCTCGGCCCGAACGCCGCGGCGGGCAGCCTGCGCCCGTCGCCCGCCGCGGCCGCGACGACGTCGAGCAGGTCCCACGGCCGCGCCGCGTCGCTCAGGCGCTCCACCAGCGCCGCCATCGCGCCGTCGGGGAGCGCGTCCGTGCGCGAGCCCGGCCGGCCGAGCCGCGCCATCCTGCGGAAGCAGTCCATCCAGTCGTCGGCGTCGGCGCCGCCCCAGAGCCTGGCGCGCGTCATCGCGGCGAGCACGCGCCGGTTGGGCCGGATGCCCGCGCGCAGCATCAGCCCGAACGCCTCCTGCAGCGACTCGTGGCCCGCGCCCACGCCGTCGCCGCCCTCGTCGAGCCCGCGCTGGCTGAAGTTCGAGGGGTCCGAGTCGAAGATCTCGTCGACGAGGTCGGGCTTGGGCTGCTCCGGGTCGGGCTCGCTGTCGCTGCCGTCGCTGCCGCCGCCGCCCGCGGAGCCCCGTCGCAGCGCGCTGCCGCCGCCCTTTTTCTTGTTCTTCGTCGCGTCCGTAAACTCCTCGAGCCGCTTCAGGTACGCCTCGCTCCGCTCCTCCAGCCTCCGCGTCAGCTCCTTGTTGGGCCCGCTCAGCCTGTGCGCCGCTTTCCGGGCCGCGGACTCGATCGCCTCGAGGTGCGCCTCCATCACGATCGCGTGCGAGTCGGCGTTGGGGCGGCACAGCGGGCCAAACGCGCCGTCGGCGATCGCGAGCAGCGTCTTCTCGCCGACGTGGCCCGAGAGCAGGAACGAGTCGGCGGCCAGGAGCACGTTGGCGTGGCGGATGTCGGGCTCGACCCCCGCCGACCGCATGTCCTTGTCGAAGATGAACTGCGCGATGCGCGCCCCGCGCCCGCCGCGCTCGGCGCAGAGCCAGGTTATCCACTCGAGGAAGAGGTCCGCGTCGGGCTGCCAGCCGTCGGCGCGCCGGCCCCGCAGCAGCGCGGCCTCGGCGTCGTCGCCCAGCCCCGCGCGGAACAGGGCCGCGCAGAGCGCCAGCCACCCCTCCCGCGCGTCGGGCACCGCGCGCGCCATCGACGCCAGCACCGCCCTCGCCGCGGCGGCGTCGCCCACGCCGGCGAACGCGCGGATCAGCGCGACGTACGACTCCGGGAGCGGCCGCAGGCCCGCGGCGTGCGCCCGCCGCATCGCGTCGAGCGCGCCGTCGGCGTCCCCCGCCGCCGCGGCCGCGACGACGCAGGCGTGGACGGCGCGGGGCCCTGGGGGCAGGCCGGCCGACGCCATGTCACGGAGGGCCCGCCCGGCGGCGGCCGGGTCGCGGCGGCGCGCGGCGCGGGCGAGGCGGCGGTGGAAGGGCGCGCGGGCCGGGTCGGACTCCTCGGAGGAGGAGGAGGAGGAGCCCGGGGCGAGGGGCGGGGCCGAGGGGGGGGAGGAGGAGGAGGACGGGCTCGTTTCTTCGTCTGGCGTGGGCGTGGGCGTGTGTGCGTGTGTGTGTGTGTGCGGGCGGGCGGGCGCGTGATTGGCGAGCGCGAGAGGGGGGAGGGGGGGGGGGGGGAGAGGTCGGGAGGTGAGAGAGTTTTTCGTTGAAAAGAGTAGAAAAAGGAAAGGGAGGAAGGAAACACCGAGCCGCCGCCGTCAATGCTTTTCAGTCGCCCTCCAATTGCCCCACTCCGCTTCCCTCTGCTCATCTTCTTACCTCGATCGACGGTGTCGGAACCTCCTTCGGACGCTCGAGGCCGAAGGAGAGGGCGAGTGGGGACCCGAAGCGTCGCTATCCGGAGCGCGGGGCGATGCCGCGGAGGGAGAGGACGACGCCGAATCGCCGACGATGTCAGCGGCGGCGTCGGCGTCGCCGATGCATTCGTCCGCTGGGGGCGGACGGCAGCGGCAGCGACGCTGGTTCCGGCAGCCGCGGCGATGCGCACAGGCACTGGCATCGCGACGGAATGGGAGAGAGGGACTGGAGATAAACAGCAAGTCTTTGAGCCCGGCGCCGCGCTCCAGTCGAATGCTTCAAGAGCCGTCGCCGACCCCGACGCTCGCCGCCGGAAGAAAAGAGAGAGTGAAACAAGGGGTCGCCGGTCTCGCGGCCTTCATCACTGTTCGCTCGAGTTGTGGAGAGAGCATCGATCGACCGCCAAGAGGCGCCGGCGACTCGAGATCTCCCTCTTTCCTCTCGGCCAGTTTCCCGCCGAGGCTGAAGAAGGGCTCGATCTCTCTCTCCTTCTCTCGACGCGCGCAGCTAGCCAGCGCGAAGAGGAGCGGAAAGCTCCTGCGAACAAGAGAGAGAAAAGAGAAGAGAGAAAAGGATCGACGAGGAAAATCGAAAAAGGGGAGACCTCCATGTCGGCGCCGCCCCCGCCTCCCGGGAGCAGCGGCGCTCCCGTGCCTCCTCCTGGGGCTCAACATCATCAGGGAGGTCCCCCGGGTGGTGGCTTTGTACCGTCAAACGGCATGGGTGAGTCTTGAAATTGAAAAGAGAGAGACGAGTGGTTTGGCTTGACGTCCTCTTTTCTTTTCTTTTCGGTTTTCCTGACCTTCGGGGACCTCCACCTCTTTTTTCTTTTCACTTCCTCAGGCGCACCGCCGCCTCCAAACTTCGTCCCGGCGCCCTTTTACGGAGGCCCGGGAGGATACGGAGGGCCGCCACCACCTCCACCGGGGAGAGGAGGGCAGTTTTATCCTCCTCAAAGCAACCCGCATCAGCAGCAGCAGTTTTATCACCAGCAGCAGCGGCAGCAGTTTCCTCGTCATCAGCCGTGGCAGCAGCAACCTCCGTTCCAGCAGCAGCAGCAGCAGCAGTTTGCGCCGCGCCCTCCCCCGCCGGCCCCCATGATGCCGCCGATGATGATGACGATGATGATGAGGCCGCCGCCTCCTGCCTCCTCCTCTCGGATGCATGCGTCGGCTGCCGGCGGCGCTCCTCCCCCCTCGCTGACGATCTCCGTCGGGGGCATCGCGGCGACCGTCGAGGACGCCTTTGTCGTCGCGGCGCTCAAGGCGTGCTGCGCCGCCGCGGGCGCGGAAGAGGGGCCCGCACCAGCGGCAGCCCCTCCCGCCGTCGCCGCCTTCGCCTGGAAGCGCGCCGTGGACCCCGCCACCAAGGCCCAGAAGGGCTTCGGCTTCGCGACGGCGCCGGGCCCGAGGGCTGCAAGGGCCGCGCTGGCGGCGCTTGATGGAGCAAACGTCGACGGCAGGCCGCTCGTCGTCAAGGCCCCCGCCGCGACGACGGCGTTCCTGGCCTGGAGGGCGGCCGAGGACGCGATGCTGGAGGCCGCTGCCAAGGAAGAAGCGGCGCCCGGGGAGGAGGAGGAGGAGGAAGGGGACGGAACCGCCCCGGGCGCTTCCTCGTCGTCGGCGGCGTCGGCGTCGGCGAGGGCGGACGCGCGGGCCGTCGCGAGGGCGAGGGTCGCGATCGACGCCCTGCTGGGCGCGAGGCCGGCCCCGGCCCCTGTCGTGGAGCCAAAGGCGGAAGCAGGAACGGCAGCAGCAGCAGGAGCGGCAGCAAGAACAGCAGGAGCAGCAGCAGCAGCAGCTCTCGCTCCTCCCGTTCCTCCCCCTCCTCCTCCCGCTGCAGCAGCCGCGTCCGAGGCGGCCGACGCGTTCCTCTCCTCCCTGGGGGCGGAAGGGCCCTCCGCCCCCTCCTCGCCCTCTGCTCCCCGGCTCCCCCCCGTCGACGCCGCCGACTGCGTCGAGGCCGAGCTCGAGGAGGAGGAGCGCGCCGAGGCCGAGGCGACGCAGAGGGACGAGGGCAGGAGGTACCAGCGCGCCGCGCGCGAGTGGGAGCGGTCGGAGGCCAGGCACGCGGCGCTGGTCGAGGAGGAAAAGAGCGCCGCGGAGAGGCGGAGGAAGGCGCGGGAGCGCCTCCTGGCCGAGGAGGACGGCGACGGCGGCGGCGAAGAGAAAAGGAGCAGCGGCCGCGGCGACGGCGACGGCGACGTCGGCGACGACGACGAGGCCGGGACCAGCCTCCCCCCCTGGGCCCGCCGCGCGTTCCGCGAGACGAGGCGCGGCAGGGCGTTCCTCTTCGGCTCCCGGCGCCGCGAGCGCGAGGAGGCCTCGGACGCTGCCGACAGGGAGCTCGAGCGCGCCGCAGCGGCCGAGAGGGCCGCGGCCGAGCGCGAGGCCGCGGACGCCGCCGAGGCCGCGGCGCTCGAGAGGGCGTCGACAAGAGCGGCCGCCGGAGGCGGAGGAGGAGCGGGAGCAGGAGCAGGAGGAGCGTTCACGCGCTCCTCCAGGCTGAACTCTGTCGCCTCGGCGACCGCCTCCCCCTCTCCGGCCCCCGAGATGATAGGAGGAGCGGCGGCGACGGCGGCGGGCCTTGCCGCGGCGGTCGCGGCGGCGGCCGCCGCCCAGAGATCGCGGGCGGCCGCCGTCTCCTCCGTCGCGGCCTTTGTAGACGACGACGCGGGGGCAGGAGGAGGCGGAGGGGGCGGCAGCAGGAAGCCTCTGAAGAAGCTGAGCTACACCGCGGAGGAGCTCGCGGCCGGAGGGAGCGGGAGCGGGAGCGGGAGCAAGAGGAGCAAGAGGGCGGCGGGCTCCGAGAGCCAGACTCCGACGCCGACGGTGGCGGAAGCGACGGATGCTGCGAAAAACGCACGAAGGGGAGCGGCAGCAGCAGCAGCAGCAGCCGCGGCCACGCCCCCCCCTCCGACCCAGCAGCAGCAGCAGCAGCTCCCCAACGTGAAAGGAGCCATCCTCGCGATCATAACGATGATCCCGACGGAGCCCGCGGCGGTCTACGCGGAGTCGAGCAGGCTCGACTGGGAGTCGCTACTCAAGGGGCGCCCGCTGCCGAGGACCCCCGCCGCGACAGCTGCTGCTGCTGCTGCGGCGGCGCCAGCGAGCGGCAGCGGGGCCTCCGCGGCGACGGCGACGGCGGAGCAGCAGCAGCAGCAGCAGCTCCTCCTGCTGCGTCAGAGGGAGCAGCGCGAGCGCGTCGAGGCCCGCGTGCGGCGCTGGTGCTCGGAAAAGATCTCGAGGCTGCTCGGCTCGCCCGAGCCCTCGCTCGTCGATTTTGTGACGTCCCACGCGCTCGACAGGAGGGGCAGCCCCGCCTCGCTGGAGGCGGAGCTCGCGCAGGTCTTGGACGACGAGGCGCGACCGTTCGTGGTGGCTCTTTACAGGCTGTTGCTGCTGGAGGCGCGCAAGGCGAAGGCCGGGCTCGGGTAGAGGAAAAAAATCGAGAGAACGAGAGAGGGGGGGGCGGCGAAAATGAAAATCGGATGTCAAACAGTTTACAGTTGCCACGGGTGGTATCTTTCTCTTCTCTCTCCCTTTTCACCTCCGCCGCCGGCCCTCTGCGTTATCCCCTCCACCCTCGGCCCCGGAAGTCAGGGCCTCGAGCCTCGCGACGGCTGCCATGAGCGCCTCCTGGTCCCGCTTCATGCGCGCGAGGACGCCGGCGTGCCTGGCCTCTGCGGCGGCGACGGCGACGGCGGAAGAGGAGGACGAGCTCGAGGGGGCCGCCGTCGCTTCTTTTTTCGTCGATGACAACGCGAGTCTGGCCAGCGCCGCGACCACAATTCCGACGATCAGAGGCACGAGGCTCTCCAGCGCTTTCTCGAGAGTCTTGTGCGAGTAGAGGGAGACTGCCAGCGCCGCGACGAGCCCCGCGCAGACGTCCAACATGCGAGAGCTCGAATTTGGCCTCTGAGCGGCGACGGGGAAGGAAAATGAAACGGAAAAAAAAACCCGAACCTCGACCTCCTTTGATCACCTCGAAGAAAGAAAATAAAGACAAGTTCCGCAGACTCTCAAGGGGGGGCTTTTTACAACAAAAAAACCGCACTTCTCTCTCTCTGTAGGTAATTAAGTAAGTAAGTAAGTTAGGGAAGAGCCATTTTCTGTTTCTGTTGAGTAGAGAAAAACCAAAACAATGAAATTGAAAAAACAACAACGACGAAAAATCCGGGAAACCTCCTCTTGCTCTATTCCCCCCCCCTTATTTTCTTCCTCCTCTTCCACTCCAACCAACCCAATCAAGCGTCGAACTTGGACGAGTTCTTGACCCCAAACCACACCCACTTCTCCTGCACGGGGCTCTCCGCCCAGCTCAGAAACTGCTGCTGCAGCGCCGGAGTGTTCGGGTCGCCGACACCGCCGGCCGCCTTGCCAGGGTCGCCGATGTTGCCGCCGTCAAACCACGCGGTCATCGCCGCGAGCGTGTACTTGATGGTGGCCTCCTTGCTGTTGAGGCCGACCCCGCCGCACATAAACGTCGCGTAGTCGAAGACGATCTTGTCCCTGGCGTCGTCGGCGGCCGCCATCCAGACGACGTGGCTCGACTTGTAGACGAGGAACATCCACGACCCCGCGCGCGCCGAGGGGTACACGACGTCCCAGCTGTGGCCTGCGATGGTGCACTTGTCGCGCAGGGGCATGCCCATGGCCCCGATCGGCACGGTGATGTTGGCGAAGACCTCGCCCATGTTGGAGTAGAAGTAGGGGGCCTCGTGCGAGACGATGCGGATGTCGACCGCGTCGAGCAGGAACGCGGCCGAGATGTTTGTCGGCCCCGCGTGCGGGGACCCGCTCTTGGAGTACCCCAGGGCCAGGACCGAGACCTTGCCCCCGAGCGAGTGCCCCGTCGCGCCCATCCGCCTCGCGTCGAGCTGCGTGCCGGCGGCCGAGGCCCCCGCGCCGAGGGCCCACTCGATGACGGGGTTGATGAACAGCTCCGTCTCGACGCCCCGGGGCGTGATCGTCAGCCAGTAGGGGTCCGGGTCGTACTGGACCGTGGCGTAGCCCCACGAGGCGAGGTGGTTGGCGTAGCGGGTGTAGCCCCAGGAGGGGAGCTGGAGTTTTTTTTTTTTTTTTTGGCACGTGGGTGAGAGATGGGAAGGGGGTTGTTGAGGCCGAGGTCGCCGCCAACGCGCGATGGAGTCGGGTCCTCCGCGTCCAATGAAACTGAAAAAAACGGAAAGCGAAAGCTAAGCTTGGCTCCCCGTTTTCTCCCTCTTCCGCGAGCCCATTTCGCTCTCTCTCCACTCCGGAGGCTGCGCCGAAACGATTCCAAGCCCCCCCGATGAGACAAAGTGCCCCCCCCCACAAAAAAAAAACAACAACGCAAAAGTACCCACCGAGAACCCGGCGTAAATGAAGATGACGGGCCACGGAGCAGCGCGGCCATTGGCGGCCTTCTGAGGAATCGTCATCGTCACCTTGAGCGTGGCGTTCTTGCCCCCCAGCAGCCTCTTGAACTCGTCGACGTCGGGGACCTTGACCGTGATCTTGGTGTTGACAACGGTGGGCGCCGTGCCGCAGGGGCCCGGGAGGCCGTACGCGGGCAGGTCGGGCAGGAAGTCGCTCGTCTGGACGCTCGCGTTCTTCTGCTCGGCCCTGGTGGGGCCCAGGTTGTAGTTGAGGATGTCCTTGACGGCCTGGACCTCAATGGAACCCTCCCCCCGCAGCTCCTTGGCCGTGTAGGTGGCGCCGACGAAGAAAGAGGAGGAGGCCGGGGAGGAGGACAGGGAAAGGGAGAGGAACGCCGCGGCGACCATTGCGAGCGCCGCGGCGGCGGCGCCGCTGCTGCGAGCTCGACGGGGCATGGCTTCTTGTGTGCGTGTGTGCTTCTCGTGCAGACGCGCGCTGCCTGGGAGCGTGTTTCTCGCTGCTTCTGCTCTGCTCGTGCGTGCGCGCGAGGAGAAGAAGGAGAGCAAGAGAAGAGAGAGCGAAGCCAATTCTCTAATTCTTTCCGAAAAAAAGTCGACAATGAGGAAGAGTTCAACTTTCCTCTCTCTCTCTCTCTCTCTCTCTCTCTCTCTCTCTCTCTCTCTCTCTCTCTCTCTCTCTCTCTCTCTCTCTCTCTCTCTCTCACTCTCACTCTCTC
>Ga0315289_10002800_pt1 | contig 26612 bp, 21 predicted proteins | sample YL17G11_40_MG_FD_203452 | JGI IMG/M metagenome (GOLD analysis project Ga0315289, IMG submission 203452) | Sediment microbial communities from Yellowstone Lake, YNP, Wyoming, USA - YL17G11_40 | ecosystem: Environmental > Aquatic > Freshwater > Lake > Sediment | place: USA: Wyoming | collected...
CATCCATTATCGCGAGTCTGTACAGTATCTCCATTTCTTCATCAACGTTAGGTCGTACAGCATCGAATGGGTGCAACTTGTCCCAAATCTCCTTCGGAGGTTCAGCAATGAATGATAGACGCTCAGCACGTTTCTCGTCTCGTGCTACTACAAACAAGGCTCCGACACCCGGCTCTTCAGATATACGCAGGAGTAGATTCGCAAAAGACTTGAGGACATCGCCTCTGTCGGGAACCGACACTCTGATTGCCTTCAATCCCTTCCGTATTTTGTGCTCAATCGTCTCAATCGCCGAACCCAGCTTCCATCCGGACTTGTCCTTGTAGAGTAAAAACGTCCCGCCGTAGTAGATGCGAATAGTTCCGCCGCGATCAACGCTAACGGCAAATAGCCCATTGTGGCGCAAGGTAAGAAACCGGCAGAGTTCCGTCATACTCAGACTCCGGTATGATTCCGGCAGTCGCAAAAATGACGAGAACTCCACGCCTTTTTTCTCTTCGAGACTGAGTCGGCAGAACAACATCACCCCATCCCAGTCGAATAGCGAGTAGCAGCTTTTGACCAGCGCCTTGAATAGCATTGCATCGGTGCGGTTTGCAACCGCCTCTATCCCCTTGCAGCCGTTGGGAACCTTGCACTTCAAGTCTTGTAGGAACGGTTGCAGAGGACCTATGGGTGCACCCAGAACCTGTTCGTGATACTCTTGGCCGATGAGGATACTCGCGGCAAAGCGATGCCCCTCATGAACAAAGCCGGGTGCGGCTCGTTCTATCTCACCCCAGAATGGGAGGATGCGCATCAAAAGACGAGAAACGGCATTTTTACCGCCCAGGTGAAGGTCGCTCAGCTTGTCTATGAGCCCCTTCGCAACATCCCGTCCAAGCAACTCGTTGGCACGCTTCTCCACGTCATCAACGAGCGTAGCACCGCCCTGGCGAAATATCCTGTCAGCAGCATGATCGAGGTTGTCCTCCCAAGGTGTCAGGAGTTCAAGAACTGTCTTGAGTGTGGCTCTACGAGTCCCGCCGGCAAATAGCGACGCGAAGCCAAACCGAGGCTGCAAACCTGATGTTTCCTTCTTTCCGGGCTTTGGTATGCATACCACGAGAGGTCCAGCGGTCCCGGTTTTCTCCACGCTGAAACGCCAATACAAGGATAGTAGTTGGATCGAGGCGACTACTTGGCTGAGAATTGCGTCGTCCGTCGTCTTTTGAAAACGTAACCACTCCATGTTATCGTCATCTGCGCCCACCAGCGCGTTGGCAGCAGCACGGTTTCTTGTCCCTCGCACTCCATCATCCCATAGAAGTTGGGCCATCAGTAGATCCCTTCGCCTACTCAGCAACTGGCATAGGGTATGGAACGCATGCTCGCGCAGCAATCCCGTTCTTATGTCTTCATCGACTCCCGGTTCAGGCAACTGCATAAGTTGTAACGCATGAGCCCACATCTCGTCACTTATGAGTGCATTCATCCACGTTCTCGGGATTACAAGTTCATATACGCTTGCTTGTTTACCGTATCCTCGTGCACCGTCGACAAACTTAAGCGATTCTGGTTTGTTTTGGTCATCTTCGTCTAGGCTGACGGCCAGCACGTCCCAAAACGGAGGACCGCCACGCAGTTCTACCTTCCCGGCCTTAAGGATCACTTCGCGGGCCGCACATCTTTGCTCAAACAACTCTCCGACCGTAAGCCCGAGTGAGTACGCATACCAGTAAATCCCTAAGAGATACCTATTCTCTGTGTCCGTGCCCAAACGATGAGAAACATAAAACTTCCTGAAAGCTCTCTTTCCAGAGAGGATCGTACCCCTATACTGTCCAAAGAACCAACCAAGGTCTCCCCAAGCAGGACAAGTCACCAATAATCGTCCAATCTCGGACGCAGCGTTCGTGCATGCCTCGTCGATACTGGACAGGACTGCACGTTCTGAGCCGTCGCCAGCGTGTGCAGGCAACGCTGCTAAGCCTTTGTACACCATCTTCCGCACATTATTGCGATCTGGAGTCTGATTCATGGCGATTCAGTCGGTCAGATATTTGAAACCATCTGGAGTAACGGTTTTGAACCTTACAACACGCGTTACGCAGCCTTTCTTGTCAAAACTAACCTCTCCTGTTATTCCCCTGAAGTCCTTGAGTTGTGCCAAGTAGTCTCTAATGGCTTCGCCGGTTGCTGCTCCCGAATTAACGGCAGCACCGAGCAGTCGTGTGCCCTCAAAAAACTGAGCACTCCAGAAGTCAGGATCTTGTCCGTACCTCTTCCGGAATTCGCCAACGAACCTCTTGGTAAGCTCATCGCTGCCGTTAACATCGAACCCTGGTTGGCTGTAGATGAGCCCTTCGGCCGCGTCTCCTGCAAGCTTCAAGAAATCAGGAGTCTCCACGCTCGCATAGGAAAGCCACTTGCTGCGGAACCCAAGCTCCTTAGCCTGTCTCAGGAAGAGTGCACTCTCAGAATAGTATGAAGTCAGGAAGATCAAATCCACTTGTGCCGCGCGGAGTTTCTCGATGATTGTCCGGAAGTCTGTCGCCCCTTGTTCATGCCCCTCCGACAGTCTCACGACACCGCCCATGGCAGTGAATTTAGCAGCAAAGCTGTCACGGTAGCCACGGCCAGACTCGTTGTTTACGAAAAAGATTCCGACGGACCTTGCCGCCATCTTGTTGAACGCATAATCAGCAAGGAATTCTGATTCCTGATCCGACAGAAGGGCAATGTTGAAAATGAACTGCCCGGCTGCACGCAGTTTCGGACTATTAGCTGGACAATTGAGAAGAACTACACGGTTTTGCTCTGCTATGGGCGCACACGCGAGAACCACGCTACTCAACGCAGGCATTACAACCGGGACATTGTCTATCTGAAGGAGCTTCTGCATGGCCGAGACTCCATCCTTCGGATTGGACTTGCTGTCCTCGATAATGACCTCAAGTTTTGGATGAGCCTGCGCAGTCGTCGTGTTGTATTCATCCATGGCTATGTCAATTCCGCGCTTCATTAGCTCGCCGTAATTCGCTGCGGTGCCTGTCATCGGCAGAATAGCCCCAACACGCACTGCAGTTGTCCTGCCCTGATTGGCCTTTTCTTTGCAGGAAGCAAGGAGGCAGACTGCCACTATGCAGCAAAGAAAACAGAGACGACTGAGTATGTGTCTTTTCATACAGTTACCTCTTTAGACGTTGTGATTTTGCCACGCGAATCCAGTCCGCACGGAATATGAGATATGAGATGTCGACAGCCCGGCTTCGCTCTTTAATTCTCCCAGACTCCGTCCCCGTCGGCCGCACGCCGCCAAGAAGTCCCTGCTGAATCTGAAGGTATGGCCTCTTCGCCAGATGGATAGAACGTACCCTGCGGGGCGGCATTTTTCAAGAGCAAAATGGGCCAAAACTGGCTCCATATTCGCCAATCAGCGATGAAGGAATCACCGCCGGTCGAGAACAACTGGGGAATACCTGGGCATTTTCCCCCAATCAACTTGCCATACCCCAACAGAGTAGGCATGTATGTAGCTGAGGGGGTTCAAGTGGTGGCACGGGAGGCTTTGAGGGCATTTGGAGTGACCAGAATGGCAGATAAAAACGGCCAGGGGGATCGGGCTGGGCAGAATGAAAGGCACGCGGTCCATTTTGGAGGGTGGGACCATTCGAGGGGGCATCGACGGCGACGGAAGGGCAGCTTGAAGCGACAAGGGCCAAGTGACAGGTGACAGGTGACAAGCAGAGCAGTTCCCAGTTCTCAGTCGGAAATCTGCGAAAATCCAGAGATTGCCGCGCTCCGCTCGCACTTGTCTGATCTGTGGATGGTTTCCTGGCCTTCCGTCCGCGTGCATCGGCGTTCATCAGCGGTTAGAAGACAGTAGTCGGTAGTCTGTAGCGGTAGTCGGTGTGTGCCAATCTCTCTCTTGCCAAAGACGGTTCTGATCTTGTATGATAGGGCCATGACGACCAAGGAAATCGCATTGAAGACCATCGAGCAACTCCCCGAGAACGCCTCGTGGGAGGATATTCAAGAGCGGATCAACTTCATTGTTGGTGTGCGCAAGGGCCTCCGCGAGTTGGACGAGGGCCAGGGTATCCCTCACGACAAGGTCAAGGAGGAGTTTGCCGAATGGCTTACCAATTGATCTGGGCTCCTTCCGCCCGGCTCGACCTGCGAGAACTCGCCTCGTATATCGCTGAAGCCCGCCCCCAAACCGCCGCCCGTTTCGTCCAGCACGTATTCCAGGTGGTCGAGCACCTGGCCGATTTTCCCCTGTCCGGCCGAGTCGTTCCCGAATTCGGCGATCCGAACATCCGAGAGGTCATTCGCAAACCTTGCCGGATCGTGTACCGGGTCAAGTCGAAAGAGGAAATCGTGGAGATCGCGAGGATCTGGCACGCCGCAAGGGGATTTCCTCAACTGTAGCGGGAATTAAAGGTGCGCGGTCCATTGTCGAGGGTGGGACCGTTCGAGCGGACTCCACAGCCGAGGGCGGCTGTGCTACCAGCAACGACTCAAGAAGCTTGGGCGCGTGGTGCCTTCCTGGGATGCCGTCGGTCAGGGATTGGTCAGGCGGTAGCTGACGAAGGCTATGCGACGGCTGTCGGGGGACCAGGAGGGCACGTTCAGGGTACCTTGGCCGCCGAAGAGGTTGGCCAGAACCCGGCTCTCGCCGCCGTCGGTGGGCTTAAGCCGGAGTGTCACATCTTTGTTCGCCGGATGACCTTCCACCCCTTTCTCGTACGACAGAAAGACGAGCCAGCGGCCGTCGGGCGACGGGTGCGGGAACCAGTTGTTGTATTCGTCCGAGGTGACTTGCTGCTGCTCGCTGCCGTCGGCCTTCATGCGCCAGATCTGCATCGTGCCCGTGCGGATGGAGTTGAAGTAGATGTACCGGCCATCGGGCGAATATTCGGGGCCGTCGTCCAGGCCCGGGGCGGTCGTCAGGCGCGTCTCTTCGCCACCCGCCACCCCAATGGTGTACACATCATACTCCCCGTTGCGCTCGGCGCAGTAGACAAGCGTCTTGCCGTCCGGAGACCAGCCATGCCAGTAGGATGGACCCAGGCGCGTGACAAGGCGGGGCGTCCCGCCGGTGGCCGGCACGATGTAGATGAGCGACTTGCCGCCTTCCCGGGACTGGTCGCTCAGCGCCAGTTGCGTACCGTCGGGTGAGAGGCCGTGATCGTTGTTGAGCCGCGTGGCGAAGCCGGTATCGATCGGTTCCGGCGTACCGCCTTCGACAGGGAGACGATAGAGGCGACCGCCCCCATTGAACAAAAGGTACTTCCCGTCCCGTGACCAGTTCGGGGCTTCGATGTGACTGCGCGTGTGGTAGACGACCCGGCGATCGCCGGACGCGATCGGCACGATCTCCAGCGTGCTCTCCAGAACAGGTTCGCCGGTCGTGCGCGTCTTGCCGCTCGTGATCTCGACGTTCGAGAATACGGCTCGCTCCGACACCTTGTTGTCGTGGGCGCAGACGCCCAGCCCGACGAAGAAGGGCTCGGTGAAGCGGATCTTGAACGAACCGCCCGCCGCATGCAGGGTCTCGTTCTCACCCGCGATCGACATCGAGACAACGTCGCCCTGCTTCTCGATGCGGATGCGGCGCGGGGCGGTGACATTGGCCTGAATCTCGCGCGTGATCCCGCCCGGCGCTGCCCGGTATTGCAGCGAGGTGAGGCCGTCGCCATGAATGACCGCATCGGCGTAGGCGGACTTCGGGTCGAGGCCCTGACGAAGGAGCAGGCACGCCTTGCGATGGGCATTGCCGCCGGTGCCGATCCAGCGAATGTCCGCCGCCAGCGCGACATCGCCCGACATCCGCTTCCAGACGAAGTGCAGGGCGTCTTCGGCAAACCACATATTCTCGCCGCCACCGGTCACGAGATAGCTCTGCGGCCCGGCGTCATACGTGACCGAGCCCGGCACACCCACAGTGCCGACGTCACCATGACCCTCGAACAGGCCCAGCGGCGCCTCCTGGCACCAGACGGCGGTGCCAAGAAGGAGGCAGCCCAGACTCAGAAGAACCGCGAACTCTGGAACACGATTACCCGTGGCCATATACCCCTGCCTTAACGTCGGATGTCTACTGCGAACGGTCTGTGCCAACGATGGCTCTGTGGCTGGTACTATCGGAGGCAGGGACACCGAAGGCAAGGGAAATCCGGCGGCCGTTGCAGGCGAATGGAGAGGTTCGCCCCTCAGGGGTTGGGGGTCAGCTACAACCTGTGGCCTACCGCCTCCGGCCTTCTGCCCTCCGCCTCTCCTCTGTCTCTTCGACCCAGTCGCCGTGGGCGTAGGAGCCGAACAGGACGATCATCAGGACGGGACCCCCGGGACCGCCAATCTCCCGATTGGCTGTCTTAAAAAGAGCCGCTCGGGAGAGCGGCGTTCCCAGTACTGTTCCCGAGGGGCGGTGGATTGCTTGTCATCAATCTTTGTCGCTTCTTCCTGCTTGCAGGAATCTGAGGACCTGACGATAATACGGCAGCGGCGGGATCTGCCGGGGCCTCGGAAGCCGCCAGCCATAATCTCAGTCGGGGCGCGTCCGTCCCGAGGAGCGTCGAGTGAAGGGAGGATGCCTGGTGGTTTTCGGATAGGACGTTTGGCGGAGCGATAAGGAGGTGGCAAGCCGGGAGGGCGTTGCCCCCAGGAGAGACGGCACGGACACTCGCGGCTTGCCCGTCACCGGCGGCGCAGATATCGCGACCACCGGCTTCAGGGAAAGGAGAAAACGATTATGGGGGTCATGCTGCAAACATTCTACTGGGACTGTCCGCGCCTGGAGGCCCAGGAGCACCAATGGTGGGTGCAGGTGAAGAACCGAATTCCCGCGCTCCAGCAGGCGGGCTTCACCGCGCTGTGGCTGCCGCCAGTCACCAAGGCGGCGGGGTGGAAATCCATGGGGTACGATCCCTACGACTACTACGACCTCGGCGAATTCAACCAGAAGGGGGGCGTGCCCACGTGGTTCGGCACCCGACAGGAACTGAAAGACCTGATCGACGCCGCCCACACGCACAACTTGCAGGTTTATGCCGATTTGGTGTTCAATCATAACAGCGGCGGTGATGAGCAGGAGCAGAACCCGCTCGACAACAAGACCCGCTGGACCCTTTTCAATCCCCAGAGCGCCCGTTTTACCCGCGACTGGACCTGTTTTCACCCGAGCCACTATGAGCAGTGGGACCAGGAAACGTTCGGCGACATGCCCGATTTGTGCCATCGCAACCCGCGCATCTACACGGATCTGCTGCTCTACGCGCAGTGGCTGCTGGAGATAGTCGGCTTCGACGGCTTCCGCTACGACATGGTCAAGGGCTACGGCGGCTGGATGGTGCGTTCCATTCAAGAGCTGCGGGCGAAACACGGCGACCAGATGTTCAAGCCGTACGGCGTGGGCGAGTGCTGGGACCAGTGCCGCCGGATCGAGGACTGGCTCAACGAGGCGAACGCATGGTCGGACAACACGGTGGGCGCCTTTGATTTCCCGCTGCGGGGCCGTCTGCGGGACCTGTGCGACCACTTCGGGTTCAGTCTGCGCGAGCTGGCCAAGCCGGACGTGCTGTTGTGGACGTGCCCGCGCGACGCCGTCACCTTCGTCGAGAACCACGACATCGTGCGGAACGAGCCGATCATCAATGACAAGATGCTCGCGTACGCCTTCATTCTTACGCACGAGGGCTACCCCTGTGTCTTCTGGCAGGATTACTACAACTGGAACCTCGCGCAGGCGGACAACCGCAGCGGCATCGCGGCCCTGGTGCAGGTGCACGAGAAGCACGCGGGCGGCGCCACGCATGTCTTGTATGTCGACGACGACCTCTACGTGATGCAGCGGGACGGCTGCGGGGCGCAGCGCGGCCTGATCTTCGTGCTGAACAACCGGGGCACGTGGAACGGCAAGTGGGTCCCGACGCGATGGACCAACACCCGCTTTGCGCCCGAGGCCTGGCGGGGTCACAATAACGCCGATGTGCCGGACAGTAAGTGGACCAACGGCAGCGGCTGGGGCGAGTTCTGGGCGCCGCCGCGGGGGTACGCCGTGTATATCCCGCAATGATCCGGCTCTGGCGGGGCGGGTTCAGGGCTGGCAGCCGAAACACGCGCCCTGGCGCGCACAAACTCACTCTCTACGTACTGCTACCTGTCAGAATCTTGTTTTCTCGCGAAGATTCTTGAAGGTACGCCGCGTAAGCCATGAGAACCCAAAGAATGATGTTTCTCGCAAAGACGCCAAGATCGCAAAGGGTAAGTGCACCAGACTCCTGTCTTCTTGGCGCTCTTTGCGTCTTGGCGAGAGGATAGGTTTTGGTTGCGGCTGAGCGAAGCGAAGCCGCGCTGCGTGATTTGCAGGCTTTCGGTGAAAACCACGATTTTCCGTGGGGCAGGGCCGGTCTGTTCGTCGCATGGTAGATTGGAGCAACGGCGTGGTTGACATCGTGGCAGCGCGGGGAATGGGCTGGCAAAGGAGAGTGGAATATGATCGGCATCGTTCAGGTTGGCATGCTGGTGCAATTGTTTCTGGCGGGGGCGGAGCCCAGTTATGGGAGTTTTGTCAATATCGAGAGGCTCTCGGATCGCGTGCTCCTGGCCCACTGGGTGGGGGTCGACCGACGGTGCAACCTGACGGCGATCAAAGGGCAAAAGGGCTTGGCGATCATCGATACGGAGATGTCGCCGCGAATCATGGCCCCGATCAAGGAGCGGATCGAGCAGGTCTTCGGGCGCAAGGATTGGGCGTACGTCATCAATACGCACGCCCACGATAACCATCCCGGCGGCAACAGTCTGTTCCAAGGGGCTGTGATCGTCGGGCACGAGAACCTGGCGGCCGACATGCAGTGGATTATTCACCGGCAGACGGAACACCACGAGCTCGACCGGGCCGCCGTGCTCCTGCGGAACCTGCGGGCTTTCCTGCCGCAGGTGGCGCGGAATCGCGAGCAGGCGCGGATGGTCCGGGGCGAGATCAAGTTCTGCGAGCTGTACACGCAGGACCTGCGCGAAGGGTATGAGGTGGTCAAGCCGACACTGACGTTCGCCGACAAGCAGACGCTGGACTTGGGCGATCTCCAGTTGGAGCTGACCTTCTTCGGCAAGGGGCACAGCAATTCCGATATCGTGATCTATGTACCGCAGGAGCGGCTGCTGGTCTCGGGGGCGGTCGTGTACCAGCGGGCTCAGTTTCCCGAGGTCGCCGAGGAGACCACGCTGCAGGATGTCCACCGTTTTATCGCCGTGCTGGACCGCTTTCTCCCGGAAGAGGTGAAGATCGATCATGTGGTCCCGTGCCACAGTCCGCCGCTGCTGAAGAGCGACCTGGCCCCCGTTCGGGACTATTATCAGAGGATGCTCACGGGAGTCGAGACGGCCCGGAAGGAAGGCTTGACCCTGGAGCAGACGAGGCGGCGAATGGACCCGCGGACGAACTTCCCGGCTTTCTTTGACAGGCCGCCCGGCGCGTGGTCGCACGGCTTCCACGAGCGTAACGTGAACAACCTATGGCGTATTCTGAGCGAGGAGGAACAGAAGTTGCGGGCCGACACGGGCAAGACCGTGAGCCTGCCGCTTGGCTCAAGCGTCAATCGTCCCTAGTAAATCGTAAATCCCAAGGGGCGGCTCTGTAAGCCGAGTTTTGTTCCCGCCTTGCGGCAGGCGGCGATCATTTCTCTGGACCAGCCGTTGCCGACTGGCTCTCCCGCGAACGGGAAGCGACCTACCCGCCGGCCGAACGGCCGTAGCCGCTCGCACCCGGGCCGAGTGCAACTTGGGTACCCAAACGCAGAATTTCGCGTTTGGGAGCCCTTGCGTTGACCGGCTGCTTGGTCTTGCAGGCGGTGGGGTTTTCCCTGCCGGCGACGTCGCCGCCGCCGCGGTGCGCTCTTGCCGCACCATTTCACCCTTGCCTGAGCCCCGCGAGGGGCCATCGGCGGTGTGTTTTCTGTGGCACTTTCCCTGGGATTGCTCCCGGTGGCCATTAGCCACCACCGCGCCCTGTCCTGCTCGGACTTTCCTCCCTGCGTCACACGAGGCGACGCAAAGCGACCGCCCGAACCGCCCCTTGGGATTTACGATTTACTATTTCCGATTGACCGTGAGCTAAGAGCTATTCTACCACATCCGGCTTCGCCTCGCCATCGCATCGCACATTCAGGTCCAATTCGTCCTATCAGTCCTATGGGTCCATAGGACCAATGGGACGCATAGGACAAATAGGACCTATAGACTTCCCTCACCTGTAATCGACTTGACGTGCCGCGGCGCGGTTTCTACACTGCGCTGGCCATAGGCGTGAGAACATTTCTTAGTACGGCACGCCGGATTGCCATGTTCCGGCCGACTTGCTTGGAGGATGACGGCCATGCGGAAACTGACTTGCAGCCTGTTCCTATTCTTCTTGTGGGCTATCGGCCCGGCCGGCGGTCAGACGTTCCCACGCGATCTGCGGGTCGATGTGACGGTCAATCAGATCGGCTTTGCCCCGGAGGCGTCGAAGAAATGCGTGCTCCAAGGGCCCGGGCCGCAGCGCTTCGAGGTGATCCGCACGACGGACCAGAAGATCGTGTTCTCGGGACCGCTGGCGGCCTCCGACGGCGATTTCGGCCGCTTTCTCGTCGGCGATTTCAGCAACGTCAAGGAGGTCGGAACCTACTACGTCCGGGCGGGCCGGTCGCGGTCGTACCCATTCCACATCGCCGCCGGGGTCTACAGCGAGGCGATCGAGATGATTGTCGGGTACTTCGGCTTGCAGCGGTGCGGGCCGAGCGAGACCGGGTATCTGGCCCCCTGTCACTGCGACGACGCCGTCCGGCTCGACAACGGCAAGCACCAGGACACCACCGGCGGCTGGCACGATGCCTCCGACCTCCGCAAGTGGGTCGGTGCCACCATTCACGGCATGATCGGCCTGGCGCAGGTGTATGACCTGACCTCGGACGAGTCGATGCGCTCGCGCATCATGGAGGAACTACACTGGGGCAACCGGTACTTTCTCAATATGCAGGAGCCGGCCGGCTACGTGATGAATCACGTCGGCGGCGATGCCCTGCGGCACGGCGACGGCAATCGCTGGACGGACAATATCATCGGGCCGGAGGGGGGAGAGCCCAACACCATCGACCCGGCGCCGGGCGGGTCCCGGAGCAAGATCACTATCGTCGGCCCCAAAGACGATCGCGTGATCCAGACCAAGCCGCTCGACCGCCTAGGCCAGTACAAGTTCGTTATCGCCGAGGCGATGATGGCCCGGCTGACAAATCAAAGCGACCGGGCCTATTCCGACAGGTGTCTGGAGGCGGCGAGACGCTGCTACGACTGGTGTGCGACACGTTGGCCGGAGCAGACGGCCGAGAGTCTGGGCGGTGCGCTGGCGGCTGCCATCGAGATGTATAAGGCCACGGGACAGGAGAAGCACAAGAGCGAGGCCGTTGCCTGTGCCTCCCGGCTCCAACAGCTTCAGGTGACGGAGCCGCTGGACCCCAAGGATCCGGTGCGGGGTTTCTACCGGCGGAGCGCGACGGGTCCCGAGCCGTACCGCGACATCTCGCATGGCTGCTGGCATCTGTTCGGGCTCGGCGGCTTAGTGGAGCTGTTCCCCGACCACGCCGAGGCCGACAATTGGCGCAAGGCCATCCGGCTGTACACCGTGGATTACCTGGCGGCCATGTCGAAACGCAACAGCTTCGGCCTTGTCCCTTACGGCTTCTTCGCCCAGGCCGACCCCGGCGGCCACCGCAAGATCGGCGACTACTGGTACCGCTATTTCATGCAGCCGGGCAGCAACTGGTGGGTAGGCGTCAACGCGAACATCGCCTCGGCGGGGGTCGGATTGGTGCGGGCCTCGAAGATCCTGGGCGATCCTTCCCTGCGCGCCGTGGCGCAGAGCCAACTCGATTGGATCGTCGGCTGTAATCCTTTCTACGCCAGCACGGTGGTGGGCATCGGCCACAATCACCCGCCGGAGTTCATCAACGGCGGCGAGTTCAAGCCGGCGACGCCGCGTCTGCCCGGGGCGGTCATGAACGGTCTGGGCGGCACCGCGGACGATCAGCCCTTCCTCGGCGACGGCATCTATAATGTCTCGGAGTACTGGACACCGATGGTCTCGTATACGATGTGGCTGATGGCGCTGCTGCAGAGCAGTTGATGGGTCCTATGAGTCCTATTTGTCCTATAGGACCGATGGGACTGATAGGACAAATGGGACCTGTGAACTTCCTTCGCCCTCAGTTGGCCCGCACGACCTCGATGTGCTTCTGGAAATGCTTGTCGTCGGTTTGCGTGTGGTCCATGCGGTAGTGGACGCCGCGGCTTTCCTTGCGCAGGCCTGCCGCATGGGCGATCAGCATCGAGACCGTGAGCATGTTCTGGCACTCCCAGCCTTCCGGGGCGTCGAAGACCTTATCCATCACGTAGCGATGCCAGAACCGGATGATCTCCTGGGCCTCGTTCAGCGGCTGGGCCTTGCGCGTGATGCCGACGTTGCGCCACATCAGCGACCGCAGGGAGTTGCGGACATCCGCCGTATCGAGCCGGCTGCGATCGGACTGCGGAATCTGGTACTGGATCGCCGGATGCTGGAGCGAGGCAGCGTCCATCGCTTCGCGCGTGACCACGGCCTGGCCGGCGATCTTGCCGAAAACCAGGCCTTCGAGCAGAGAGTTGCTGCCGAGCCGGTTCGCGCCGTGCAGACCGGTAGAGGCGACCTCGCCGCAGGCATAGAGGTTTTCGATGCTCGTGCGGGCCGAGGCGTCGGTCTTGACGCCGCCGATCATGTAGTGGGCGCTGGGCCGGACCGGGATCAGATCGTGGCTGACGTCGATGTCGAAGCTCTCGCACAGGTCGCTGATCAACGGGAAGCGTTTCGCGAAGTACCCCTTGTCGAGGTGGCGCACGTCCAGGTAGACGTGGGTCGATTCGGTCTTGCGCATCTGGGCGAGAATGGCCCGGCTGACGACGTCGCGCGGGGCCAGCTCGCCGGATTCGTGATAGTCCTTCATGAAACGCCGGCCCTTGGTGTCGAGCAGATACGCGCCCTCGCCGCGCAGCGTTTCGGTGATGAGCGCCCGCGAAGCGCCGGCGATGTAGAGCGTCGTCGGGTGGAATTGCACGAATTCCAGGTCGCGCAGGACCGCCCCGGCCCGATAGGCCATCGCCAGCCCGTCGGCGGTGGCGACGGGGGGATTCGTGGTCTCGCGGTACAGTTGTCCATCCCCGCCGGTGGCGAGGATCGTGCTGGCGGCCCAGATGATCTGTAGGCCGCGATTCTTGCAGCGGCCGAGGATGCCGACGCAGCGGTTCTCCTGGTCCGTGAGCAGGTCGATGGTGAAGAAGTTCTCGATGACCTTGATCCGCGGCTTGCTCTTGACCTTGGCGATCAGCGTCTCCGCGATGGCCCGCCCGGTCTCGTCACCGTGCGCGTGGATGATGCGGGCATGGGAGTGGCCGCCTTCCAGGGTCGTGTCCATCTCGCTGTTCACGCGATCGAAATTCGCGCCCCATTCCTGCAATTGCCGGACCAGCTCCGGCCCCTGGCGGACCACCTGCTCCACCGTGTCCGTCTCGCACAGCCCGCAGCCCGTCCGCAGGGTGTCGGCGATGTGCGACTCGAACGAATCGTCCTGGCGGAGCACCGAGGCAATGCCGCCCTGTGCCTTCCAGGTATTGCTGTCTTCGAGGCTCGCCTTGCAGACGACGATGACGTTGCGGTGATCGGCGGCCTCCAGCGCGGCTCGCAGACCGGCCACGCCCGCGCCGACGATCACGCAATCGGTGAAGAGTTGGCTCGTGGAGATCGAATCGATATTGACCAAGTGCCGGCGCGGCTCGCCGAACCGGATACGCTCGGCCTGCGTCGGCTCCTGTGTTCTGTCCTGTTCACTCATATGCTGCTGTGACTACCTCATGTAAAGACAGTGTTTTCTCACGGCAAGCCGCCATCATACAAAGGAGCCAGCCTCTTGAAAACATAGAAGGGAAGGCGACTTTTACTTGGCCACGCTGCTCGGTTTCCTGATGAGGGGTTCCCCTTCCGTAAACAGCCTCTTGTCATCCGCGTACTTGGTTACGAACGCCTGCAACTCCTGTGTGGAAGCGGTCAGAATGGGGCGCTTCTCGACCGTAGTGTACTCCACGGCCTTCGGCTCGGCCTTGAGCAGGTCCTTGAATCCATCGTCATCGGTCAGCCGGATCGTCAGTTGGTCCCTGCTGAAACTCACCTGCGCGAAGGTGTGGAGCCGCAGGAAGAACGCGGCATTGAGCTCGGAATCCGCGTTCTCAAGGTTCTCCTCACCCCCAGGGAATTGGCTGGGCATGAGGTCGAGGAAGAGGCGGTCCTGCAGCCTGACTGGGCAGGCAACGATCGATTCTTTACGCTTCTCATCCGTGAGGGTCACGCGGTAGCACTTCGCTGCCTGGTCTTGCAGGTCGGCCGGGAGACACCCGGCGGCACTCTCCTCCAACCGGGCGAATTCCCATGTTTCCCCGGGCTTGTTCGGATCGACGAGCCAGGTCCCCAGCAGCTTCTCTTCGAACGTGATGGTCTCCTTCGTATAGAGCGCATGCAGTGAGAAGATCGGTCCACATCCGCCCAGCAGGACGACCAAACAATACGGCACAAGCTTTCTCGTCTTCATCGTTCTATCTCCAGGGTCCTTTCACGATTCCGCAAATGCCATCACGACCGATGAACATCTTACCGCTTTCTGACCCGACGACAATGCGTTCCTGGCGTATCCGGTACTTCGTGCATCAGGGTTCAGATGAAATTGATGGTTGAGAACGGGGACCGCGGAGAGTCTCCGGCCGGAACGGGTGTTGGGTCCGTGCGGTGCAAAGGAAAAGGGGACATTCTACTTTTCCCTTTCCCAGAGGGAAAAGTAGAATGTCCCCTTTTCCGGCAGTGGTCCCTACCGGGCCAAGACGCCCGCACGACAACGATCATGCATCCACTTCTACCCGCGTGCTTGACCTGCGTAACCACCTATGCTACGATTCCGGCCGTGAGCGAGGGAGAAATGGATGAAGGCTTGTGAAGACGATCGGAATCATCGGTGGTTTGAGTTGGCATACCTCGGCCGTGTACTACCGCTTGATCAACGAATCCGTCAACCAACGCCTGGGCGGCCTCTCTTCGGCCAAGTGCCTTCTGGCTTCCCTGGAATTCGCTGAAATCGAGCGCTGGCAGCGTGCCGACCGCTGGGATCAGGTGGCCGTCATCCTGTGTGACGCCGCACGCGGGCTGGAGCGTGCCGGGGCCGACTTCTTCCTGATCGCCTGTAATACGGGGCATCTCGTTGCCGACCAGGTGCAGGCCGCGGTCTCGATTCCGCTGCTGCATATCGTGGATGCCACAGCCCGTCACGTCGTCGCGCGCCGGTTGCGCACGGTCGGCCTGCTGGGGAGCCGCTGGACCCTGCACGGCGGCTATTTCGTGGACCGATTGCGCAACCGGTACGGACTCGACGTGTTCCTGCCGCAAGGGCAGGACGAAGAGCACGTCCACAACGCGATTTATCGCGAATTGACGCGGGGCATCGTGAACGAGTCAACGCGGGCAGAGTTGCGCACGGCCATCGCTCATCTTGTCGAACGGGGTGCCGAGGGCGTCATTCTCGGCTGCACCGAGTTGATGCTGGTGCTCGACGCTGGAGACGCCGACGTGCCGCTCTTCGACACCACGCGCCTGCACGTCGAGGCGGCGGTCGATCTGGCCTTAGCGGAATAAACCAGCCTGGCGCGGCGTAGGGTGGGGTCTTACCCCACGCGTCCCGTGTGCGGCGGGTGGGCGGCAACGCGTGGGTTGAGAACCCACCCTACCGTCCTCGGCATTTCTCCGTAGTTTCTCGTTCTTTGGGCTCTGTAGAGTCTCTCCGTCTGAGCGGGATCACTTGCTCTTGCGGGTCAAGGTCACTTCGCTCGGGAACAGCCGGTCGTCATCGGCATACTTGGCTACGAACGCCTGAAGCTCCTCCGTGGAGGCGGTCAGAACGGGGCGGTCGTCGATCACATCGTACTTCACGACCTTCGGCTCGGCCTCGAGCAGCTTCTTGAATCCCTCATCGTCCGTCAGACGGATCTTCAGTTGATCGCCGAGGGAAGTGACCCTCGCGAAGCTGTGGACCGGCGTGAAGAAGAAGGCGTTATAGACGAGCCTCATCTGTTCCGGGTCCTGCTCGCCCGAGGGGAAGCGGTCGGGCATGACATCGAGGAAGAGCCTGTCCTGCAGCTTGACTAAGCACGCGGCGAACGAGCCTTTGCGGCCCTCGTTGTCGGCGATGTTCAAGCGATAGCACTTGTCGAGGGCGTCCCGCAACACGGCCGGCAGGCGGCTCGCGGCGCTCTGTTCCAGGCGGGCGAATTCCCACGTGACCTGCGGCTGGTTGCCATCCTCGACCCAGGTCCCGAGGAGCTTCTCCTCGAAGGTAATCGTCTCCTTGGTGAACACCGGGTGCAGCGAGACAATGGGCACGCAGCCCACCAGCAGGGCGGCCAGGCAATACGGCAGGAGCTTCTTGGTTCTCATGGTTCGACCTCCAACGTTTCCAGGACCTTGTGGACTCTGTCAACCCGTACACCATCTTACTGCCCCGGAACCCGACGGCAATACGCTCCTTGCCATTCAGCGCTGGCCTCGTTGAGTATGTAGGGTGGGTTCTCAACCCACGCGTATCCTCCTGCGTTGCTCTGTCGCCTGTGGCAGCAACGCGATTGTGCCGGAACGTGCCGGGGGCCGGAAAGCGATAAACTCCCCATGGCGGCGGGTCGCCCGTCGCACCGTGGGGTGTTGTGCTCACCGCACCCCCCGGTAAGGTTTCCCAGGAAAGCCGATTGCACCATGCTCGCGGAATCAGTAGAGTGCAGGGCTTTCGGTCCGGATTGTGCCGGGATCAAGGTGGGCCATGTTCGATTTGAATGTGACAGGATGGTTGCTGGTGGGCCTTTGCGCCTTTCTGGTCGGGGTCAGCAAGACCGGCCTGCCGGGCCTGGGCATCCTGATCGTGCCGCTGATGGCCATGGCCCTGCCTCAGCATGCCCGCGAGTCCACGGGCATCATGCTCGGCATGCTCATTCTCGGCGACCTGTTCGCGGCGACATACTACCGCCACATCGCCCAGTGGAAGCATGTCCTGCGTCTGTTGCCGCCGGCGTTCCTGGGGATCGTGGCCGGCTGGAGGGCCATGGAGTATGTCACCAACGATCAGCTCAAGCGGATCATCGGCCTCATCGTGCTTGCCATGCTGGCCCTTCATTTCTGGCGCACGCGGCTGCGGGCCGAGGATGCCCCGGTCCCCACGCAGTGGTGGTTTGGCGGGCTGCTGGGTTTCCTCGCGGGCGTCACCACGATGATGGCCAACGCCGCCGGACCGGTCATGGTCATTTACCTGCTGGCGATGCGGCTGCCGAAGCTCGCCTTCGTGGGCACCAGCGCCTGGTTCTTCTTCGCCGTCAACGGGCTCAAGGTCCCCTTCAGTGCCCAGTTGGCTTTGACGACTGGCGCGTCCGTCAAGCTGGGCTTGCTGATGCTGCCGTTGATTGCCGCCGGATCGGTCGCCGGCGTCTTCCTCCTCCACCGCCTCCCCCAGAAAGCCTTCAACGCCCTCATCCAACTCCTCGCCGCCGCCGCCGCGATCAAGCTGCTATTCTAATCCGTGGCTTTTTCGAAAGGTCGTGCATAAGTGCTTGAAAATGGGGCATCAGTCCGTCATGATGAGGTCGTTACAGAAAGAGGCAGAGTTCTGGTTGGTGGCAGTTTCAACCTGATGTGTTCAGCGGACGGTAGAGATGAACTTGGTATAGGTGGATGAATCCGGCAACACCGGTCTCAATCTCAAGGACTCTCAACAACCGGTGTTCATTCTGGCGGCCATGATCGTGCCGGAACACGCGTGGTTCACGTTGGAGCGGGACTTCTTTCGTATGGCCAGAGGTTTCTTCGGCACTGATCTTGCGTACCCATTTGAAATCCACGCCACCGATCTGAAAAGCGGCCGACGTTTCTTCAAAGACCTGCCTCTTGAGAGAAGACTGTCGTTTCGTGACCAGATGCTGCAACTCCTGGTAGACAGCCAAGTTGTGGTGATCTACCGGCGAATTATCAAGGCGAAGTTTGAAGCCTTTTGCGTGGAGCATTATGGGCCGGGGATCAAAGTCAATCCCTACGTCATGGCCCTTCCCTTTGTCTGTATGGAAGTGGACCATTATTTGAGGCGATCAGTTGGGCATGCTCATTTTTTGACGAGCAGAAGGAGAATCTGGATGCGGTAGAGCGTTCTCTGCGGACTCTGCGGTTGGACTCGACATCCATTCTGAAAACCACCAACATTGTGGAGAAGGGATTCTTTGTCGATTCATCGAAAAGCTTCGCGCTGCAACTCGTGGATATCGCGGCTTACCATATCCGGAAATACGAAGAGAGCAAGTCCGGATTTCGGGTGAATCCAATCGACGCCCAGACCTTTGGTAACCTGCGGAAGCTGATATCGACGGGTGTGGGTTCGGACCTTATCGACGTCGTAGAATGGGTCAAGAGCTATTTTGCCAAATGAAAATAGCGGCTGCCCCTTTTGGGAAGGTCGCCATATAGGCGACCATAGCAGTCGCTACATATAATATACGTCGTAGATGCTTGGTAGGTAAAGCAAATCTCCGGAATTTTCGTGGTCATTTACCTCCTGGCGATGCGGTTGTCCCAGAACGCCTTCAACGGCCTCATCCAGATCCTCGCCGCCGCCGCGGTGATCAAGCTGCTGTTCTGAGCCACGGCAAGGGCATTTTGCCCTCGTACTCTCGCACATCCTCCGGGGCGCGTGAAAAAGCCGGGCTCCGGGGCCCGGCAGGCATTGCTGCGTGAGAGTTTTGCTCGATCTACTTGGGCAGGCTCTCCGGCGCGACGCTGGCGACGTGCAGGTCGGCATAGATGACCCGCCAAGTCGCCGAGCCGGCCGGCTGGTACCAGAAGATCGGCACGGCGGGGTCGCCGAAGCGGATGTTCTGCCCGGCGTACCGCCAGGTCCCGCCGGGCAATTGACTGATAAACACCATGCCTCGGTACATCACCTGCGGCTGCCGCTCGGGGCTGTAGGCGGGTGCGTCCGGTCCGACGAATTTCCCTTCCCGGGCCATCTGCACGGCGACCTTGGCGATCTCGACCCCGCTCACGGTCGGCGGAAAGGTGGCATCGACCGTCCAGTTCGACCACAGGCGCAGGAACTCGATGAAGTCCTGCTCGGTCACCGAGGAGGCATCTGCCGAGACCTGGAACGGGATATAGTCCTTGGGCGGCTCGAGGCTGAAGATGGAGTCGTCCAGTGGGACATCAAACTGGAAATCGCTCAAGATCATGTTCATGCCCGGCGTGCCCGCAAACTCCAGTTCCGCCCGGACGAGTTGGCCGGTTTGCGGATCGATCCAGACGGTTGTCGTCGCATCGTCCTCCTGCGCGACAAAGCCGTCGAGCGTCCGGCCGTCGACTTCCCGGCGTCCCAGCACCCGGCTCGCTTGCGCCGGCAGGGACCGGAGCCTTTCGACCGTCATCCAAGGATCCTTGGCCGGGTCCTTCGGTGCGTTGGCTATCTCGAACGCGACGTAGCTGCGCGTCGGCGGGACGAGGCTGATGCCCTTGACGCCGGTTGCCGTGGTTTCGAGGACGGTGACGTAACCGTCGGCCGAGGTGCTCCGGAAATGACCGGTGTCTCTATACGTCATGTCGATACGCACGGTCGGCATGCTCTCCACACCCGTCGTCGTGAGCAGACTGAAGGTCAGGGTATGTGCGCCCTGCAACTGACTCACCATACGGGCGTAAACCTTGCCGGCCCCATCGCCCGTGAACAGGCTCAGACCCAAAACCACGGCCAGAATCACCCCGGCCGCGAGGGCAATTTTCGCAATTCGACTTCTCATGATTACTCTCCCGAAAAGCGCCGCGCGGGATGGAACCCCGCAGCGCGGTTGATCCTTCGTTTGTGTTCTTGCCGCCCGCAGAACTTCGCGGTTGGCTGACTCGATCCCTTGTTCCTCTACCGGCACCGCGGCCATGCGCCCGGCGCAGTCGAGCAGCCGTCTCAGCCGCTCCACCGCTTCCTGGCATGGTTCACACTGCCGGACGTGCTGCTCGATCTCACGAGCTTTCTCACCGGACATTTCGTCCAGCACGAACTGAACAAGCTGCTCGTTGGTCACGTTGTGAGGACTCATGCTTCACCATCATTGAGGACTGAGATACTCATGCAATTCCCGGGCCAGCCGCAGCATGGCACGATGCAAATGGACGCGGACCGTCTGCTCGGAACAACCCATGATTTCCCCGATCGCGGCCGCGTTCAGCCCTTCCAGACGCGACAAGACAAACGCATCGGCTTGGTGTTGCGGCAGCCGGGCGAGAGTCGCGGCCAGCTTCTGCTGCAACTCCCGGGCCTGCAATGCGCCCTCGGGGCCGTGGGTCGTACCGTCGTCAGGCGTTTCCTTGAATGTCCTTCCAGGCGCACCACGACCGGGCCGCTGACGGGCCACCTCCAGCGCCTTGCGCACGGTCGCACGATACAGGTATGCCGGCCAGTTCACGTCGCCGTTGTACCGGTGCCAGCGCCGCCAAATGGCCAAGAAGACCTCCTGATGGACATCGTGCGCCAGGCTCGCATCGTGCAGCACGCGGAGCGCCGTGCGCAGGACCTGCGGGCCGTGTTCCTGGACCAGGTTTTCAAAGGTCTTTTCCGACACTATCGCGGTACTCTTCCCGAAAGAACCGTTCCGGGCCAAGGCCCTGCTGCATGCAGCCTGAGATCTCTGCCCTTATAGAGGTGCGCACGGCTCGGATCGTTTACCGGAAAATGTACCAGTGATTCTATCATGGCTTGCGGGCTGGCGGGTGAAATTGGGTTGCCAAAGCTGGTTCCGGCGTTCATCATAGGTTCCATGGTGGAGCGCAAGGACCACGACAATCTCGAGGCAGCGCGAGAGCGCATGCTCCAGCACGACTTGCGGGGGCGGGATATCACCGATCCGGCAGTACTGAAGGTCATGGCGGAGATTCCCCGCGACGTGTTTGTGCCCCCCGAGGACCGCTGGCGGGCCTACGCGAATGGGCCGCTGCCCATCGGCGAGGGGCAGACGATCTCGCAGCCCTACATTGTTGCCTTGATGACGCAGGAGCTGCGCCTCCATCGTGAATGCGAGGTCCTGGAGATCGGGACCGGCAGCGGGTATCAAACGGCCGTGCTGGCCCGGCTGACCAAACGGGTCTTCACGATCGAGAGATCGCCCGAATTGTCGGCGGCCGCCCAGGAAGTGTTGAAGAAGCTGGAGATCGACAACGTGGAGTTTCGCATCGGCGACGGCAGTCGCGGCTGGCCCGAAGCGCGGACTTTCGACCGCGTCCTGCTCACCGCCGCCGTCCCGGATTTCCCCCCGCCGCTCGTAGCGCAGCTCGCGGAGGCGGGCGTGATGGTCGCGCCCATCGGCCAAAGCTCCGTGCAGGAGCTTGTCGTGGCCGAGAAGCATCGTGGCAAGCTGATCGAAAGGCCCGTCTGCGGTTGCCGGTTCGTGAAACTCATCGGCGAATACGGCTTCTTGGATTGACCATTTACTATTTACAATTTATGATTTGGTGTCCACAGGGAAAGCGTTGTGCGCGGTGCATCGCCAGAATCGTAAATCGTAAGTAGTAAATATGGAAGCTGCTGTTGGGAAACAAGCCGGCAATAACAAGGAAACGATAGTGATCTCCACGCCGGTGCAGTACCTCAAGGGGGTGGGGCCGGCACGGGCGGAGGTCTTCGGCAAGCTCGGCGTGCAAACGGTGGGCGATCTGCTGGAGTACTTCCCGCGCGACTGGGTCTTCGCGCCGGGGCCGATCAAGATCGCCCAAATGCGGGCGGACGAGCCCGCGACGATCATCGGCCTGGTGGAGTCCGTCGATTTTCAAAGTCATCGCCGGCCGCCCATCTTCGAGGCCATCGTCAGCGATGAGACGGGCGTCTGCCGGATTATCTGGTTCAACGGCGGCTACCTGCGCAACCAGGTCCGGCTGGGCCAGGTGATCGTCGCTTCCGGCAAGCCCAACGTCTTCAAGCACCAGCTTCAGTTGACCAATCCCAAGTTCATGATGGTCGAGGGAGAGCACGCCGAGCCGGACAAGCACTTCAGCGGCGGCGTCTACCCCGCCAGCGGCCGCCTGAGCAGCCGGCAGATCAAGCAGATCATCCTGCCGGTATTGGACCATCTGGACGAGTTGGTGGACGAGTTCTACGATCCGAGCTTGCTCAAAGAAGCCAATCTGATCGGCCGAAAGGACGCGTTCGCCTGGATTCACATGCCGCCGGATGAGGCGAAGCTCGAAGAGGCCAAACGCCGGCTCCGGTATGATGAGTTGTTCCTGATGCAGCTTGGGCTGGGCCTGCGCCGGTACCGCACGCAGCATTCCGTCTCCGCCACGCCGTGCCTGCTCACCGACGAGATCGATAGCCGCATTCGCAGGCGATTTCCCTTCCTGCTCACGGACGATCAAAACGCTTGCATCGCGGAGATCGCCGAGGACATGGGCCAGACCAGGCCGATGAATCGCCTGTTGCAGGGCGATGTCGGTTCCGGTAAGACTGTGGTCGCCCTCTACGCGGCCTTGCTGGCCATCGCCAACAAGACACAAGCCGCCATCATGGCGCCGACGGAAATCCTGGCCTCTCAGCACCTCCTCAGCATTGAGCGGTATCTCAAGGACAGTCAGGTCCGGCGTGTCCTTATCACGGGCGGCCTCACGGGCAAAAAACGCGACGAGCCTCTCGCCCAGATCAAGCAGGGGGAGATGGACATCGTCGTCGGCACCGTCGCCTTGCTCCAGAAGGACATCGAATTTCGCCACCTGGGCCTGGTCGTCATCGACGAGCAGCACAAGTTCGGCGTGCACCAGCGGGCCGAGCTGCGCAAGGACAGCGCCCCACATTGCCTGGTCATGACCGCCACGCCCATTCCGCGCACGCTGGCCATGACCGCCTTTGGCGATCTGGACGTTTCCGTGATCAAACAATGTCCTCCCGGCCGGGGCGCGGTCGTCACCCGCTGGGTGGACCCCCGGAACCGCCGGCAGGCGTACGAGTTCATCCGCGAGCGGCTGCGGGCCAGGAAGCAGACGTATTTCGTGTACCCGCGCATCTCCTCGGTGGAGGAGACCAGCAAGGAAATCGCCGCCGCCACCGAGGCGTGGAAGAGCCTGTCCGAGAAGGTCTTCCCGGAGTTCCAGGTCGCCCTGCTGCACGGCCAGATGCCCTCGGCCGAGAAGCAGCGGATCATGACCGGCTTTCGCAAGGGCACGATCGATGCTCTCGTGTCGACCGTCGTGGTCGAAGTGGGCGTGGATGTGCCCAACGCGACGATCATGGTCATCGAGGCGGCGGACCGTTTCGGCCTGGCCCAACTGCACCAGCTTCGCGGCCGGATCGGGCGAGGCGAATCCAAATCCTACTGTCTGCTGTTCGCCGAGACGGACAACGAGGCCGCCCAGAGCAGGCTCGAAGTGATGGCGAAAACCAACGACGGCTTCGCGATCGCCGAGCAGGACCTGCGCCTTCGCGGTCCCGGCGAGCTGTTCAGCGCCCGCCAGCACGGTCTGCCCGACCTGAAGATCGCCAACATCGTCGATGATTTCGACCTGCTCGTCGTCGCCCGCAGACACGCCTTCGAGGTCGTCTCCAAAGATCCCACCCTGGCGCAGCCCGAGCATCGCAGCATTCGCCGGGCGCTGCTGGCCAAGTTCGGCAACTCCCTCGGCCTGGCCGACGTGGCCTGAGACGGACCCTTCACTTCGTTCCGCACGACCTATCGGACTCCGGGTGGCAGCGGCAAGCGGAGTTCTCGGAGTTTGCCGATGGTCCATCGCATTCGCAAAACCATCGGCAAACCGACGCTTGCCGCTGCCACCCGGGCAAGAGCCGGCCGAATCCGCCGCCGTATGCCGGTCGCACACGGGCCGGTGTGCCGGATGCGATTTTGCTGGAATCCGGTCGGCAAAGAGGGTACAAGGGCTTTTTCGCCGGATGGTGGCGCCAAGATGGCATCGTATGAAGATAGCCTATAAGAACAGCACGCTCGAACGGGTGTTGACGGCGGTCAAGGGCGTAACGTCGGTCGCCATCGTGGTGGCCTTCGCCCTTCGCTTCGGTTTTTATGAGCCTCCCTTGCCGGTTCGGTTCCTGGTCGGCGTCTTGATTGGGACCTTGTTCATCTTTGTGGGCGGCAAGATGATCCGCCTGTTCAACGCCGAATCCAAGCGGGAGTACGTCGTCGCCAACTGGTACGAGATTCCCATGCTGATCGCGCTGCTGGTCGCGTTGGTGGGGGCCGGGCGCTGGTTCGGCCGGACCGAGCCGGCGCAGATCCAGGACTGGGCCATCGCTCTCTACCTGATCATCGATGTGACGATCAAATTCTTCATGCTCTGCGTCCGCTTGGCGGCCACCGGCAAAGACCCGACCCGCGTCCTCGTCGCCAGCTTCATCGTTCTGATTCTGACCGGCGCGACTCTGCTCATGCTGCCGAAGGCAACGCCGGGAAGAGCTTCTTTGCCGTTCGTCGATGCGCTGTTCACTTCCACCAGCGCTACGTGCGTGACCGGTCTGGCGGTCAAGGACACCGGCACGAGCTTCACCCTGATGGGCCAGTTGGTCATTCTGGCGCTGATCCAGCTCGGCGGGCTGGGCATCGTGGTTCTGGGCGCGGTTCTGGCTCTGCTTCTGGGGCAGGCGCTCAGCATGCGCGAATCCGCCGCGATCCAGGACCTGCTCAGCGAAGGCACGCTCGGACGCATCAACCGCATGGTCGTCTTCGTCTTTGCCGCGACCGCTCTGATCGAGTTGCTCGGTGCCGCGGCCCTATTGCATCTGTGGAATGTGCCCGGCCGGGCCCTGGGGACTCAGCAGCAGTGGTACTACAGCATTTTTCACGCCATCAGCGCCTTCTGCAATGCGGGCTTTGGCCTGTTCAGCGACAACCTCGTCAGCTACAACCGCTGCTGGCAGGTGTACCTGGTGATCTGCCCGCTGATCGTGCTTGGGGGACTCGGCTTCGGCGTGCTCTACGATCTGGGCGGTGTGGCCCTGGACCGGGCCTTGCGGTTCTGCAAGAGGTCCATCCACCGAAGCTGCCCCGTGTTCCAGCAAGGTCCGAGGCGGATGTGGCTGCAAACGAAGATCGTTCTGGCCGTAACCGTCTGTCTCATCGTCGGGGGGATGCTGGCCCTGTTCGTCTTCGAGAGACTGACCGGTCAAGGTCCGGCGGCCCGGAACTTCAGCCTCCTGGATGCGTTGTTTCAGTCCGTCACGGCCCGCACCGCCGGGTTCAACAGTGTGGATATTGCGGCCCTGTCCGATGCCGGCAAATTCATCCTGATTCTGTTGATGGTCATCGGCGGCTCCCCCGGCGGCACGGCGGGCGGCATCAAGACCGTGACCTTCGTCGTGGTCCTCATGGCCGTGATCGCCACGTTGCGCCGGCGCGATGACGTCGAGATCTTCAATCGCTCGGTCAGCCTCTTGATCGTCCGCCGGGCGATCACGGTGGCCGTGCTTTTCGTCATGGCTCTCTTCGGGGCGACCCTGGCCCTGTGCATCACGGAGGCGTCGAGCCATTTCACCATGATGCAGATCTTCTTCGAGGTCGCTTCCGCTCTGGGCACGGTCGGCCTGTCTACGGGCATCACACCAGCTTTGACGACGGCGGGCAAACTCATTATCATCTTGGTGATGCTCACGGGCCGACTCGGACCGCTGACGTTGCTGGCGGTCCTGGCGTTCAATGCCAAGCCGGTCCGGTACAGCTATCCCGACGAGGCCATCGTCGTGGGCTGATGAGATTCTGCGGCAGCAAGTACGAGGTTGGTTATGCGTCGCTTTGCAGTCATCGGGTTGGGGCGCTTCGGACAGAAACTGGCCATTGCCCTGGCGATGAGCGGTGCGGAGGTGGTCGCCGTCGACAAGCAGCGCGAGCCGGTGGACCTGATTCGCGACCAGGTGGCCCACGCCGTACGCTTGGACAGCACTGACATGGAGGCCATGCGCTCGCAGGGCATCGACAAAGTCGATGTGGCCACCGTGGGGATCGGGCAGGGCACCGCCCAGGGCTTCGAAGCGGGCGTTCTCACCGTCGTCAACCTGCGTCAGATGGGGGTCCCGCAGATCTATGCCCGGGCGGAGAGCCTCACCGCCGGCGAGGTCTTCTCCAAGATCGGCGCCACGGAGGTCATCTATCCGGAGATCGAGTCGGCCCAGCGCTGGGCCTATCGGCTGATTGCCCCGCAGATCGACGAGAAGATCGACTTCGCCCCCGGCTACAGTATCGCCCGCATCGAGGCCCCGGCCAGCTTCGGCGGCCGGACCGTCATGGACTTGCAGCTTCGCCAGAAGTACAGCGTCAATCTCGTGCTCATCAAGCACAACGGTGAGGCCTGGGGCCACAAGACGGAACGAGACGCCATCATCAACGTGCCCACGCCCGACACCGTGGTCCAGGAAGGCGACATCCTCATGGTCGCCGGCTCCGACGCCGACCTGGCCCGCCTGCCGCAGGAGTGAGACGTCAGACCTTGGGCCGTTGCAGCCCCTGGAAGGCGCCAAACCACGTAAAGG
>Ga0315289_10002801_pt1 | contig 26609 bp, 27 predicted proteins | sample YL17G11_40_MG_FD_203452 | JGI IMG/M metagenome (GOLD analysis project Ga0315289, IMG submission 203452) | Sediment microbial communities from Yellowstone Lake, YNP, Wyoming, USA - YL17G11_40 | ecosystem: Environmental > Aquatic > Freshwater > Lake > Sediment | place: USA: Wyoming | collected...
AAGCCGTCATAGATCAGAACCGGAATGTTGTCCACGTCCAGCACATAACCCGTCGCTCCCGAAACCGTCTGCCAGTTCAGCGGCACTTCCGCCGGAAAAGAAGGCGCATACACCGTGGCCCCGCCAACCGGCGACACAAGCGCCGGCACAGAAAGCGTGCTTTGCGCCAACGTGAAATTGGCCAGCGACGACCACGTTGACCCGTAGTGGCCAGAATAGTTCGTCGCCCGCGCACGCCATTGATGCGCCCCCGGGTTCAGCGTGGCGGGGTACGAACTCTGCAAGCCGTCATAGATCAGAACCGGAATGTTGTCCACGTCCAGCACATAACCCGTCGCTCCCGAAACCGTCTGCCAGTTCAGCGGCACTTCCGCCGGAAAAGAAGGCGCATACACCGTGGCCCCGCCAATCGGCGACAACAGCGTCGGCGGTGAAAGAACAGGGATACTGTATGTCACGCGAACATATATGGTGTACAGGGTGGACGTGAATGGGGAACCGGATGCAACCGCATATCTGAAGTAGTAGCGAGCATTTGCTGCCTGTCCATTCCAATTGGAAAATGGGACGTATCCGTATGTTCCTGGATTGCCAGCAGGGAGTTGGTTTTGCGAAACCATTAAGACACCGCCTGAAGAGCCTGGATCTGAACCTCTATTGAAGCGGACAGAAACGTAGTTTTGAACAACACCATAAGCAGTGTAGTCGAATTTCGCTTCAACGCTCGTGATGATCGCGTTTGCAGGAGCTCCAGTTATGTCAACGTAGTAGGACCCAAATGATCCAATGGCGATTACTTGATTAACGGCGTACGAGCCAGACACCTGTTGGGCGAAGCAAAGCGCAGGCAAGAGCAAAAACTGACAAACAGAAATGAGGAAGAGACGAATGAAAGCACTAGATAAGCAAATATGCACAAATGGGGTTCTTGATATTGACACATTGGAACCTCCGAAAACCGATTTTTTGAGTCGGGTTGGTGGTGGCAGTTCGGTTTTCGGTGTGGCTGGATTCATGGCGGCTCAATCCTTCATCGGCCGGTCCGGCGACAGCAGGAACGCCTTGCGGATCGTGGCCACGCCGGGGGTGCGCCACGGCCAGGCCTGGTCCGCCGCCAGTTGCACCTGCCGGCGCAATTTCGCCAGCTTGGGCACGTTCGCTTTGATGGCTTCAAGCAGCTTCCCGGCTTCGGTCTGTTTCTCGCCCTGGGCCTGGTCTTTCCCGCCGTAGGTGTCTATGGCGTCGGCCAGTTCCTTGATCCTGCCGACGGCGGTGATGCCGGGCAGCACGTCCTGCGGCGGCGCGTTGTTTTCGCCGGGGCTGAGCCGGGCCAGCACGCTCCGCGACGCGGTGAGGACTTCGTCCAGCGTACCGTTGGAAAGGCCCGCGCCAGTGTAGTAAGCCTCGCGCAGTTTCTGCGTCTCGCCGATGAACTTGCGCTTGGCGGCGGTCTGGATGGGCTGGAGCACCGCCATCAGGGCGTCGCGCGCGGTCTTCTCCTGCTCGGTCATCGTTTCCTTGCCCGCGCGTTCGCCGGTGAGCTTGCCAATGTCCGCTTCAATGGTGCCGGCCAAGGCGTTGATTTGCGACGGGAGTGTGGTGTCGAACTCCACTGCGGCGAGCGGCCCGGTGTGCGCCGGGTCGGTGGCGGCCGCGGCGACTTTGCGGCTGATCGCGACTTCATCAAGGTAGTCGCGGTTGGCGATGCCGCGTTCGCGGTTCGGCTTGGGCGGGGTGGGTGTGGGTGTAGGGGGCGTTGGTTCGTTTGGCATAAGGTTTTGGGGTTAGTTACTGGTTACTGGTCACTGGTTACTGTAGGAGACGACGTAAGGAGTCTCTGAAATCTTTGAAGAATGAGCCTCGTTACCTCGGCTCCTACAGGGTTTTGAAATTGGCTCTGTAACCTACTGCAAATTAAGTCATTGGGGCTTTCCGGCCTGGCGAAAACATTGATCTTTTGCGCGTCAGCGTTGATCTTTTTTCCATCGGCGTTGACCTTTTCGGCGTCGGCGTTGTTTTTTTGCGCGCCGAGGTCACGGGACAGGGCGTCAGCGTCACTCTTTAACACGCCAATGTTGGCGGTAAGCGTTTCAGCGTTGTTCTTTAGCGCATCAGTGTGGCCGGTTAAGGCTTCGGTGCAGTGCGATAGCGCGCCGGCGTTTCCAGAAAGCGCATCCAGACGGCGGGTCAACGCGGCCACGTTGCGGGATTGCAAAGCGAGATTCCGGGTTGCGCAGGTCATGTGGCGAACCAGCGGTTCAAGGTGACGCGAGAACGCGCCCGGTAGCCGCTGCCGTGAGGCGGCGGATTCCCGGAGCGTGGTTGGGTCCGCCGACTCACGTCGGCGGCTACGCCTTTTGGTGGTCCGCCTGGCGCCGTGAGTGTGGACGTTGCGGGATTGTGGACTCCGGGTGCGCGTCGGTGAAGGCCCGCTATTGGACTGCGTGATTGCTGCCGTTGTCAGTTGCATACGCCGCCCGAGAAACGCCACGAAACCGGAAGCTCAAACAACCGCTCTTGGCTTCGACTCTCTTACGGGCGATTGAACCAGAGAGGCGAACGGTTGTAAAGGGTTTTTTTGAGTTGTCGGAATGACCGGGCGCACCTTGCGCCCAGAAAAATGTTTTTTCCGGATTTCGAGTTCGCGCGCGGCCCAGCATTTTGTCAAACTCCCGACGGCCTATGAACTGTTTCGTCACCGGCGCCTCGGGCTTCCTCGGCTCGAACCTCGTCCACGAACTCGTCGCACGTGGGCATCGTGTGAAGGCGCTGCTGCGGCCAAACAGCGACTTGCGCGGTCTGGCTGGGGCTGATTTTGAGCGCATCATCGGCGCTGTGAACGAGCGCGAGAAACTTATCGCCGCGATGCAGGGATGCGACTGGTGTTTTCACGTTGCGGCGAGTTATCACCTCTGGCTGCGCGACTACCGCCCGATGTATGCGGCGAACGTCGAAGGCACGCGCAATGTGATTGAGGCAGCGGGCAAGGCGGGCTGCTCGCGCATCGTCTATACCAGCACGGTGGGCTGCATCGGGTTGCCGAAGAAGGTCAATGGCAAGGTCGTCCCGACGGACGAGAGCGTGCCGGTTTCCGAGGCGCAGATGAGCAACCACTACAAACATTCTAAGTGGCTGGCGGAGCAGGTCGCGCTCGAGCTGGCGGGCAAAGGTTTGCCGGTCGTCATCGTCAATCCCAGTGCGCCGGTCGGCCCGCGCGACGTGAAACCGACGCCCACCGGACAGGTCATCGTGGATTTTCTGAACCGAGCGATGCCGGCGTATCTCGACACCGGACTGAATTGGGTTCACGTGCGGGACGTGGCGGTCGGTCACATTCTCGCCGCAGAAAAGGGCAGGGTGGGCGGGCGTTACATTCTTGGGAACGCGGAAGGCAACTGGACGATGCAGGAGGCGTTCGCGGTTTTGGAACAGATCACGGGCATTGCCGCTCCCAGAACCCGAATCCCGTATTGCGTAGCATTGGCGGCGGCGTATGTGAACGAAGCGGTCTCAAGCGTCACGGGCAAGCCGCCGAAAGCGCCGCTGGCCGGCGTGCGCATGGCCAAATACAAAATGTTCTTTAACCCGGCCAAAGCGATCCGCGAACTCGGCCTGCCGCAGACGCCGCCGAGGCAGGCGCTGGCGGACGCGGTGGAGTGGTTCAAGGCCAACAGTTACGTGAGCAAATAAATTGGAACTCAGCAAAGCGAGAAAGCCGCGGAAAACTCCTGCCTGTCTTCACTCAGCACTTTGGAATTTTTTTTCGGCGAATTTATGGCACGCGTCAAGTTGCACATTCCGGGACCAGTCGAGGTTGGCGAGAAGACCTTCCGCGCGTTTTGCTCGCCGATGATCGGCTATCGCGGGCAGGGGTTCAAAGACCTTTATGCCGGCATTCAGCCGAAGCTCCAGCAGTTGCTCTACACGAAGCAACCGGTTTATCTCAGCACCTCCTCCGCCGTGGCTTTTCAGGAGTTCCTGCAACCGGCCTCGAAAGTTGCGGCCAGCCAGTCGCTGTTAAACCTGCAAGCATCACAAACTTCGTAGCCGCCGACGTAAGGAGGCGGCGGCGCAATTGACCCGCAACGGTACGCCTCCTGACGTCGGCGCCTACAGTCTGTCAGCGATCCAATCGGCGTGTGAAATATGCGGGTTAATTGCCAGCCACGCCGTCGCTGCGGTGGTCAACGGCGGGAACTGGCGCTTTCTCCCGGCAGCAACACCCTCAGTGCGCGTATTGGCGGATGACCGTCTGCCACCACGAGGCAAGGGTCTCGCTCGGGCGCACCCAGGCCTGCCGATGCAGCCAGGGCATGGCATCGGCGTCGGAGAGAACAAGCAGTTTCTCGTCCGGTTTCAACGCGCCGGGGCCTTCGGCCAGCAGCTTCTCACCCAGCACCCGCACTTCCGGGCGGCCAACCCCGAGTTTGGCCAGCGACTCCGCATACACCGGGTTCAGTCGCTTCTCGCGCAAGAGCGAGACGTGAATGGCGTTGACGTAGGGGTCCAAAACCGCCTCAGCAATCCCTGAGTCGGGAAGGTGCGGCGCGGTTTCGCCAGCTTTTTCCAGTGCGGCCAGGCGCGCTCGCAACGCGGCGAGTTCGGGCGGGGGTGAAGTTTCCTCCGGTGTCAACAAGAGTCGCAGGCTGCGCACCCGCGCGCCCAAACTGCCCCGGCTCACAAACGCACTGAGCGGGATGGACAACACCATTCCCGCGAAGACAGGAATGAACCACCAGAACGTAGGCCGGTCGAGCCACCAAATCAGCCCGCCCCACACCAGACCGACCAGTGTGTGTCCCCAATGCCGCCGGATGGCGAACGACCACGCCGTGCCGTCGGCGGTGCGCGTTTGGGTCCCCCAGCTTACGTCCATGCCGAGCAGGATCGTGGCGACAAAACTGGTGTGCCACAGCATTTGGAGCGGCGCGTGAAGCGCGGAGAAGGCGGTTTCGACGACTGTGCTGGCCGTGGCGCGCGCCAAGCCGCCGAAAGCGCGTCGGCGCGCGTGGTCGAGGGCCAGGTCCAGCAGCGCCAGCAATTTCGGAAGGAGCAGCACGAACATGCAAATGACGAACACGAGGAAGGCGTGTTCCGTGCCACTCAGGTTGACGAAGGGCATGAAGCCGCGCACGGTGATGTCGGACAACCCGGTGTGTGCGTGAAACCACCGCATCCAATTGAACGTGAGGAGAAACAGCAGCCAGAGCGGGCTGGCGAGGTAACCGCAAATGCCCAGTAGCAGGTGCAGTCGGCTGATGCCTCGCAGGCCGCGGGCGAACAGCACCATGCCGTGTTGCAGGTTGCCTTGGCACCAGCGGCGGTCGCGCCGGGCGTTTTCGATCGGCCCTGGCGGGACTTCCTCGTAGCTCCCTTCCAGATCGTAGGCAAACCAGACTTGCCAGTTTTCTCTGAGGAGCAGCGCGGCCTCGACGAAATCGTGGCTGAGGATTTGGCCGCCAAACGGTTTGCGGCCCGGCAACTGGGGCAAATCGCAGCACTGCATGAACGGGTCGGTGCGGATGATGGCGTTGTGGCCCCAGTAGTTCCCAAAGCTTTGCGCCCAGAAGTTCAGGCCCGCGATGAAAACAGGCGCATAGAGACGGTTGGCAAACTGCTGGATGCGGCCAAAGAGCGATTCGGCGTTCACCAGCGCGGGCACGGTTTGGATGAGACCGACGCTCGGATTCGCTTCCATTAGCCGGACCAAATCCACAAGGGTCTCGCCGCGCATGACGCTGTCGGCGTCGAACACGATGAAATAGCGGTAGCGCCGGCCCCAGGTGTTCAGGAAATCGCGGACGTTGCCGCTCTTCCTGCCCTCGTTGGTGACGCGCCGCCGGTAATAGATGCGGCCCAGCGCGTGGAGGTCGCGGATGAGGTCGAACCAGCGCCGTTCTTCTTCGACACATTTGTCCGGGTCGGTGGAATCGCTGAGGATGAAAAAGTCGAACCGTTCCAGTTGGCCGGTTTTGGCGAGCGATTGGTAGGTCGCGCGCAGCCCTTCATACACGCGCACGACGTTCTCATTGTAAATGGGGAAAACGAGAGCGGTGCTGCTGCCGGCGATGCTTTGGGGGCGGAAGTCCGCCAATCTCGTGATGCGGCGTTGGTCGCCCAGTGCCCGCAATACAAAGCCGTAAATGCCGTGCATGCAGCCGACGGCCGCCAGGAAAAACAATATGATGAACAGTACCAGGAGAAGGGTCCGGGACGGCGACCAGCCCGTGCGCCACAGCAGGTCGGCGAAGAGCATGGACACCAACCCCGTGACCACCACTGCCGACGAATAGAAAAGGAACACGCGCCACCCGCGGGGCACCCAAGGCATGGGGCGGACCAAGAGCGAGGATGGGCGGTTCGTGTCGGGCACCAGTTGGGCGGCCATCTGGATGCCGCCCCGGCTCGGAACACTTTGGCCTGGTTTCGACTCAGTTCGCACTACACGCAACCTTTCGGCTGCGAAGTATAGGGAGCTGGCTGGCGGTTGCCAAGCGCATGCGCCGGGCAATCCCGCTGAAGAAAACGTTCGCCCCGAGAATCACCCACGCCTTCGCCACGCCAAGAGACCGACACTCAACATCAACAAGCCCACGTTGACGGTTCCGGCACCGCGCCGGCCTGAATCGGCGCTCCTGGCATGGTGTTGTATGCCCAAGAAATGATTTCACCACCGGCGAAGGCGTATGGAAATCGGGTGCAATCCATCAACCCCCAGCCGAACCGGTAGTCCGGCCCTAGGTAGTCGCCCGCCTCGTCTGGCGTGTGGAGAACCAATGCTTTCATGGTCGAGGCGAGCCAAGGGCGTGAGTTGGTATAAAGACTGTTTCGCAGTTGGTTCAGCAGATTGATCGAGCCGGTAATGGCGGGGGCGGCAAAGCTGGTTCTGGAGTTAAGTTGAAACGAAGTGTCTGACCCGCTGCTCGCCAGCCAGATGTCAACGCCGGGCGCAACGATGTCCGGTTTGATACGGCCATCATCGGTTGGCCCGAAAGGGCTGAAGGGCGCAAGCTCGAGCCTGCATTCACCAGCCGCCCATGCGGCTAACGTCCCCGGCCGCCGGCCATGCTTTGCAGCGTGGCCCGTGTCAACCGCGTGCCGAGGTTTCCCAATTCCTTTTCCAGGGCGCCCGGCAGGCGGTGTCCGAACATTTTGTAGTATTCGGCGATGTCCTCCACTTCCTTCTTCCAGCCGTCAATGTCCACGGACAGCAATTCAGCCAGATCGGCGGAAGGCACGCCCGTTCCCGCGAGGTCCAGCGCGTCGGGCGTGGGCAGGTATCCGATGGGCGTCTCCACCGCCTTGCCGGTGCCTTCGATGCGCTCGCAAATCCATTTCAGCACGCGGCCGTTCTCGCCAAAGCCCGGCCAGAGCCACCGGCCGTCGGCGCTTTTGCGGAACCAATTCACGAAAAAGATTTTCGGCAGCTTGCTGCGGCTGACGCGCGTGGCAAACGACAGCCAGTGCGCAAAGTAATCTCCCATGTTGTAGCCGCAGAAGGGCAGCATGGCGAACGGGTCGCGCCGCACCACGCCGGCCCGGTGCAGCGCGGCGGTGGTCGTCTCGGAAGCCGCCGCCGAGCCGATGAACACACCGTGCTCCCAACTGAACGCCTCGGTGACGAGCGGGATGGTCGAAGGCCGCCGGCCGCCAAACAAAAACGCCGAGACGGGCACGCCCTCGGGATTGTCCCACTCCGGGTCAATCACCGGGCATTGGGCGGCGGGCGCGGTAAAGCGGGCGTTGGGATGCGCGCCTTTGCGGCCGCAGTCGGGCGTCCACTCGTTGCCTTCCCAGTCAATGCCTTTGGCTGGCGCCGGCGCGCCCATGTCTTCCCACCACACGTCGTCTTCCGGCGTGAGCAGGACATTCGTGAAGATGCTGTTGCGCGCGATGGTGGCCACGGCGTTGGGGTTGGACCTTTTTGACGTGCCCGGCGCCACGCCGAAAAAGCCTGTCTCCGGGTTCATGGCATAAAGCCGGCCATCGGCGCCGACGCGGATCCAAGCGATGTCGTCCCCCAGGCAACGCACCGTCCAGCCGGCAATCGTCGGCTGCATCATGGCCAGATTGGTCTTGCCGCAGGCGCTGGGGAACGCGGCGCAGACGTAATACTTTTTACCTTGGGGTGAAGTGAGGCTGAAGATGAGCATGTGCTCGGCCAGCCAGCCGTCCTGGCGTGCGACCAGGGACGCGATGCGCAGGGCCAGACATTTCTTGCCCAGCAACGCGTTGCCGCCATAACCGGAGCCGTAGGACCAGATCGAAAAATCCTCCGGGAAATGCACGATGTATTTCTTTGCCGGGTCCGGTTCACAAGGCCACGACGCGTCGGCCTGGCCCGGCTTGAGCGGGGCGCCGACCGAGTGCAGACAAGGGATGAACTGGCCATTCGCGCCCAACTTGTCGAGCACGGCGCGGCCCATGCGGGTCATGATACGCATGTTGACGACGACGTAGGGCGAGTCGGTGATTTCGAGGCCCACCTTGCACAGCGGCGAGCCGAGCGGCCCCATCGCGTACGGAATGACATACATCGTCCGGCCCGCCATGCAACCGTCGAACAGGCCGAGAAGCTTTTGCTTCATCTCGGCGGGGTCGGCCCAGTTGTTGGTCGGGCCGGCTTCCTCTTTGCTTTTGGCGCAAATGAAGGTGCGGTCTTCGACGCGCGCCACGTCGCTCGGGTGCGAGCGGGCCAGGAAACAGCCGGGGCGCACTTGATCGTTCAAGCGCGTGAACGTGCCGCCCCGCACCATGAGTTCGCAAAGTTGCCGATGCTCCTCGCCGGAGTCGTCGCACCAATGGACGCTGGCGGGCCGGCACAATTTCGCCATTTCCTCGACCCACGCGAGGAGCTTCGGATTGGTTGTTGGCACCGTTGCCATTCGTTTTCAGTTCTCGGTACAACGGAAAAGGCCAGCGCGTCCGGAAAGTGACGCCCGCCGGCCTGCGTTCCGGGAGGCTGCCGTGCGGGCCGCTTTCCCAACTCACCGTTTTTATCACGTTTTACGTGACAAATTTCCATGAGCATGCCCGGCTGGCGGTCGTGTGTTGGACACCGCGAACCTGCTCGTTGGGCGCGTAACTTACCAGTTCGGGACTCCGTGTCAATCGCCAGTCTGGCAGAGGTGCGATCCTTGAATTTTTAGCGACCGGAGCGCGGACAGCTTTGTCCGCACGTTCGAGAAGGTGCCGCCGAGCTTCGCGGACAAGCTGTCCGCGCTCCTAACCGACACTTTGGTTCGCACCCTCCGTCAAAGCGCACGTTTTGTCCGCGAACTGGATTGCTTGCCCAACCCACGGCGCTATGCTCCATCCCGTGTTCCCTGACTCTTTCAACCGCAGACGAACGTTCACCACGTTCCACGTGGCAGATGAACACGGATTTTTGCCGCGAAGGAGCGCAGAGAAACGCAGAGAGAAAACCGCGAATCACGAAAGGTGGGGCGAGACTCCCGGCGAGCCGATAGTTTCTCAACCCAAAGGCGCGGAGACGCAAAGAACTGCCTCATCGGGGCCAAAGACAATAGCCCAGGGCGACGCCTTGGGAACAAGCCACCCCAAAACCACCAAGCCCTGTAAGGGCGGCAGGGTTTTCAACCGCAGATTGCACGGATGAACGCGGATTTCCTGTTGCCGCGAAAGGTGGGGCGAGCGTACCCGCGAGCCGATAGTTTCTCAACCCAAAGGCGCAAAGTCACGAAGAACAACCCCACTTGACCACGGATTGCACGAAAGACAGGAGCGCGGACAGCCTTGTCCGCCAGCTCTTCATCGCCGGTTTGCCAACCGCACCCTGACGAGCAAATCGTTCAACGCTGCACGTGTCTCCTCGCTTGGCAACTCCGGCAACTGGCTCGCCTCGTGCGCCAATTGCAATTCACGCCGCAGGCGCTGATATTCTGATTCGTGGAATGAAGCCTCGGCGTCATTGAGCGACGTGTTCTCGCCGCAAGTTTTACGTTCGATCAAGTCCGCGATGTGGAACAGCCGGAACGTTTCGTTCAGCGTCGCCAGGTTCGCCTCCACTTCACCGGTGCGCATCAGATGAATGCCCGTGAGCAGCACGCGATAGACGTAAAGCAATGGCTTCGCGCGTCGCGGGGATTCCTTGAGGAACAACTTCCACTGCGTCTCTGCGAAACCAAAATAGTGATGTGAGTGGTGCTTGGTGATCACGCCCCCTCCGCTCGTAGGAGACGACGTGAGGAGTCTCTGACTTTCGCCTGAAAAAGAATGAGACTCGTTACCTCGTCTCCTACGAGGAGAACAAATCTCCTTCAACTCTGCGTGCTCCGGCGTCGTGTGGACGATGAGCGGCGAGAAAAGCTGTTCCAGCACGTAACCGTTCTTCTTGAGCAACAGACCGAAGAACTTCCGCACGTCATGGCTCACGATGTCCATCTCCAGCTCTTCGATGACGCGCGAGTCCTCGACCGTTTCATCGCGGACCTCCAGGCCGATGACCTTTTCGAGCGGCAGCACATGCGCGCCGCGCAGGTCAAAGTCCGAGTCCGGCGACGGAAACCCGTAAAGGTGCGCGCCGCTGATGGTGGCGAACAGCAGCGGATACGGCTGCGCCGCGACGATGCGCTGCAATCGTGGATCAATCTTCACAGCGGGTTCTCTCAACTCTCAACCATCAACGATCAACTTCCCCAAGCGGCTGCGCCGCGACGATGCGGTGAAGGCGTGGGTCAATCGTCATGGCGAAGACTTGCGCTTCTTTGGCGACGATGCCTTCTTTGTTCTGCGTCGGGCGGCAACCTGGCTGGCCGCGAGCGAGTCTTCCAACACCGGGATGACCAGCCGGTCTTTGGCGCGATTCGCCGCGCGTTTGCTGGCGAGAATTCGATCCACACGAAGCACCTTGAGCTTGTGACGACCCAAAGACACGTCCACGCAGTTCCGCAATTCCTCAGAAAATGCCCCCAGCCCATGCAGGGTCAGGACGATGTCGAATAGCTCCACACCGCCGCCGGCAAACATCGGGGGATTCAAAACTGAAGGTGCGACATACGCCGCGTCCACCTCCCGCAACGCCTCGCCAATGCGCGGGTCGTTCAAGTCCTCGAACCACAAGTCCACGTCCTGTGTTACCACGGGCGCGCCCTGCAACGCGGCGGCGGACAACCCCACCACCATGAAGCGCACCTTGCGCCGTAACAGAGCACGCAGGAAACGCAGTTCACTTGCGTTGAGCGAGGGCGCGGCCACGGGTCAAACTCCTCCTCAACCTTTCGAGCGGCGATTGCTCCAGCAGAATGAGCGTGTGTCGCACGTTGTCCGGGTCGGCCTCGGGACGCACCGCCAGCACCGCGCGGACGGACTTCATCAGTCTTGCCGCCCACCGGCTGGCCTTGCGCTCCCGCGAAATTGTTTTCTTAACGCTCATGCGGTTTCGATGTCGCCCGGAGTTTGCCACAACCACGGCCATCGCGCACGACCTTTTCGAGCGGCCGCACATGCGCACCGCGCAGGTCAAAGTCCGAGTCCGGCGACGGAAACCCGTAAAGGTGCGCACCGCTGATGGTGGCGAACAACAGCGGATACGGCTGCGCCGCAACGATGCGGTGAAGGTGAGGGTCAACGGTCATAGTCATCCACGCTTCAGCCACAAATGGCGGATGGCGATGATCCCTGCTGGCAGGTTGTTCTCGACGTAATTGAACGTGCGCTGGTGCTTGGAAATCGCGACTTGCTCTGCAAACGCCGATGCTCTGGTGCGTGGACAACCTGTCGGTCCTGAAGAAGTCGGAATCGGTTCTTTGCGACTGGAAGCGAGGGCTTCTGAAAGCTTGGGGATAAGCGAATAGCCTTCACGCGCGTAGCCAACCATCATAGCACCCTGCATCGCCCACGCGTAATCGCCGCGCACAAAACGGATGAGTCCTTCATCACAGTACGCTGAACCGGCGGGGTGCTTTCGGTCCACGGGCTTGCATTCGATGAAGAGGCCGTGCTGCGAGTTCATCACCCCGGCGGGCCGGTCAATAAACTCCACGAGAAGATCTGGCATTTTGTCCGGCTGGCTACCGTTGAAATTGCGGACTTTTGGTTCACGGCGCACTGAAGCGAAAACCTCACGGTCAAATCCGTCCACCAGGCCCTTGTCGAACACTTCGTCGTAAAGCCGCTCGTAGAGTTCATGCGTGACGGTGTCCTCGTCGGCTGTCTGCAAATCGAAGCCCACACGTCCGCGGCGCGTCATCAATTCCCACGTTGCCCCAATGGCGGCTTCGACGACCAAATGCGAGCGCAATGCCAAAGGTGGATGCGGCAGGTGAATCCCCTGGTTGCTCTCCTCGAACATTTCCAGCGTCATGCGTCAGGTCTCGAAAACGTCGAGGTGTTCTCGGACGAGTTCCGCGCCAAGCAATCGCGCCCGGCTCGGTGTCCAGTAGCGATATTGGTTGAGCAACGCCACGAGCAGGCCGCCCTCGATTTGCTGGATGATGCGTGTGCTGCCAGTGTCCTCGGCCAGCTTGAGCAGCACCTCACGGAATAAACCATCTGGCGCGGGCATCGTTGTGCCGCGTTTCGAGATGAGCAGCAGGCCGAAGGGCGCGGAGGTTTGGAGGAACGCCGCATCTGGCTTCCAGAGTTCAACCTGTACCTCGTCGCCTGTGATCTTGAAGAACGGGCGCAGGATGGATTCGAGCCGTTTGCGGAAGCGCTCGCGCTCTGCCGGGCGAGGTGAATTGCAGGCGCGGTCGCGCGATTCGATGTAGGGCATCGCCACTTCCACCGTGTCGCGCACGACTTCCATGTCCTTGCCGTCGAGACCGAACAGGTTTCCAAAGAACGAGTCTATCTCGTCGAAGACTGTCAGGTCGCGCGCAATGAGCCGGTCAGAAAGTCTGGCGGCAACCTGGCGCTGCGCCGCTGACAGTTTCTCGAAGGGGAAAATTGGGCAGTCGTCAAAGTCTGCTTTGTCCAGGACGCGGCGCTCCGCTCCAAAGCGAGCCTTGGTGCATAGCGCGAAGTGAATCCTGAGGTAAGCGTGCGCAAACAACTGGAGGTAACGAACGAGCTGCTCGCCATCGTCTCGCTTTAATGCCGAATAGCCCTGAAAGCTCTGATTGAACGCAACATCATCGAGGCTCAATAGCGCCCAGCCTTTTTCCCGTTGCGGCCCGGGCGCTTGCTTCACAAGCAGCAGCGGCGCTCTGTAGTTATCTCGCTTTCTCGGCCAACATGCAGTTTGGCGCTCAAAGGTTGGTAGTTCTTCAGTCTCTACAACAAACTCTCCGTCCGCAGCCGCGGTCAGGTTTGGCAAGCCCTTGAGAAACGAGGCGTCTCTCTGTGTTTGATCTTCCTTCACCATGTAGCCGGTAACACTGAGTAGTGCCAAATCCGTTTCCCAATAATCTTCCAAGCGCGGACAATTGGCTTTGTGCAACCGCTCGACGACGGCCGCATCGAGCGAAGTTCCCAACGCCAAGGTCTTCCAAATCCAAGGCCGTTCAAACGTCGCCTCGACCTCGATGGGCTGAACTGACTTTGCATCAATCCGCATCTCGCCGTTTCGATTCAACGCAGTGTCATACTGCGGGGTAACAAGCCGCAGCGTGTGGCCAGCTTTGGGCTTCCGATTGCGGGCGAATAGCAATATGAACGGTTGGCTCATCTGCGGCCAAACCGCCGTATCCGACAGGTTCGTGCCGTTGATGATGCCTGTGACTTCCACCAAGCGCAGGAACGTCTCACGGGCACGGCGCGGAATGTCTTCCTGCTTGAGCAGGATGCGCGCTGGCAACGCCATCGCGATTCGTCCACCGGGCTTGCACCACTCCGTTGCCTTCCAAACGAACGGCAAGTCCGGGCCAAAGTCAGGATTCTCATACGCGTCGGCGGTCGTCTGGTCAGCGCGACGAGCGATGATGGCCTTGCTCAGTCGGTTGAATTCTTCGGCCAGCGTTCGTTCCTTGCCTTTCAGGCTAGTCCACGGCGGATTGCTGAGGATGAGGTCGAACTGTCCATCAAAACGACGGCCGACATGTTCACCGAGGCTGCCGGCAACTGCGCCTTCTTCCGGGTCAATGCCCTCGCGCCTGAAGTTGAAAAGAACTTTGTCCCGCAGTTGCCGAAACTTGAGCTTTTCCGGCGGCACGGGCTTTGGGTCAAGTTCGATGGCCGTGAGGTAAAGGCTGAGCGCAGCAAGCTTGATAGCGGAGTCGCTGATATCAAAGCCAGTGAGTTGCTTGTCCAGAATTTCGCGGATGGCCTTGGTATCCGGGCGCTGGCCAGTAGCTTTCCACCTCTCCTGATAAAGTCGCCGGAACGCAAGAACGAGAAAAACTGATGCGCCGCAGGCTGGGTCAAGGACGCGGGCTTCATGGGCGTTCGGGAGTTTGGTGAATGCTTCATCAACCAGCGTGGCCGCGATATTGCGCGGGGTGTAGTGAACACTCGTCTCCTTCGCGGTCTGGTGTTCCCACTTCCACGCGAAACGCTCATAGACCTGACTCAGCAGGCCGACAGGAACGTAGGCAAAATCAAATGCGCCGAAATTCATCGGCAGCGGCAGTTGATAACCAGAGTCTCCCCTGGGTTCGTCGCCTTTGATGATGGCGGTAAGATGAAAGAAAACGCGCCCACCTGTTCGCTGCCCAACGCCCTCGAAGTAACCGCGGCTGCCGTCATCGGTCAGCGGAAGCAAATCGCCGTTAAAGGTCTTGTCGAGCCAGGCTGAGGTGTTGGCGGCATTCTCCGCGTTGGCGAAACAGTCAAGAAGGGTCACCGCCTTCGGAGCGATCCTTTGGGAATCGCTTTCGCGTACAACTCGCCGATCACGCAAAAAGCGGAAGAATAGCGCCCGCCCCATGAGCGACAAAACATCAGCGCGCTTGAGATTCAGTTCCGCCAGTCGGTCTGCGACGCTCGATATCAACTTGAACATCGCGGAGAAAACGTAGTCCGCCTCCTTGGGTTCGCCTTTTCCGTCATACTGTCCTTGGGCCAGCCGCGAGAAGAAGGTCAACGCCTCTGGCGTATCGGGCGTGTAACGCACCCAGTCTGGCGTTCGGTCGTCCAGCGACACCGGCACAACCGCCAGTTCACCTGGACGGATGCGCGCGAGATAGGCGCGGTCGCCACGACAGGCGAGCTTGCGTCGAAGGGTTTTGAGTTGCAGCTCCTGCTCTCCGGGCGTTTGTGCTAATCGGCTCTCGTTGACGATGAAAAGCAGAGGGTGACTCTGACTTTCTGCCACGCCATCAGGCATGAGACCGTCTGTGTGGAGCGGAGCGTCGTCACGCGGAAGCAAATCGAGATAGTCCAGCAAGTCCGACGAAGCTGAGCCGCCCAAGTCGCGGAAGCTGCGACCCGGGATGCCATAACTCTGAATCTCGGCCCTAAGATTTATTGTTCCGCCGCTGGGCATGTGTGCGTCAGTAGTCTAATGACCTGTTTCATGTCTTGCACGCCGCAATTACCGGCCTCGTGACGGCCGGTATTTCATTTTCCACAGCCAAGTGATAGCAGAAGGGGTAGGACAAAAACGGTCTGAGTCAAAATAAATTCCAAGGAATTCAATGGCGGTCTGAGCCTCATGGTTGTTGTGCTGCGAGTTTACGCGCTTTAATGAGGAGGCCATTTGCCGCTTCGTAGTCGGGGCGTTCGGGCAGTTTGGTTTCGGCCAGGGCGCGCTCGAAGTCGCGGTGCAGTTCCTTGCGCCAGGCGTTCAGTTCGGCCCACGGTAGTTCGCCACGTTTGACGGCGAGCAGGCGGTCGCGGTGCGCTTCGACGCGCACGGGCACGCGGGCGTCGCGCAACGTGGCCGCGCCGGTGAGCAGCAGGCGCAGCAGGTGCATGGCGTGTTTCCAGCGCACTTCGCCGTGGTTGCGGATGTCCTGCTCGATCTTCTTGAACTGTGACATGGCGTAGCCGTTGAAAGTCTGGAAAATCATCTGCGACAGGAACTGCTGGCGCAGGGCCAGGAGTTCCTCACCCAGCGGCGTGACCTTCTCGACCATCGGCGAGTAGAGACATTCCAGGATGTTCGGGTTCGCCTTGAGCGCCATGGCGAGGAATTTCTGCAATTCCCAGTAGCAGCTTTGCGTGGCGTTGTCCTCGAATTGTTCCGGCGCGCCGAAGAGCGACCATTGCAGGTCGGCGGGGGCGAGGTAAATGCCGCGCCGGTCGGTGTCGGACTCGTCGTGGTCCAGTCCGTAAGCGCGCGAGCCGGTGACGCAGCGGTAGATGATGAAGGATTCGAGGTCAAATGTACTGCCAGCATCCTGCTGGCAGGGCTGATTGGTCTGCCGACAAGATGTCGGCAGCACGTTGCCCAGCCGATCCTTGAAGTGTTTGAGAACGTCAAGCTGCTCGCGGGTGAGCGAGGCTTCAAAGCCATCGGGGAAGCGGACTAGGAATTGTTTTTGATCGCCGGTGGGTGTGCGCGTGACGATGCCCACCGCGCCGCGGGGATGAACGAGCGAGTTGTTCGTTCCCCGAACTTCGACCAGCGACACGACCTGCGTGCCGGCAAAGAGGTTGTTTGGCTGATGCGACATACCTCAGACGGGAGCATGGACTTCCTCCGCCAGAAAGCGAGCCAGTTTCCGAAAACACCCCAAATCCTTAGCGATTCCGCTTGGCGCGCTGCGCAAACGGTTTGGTGTCCAGCCTTGAGGCTGTGCTGACACGCTAAAGCGTGGACACCGAGCGGTCGCGGTTTCATGCTTGTCGCCAACGATTTGGGCGAAAACACCCCGACGAGACAATTAATTCTTGTAACCGCCGGGCCGTGGGCAGATGCTTGATGCGTAACCGGCCGTTTCAGTCACCTTGCAGAGGATGCAAAGTTTCGGGAGGCGGCGACCAAACATTCAACACACAAATTCTATGCAACGTAACCTATCTGTTGTTGTTCGATTAGCAGTGTGCCTCATCCTGGCGCTTGGCTTCGCGGCCAAGGCTCAAGGCCAGGCCAAGAAGGCCGATCCAACCGGGACCTGGAAGTGGAGCCTTACCAACCAGAACGCCCAGGTCCGGGAGTCCACCCTCACGTTGAAGCTCGAAGGGGACAAGCTGACAGGCTCGATCTCCGGGCGCGGTGGCGATACCGCCATCACCGGCGCCACGCTGAAAGGCGATGAAATCTCCTTTCAAGTGACCCGCGAGTCCGGCGGGAACACGGTCACCAACAAATACAGCGGCAAGCTCAGCGGCGACACGATCAAGGGCAAAATGGAATTCAATCGGGGCGGCGAGGCGCAATCGCGTGATTGGGAAGCCAAACGCGAGGCGGCCAAGCCGAAGGAAGAAGCCAAGCCGAAGGCCACCGAGGCGAAGTAGGTGCTGAGGGTTGTGGGCTGAGAGTTGACCCCGAAAGCTTTCGGGGTTGAGGATTGAGAGAGTGGCCGCGGACGAGGCCGTCCGCACTCCGGGTTTCGCGTGCTTCGCGGTTGGATCGCCGCAAGAGAGCGCAGAGAGCACAAAGATGTTTTGCGCTCCTTGTGTTTCTTCGCGGCAAAGAAACCCGCGTCCATCTGCGTTGCCGACCGGTTTGGTGTCCACGCTTTAGCGTGTCCGCGCGCCGGGAGGATTCTCCGGTGGGCGGGAGCGCGGGCTTGCAGCCGGCTTGGTGCGTGGCCAACGTCAAAAGCCGATTTGAAATCGGCGCTCCGTTTTTCGTTGCGGTCTTGCCGCGCTAGCTTATCTGCGGGTTAAAGTCACGGCTCGCGGGTACGCTCGCCCCACCAGGTTTGCCGGTTACGGCTCGTGAGCCCCACCGGTCAACCGTTGTAACGATTCAACGGTTCAACGGTTCAACGGTTCAACGGCGGAAACTATTCCGTATTGGGATACGAGCCGAGGACTTTGACGAAGTTGCACTGCTCTTCGAGCAGCCGCAGGGCGTTGGCCACCCTGCGGTCGTTCATGTGGCCGTCGCAGTCCGCGAAGAAATAGTATTCCCACGCCTTGCGTTTGCTGGGGCGGGATTCGATTTTCGTCAGGTTGATCCGGTAGCGGCGGAAGCAGGCCAACGCGCGATGCAGCGCGCCCACACGGTCGGTGATGCTAAACAGCAGGCTGGTGCGGTCCTTGCCGGTGGGCTGACTGCACTGCCGGCCCAACACCAGAAAGCGCGTGGCGTTGGCGACGTTGTCTTGGATGTCGGCTTCGAGGATTTGCAGGCCGTATTTTTCGGCGGCCAGGGCGCTGGCGATGGCAGCGGAGTTTTTTTCCGCTGCCGCCAACTCGGCCGCCCGGGTGGTGGAGGAGGTTTCGATAATCTCGGCCTGAGGCAAATTGTCTTGGACCCACAGGCGGCATTGGGCCAGCGGTTGCGGATGGGAAAAGAGTTTTTTGATCTGGCTGCGGCGGCATTTGCTCACCAGGCAGTTTTGAATGGGCATGACGATTTGCGCCACGATCTTGAGGTCGCTGTCCACCAACATGTCGAGCGTGTGGGTGACGACGCCTTCGGTGGAGTTTTCGACGGGCACGACACCATAGTCCGCTCGGTTTTTGCTGACCTCGGCGAAGACGTCGGCAATGGTTTTCTGCGCGGCGTAACGAAGACTGGAGCCGAATTTCTGAATGGCGGCCTGGTGCGTGAACGTCGCTTCCGGGCCGAAGTAAGCGACGGTCAGGGATTTCTCCAGCGCGAGCGAACCGGACATGATTTCGCGGTAGATGGCGCAAAGCGATTCGTTCGTCATCGGGCCTGCGTTCAACTTGCACACGCGGTTCAGGACGGCCTGCTCGCGGTGGGGCGAATAAATCTCCTCGCCGGCTTTGCGCTTGATGTCGCCGATGGCCAGCACGTGGCGGGTGCGCTCGTTGAGCAGCTTGACGATGTGGGCGTCGAGCTTGTCAATGGCTTTGCGGTGCTCGGGGATGTTCATGACGAAGGCAGAATGAAGAAGGCGGAAGGAAGAAGCAAATCCGTTTCCGCGCCGGATTGCTGGAGTTCAGGCTTCAGCCTGCCGGGGAAACAAGCTAAAGCTCGAACTCCAACACGCCTACTTTGAAACAATTCCGTGCGTACCGGTGGAGAATGAAACAATCACATCGCGATCAATCACGAACAGCACGCGATATTTGTCCGTCACGTAAAGATCAAAAACCTGGTGGCCGTGCCAGGTTCGGCCTTCAAGCTTGTGGACCCTGAGCGACAGATGCCGCCAGTTGGCACTGAACAATGAAAACTTGGCGCGGGCGATACGTTGAATCTCTGGCGGCAGGGATTGGAATTCGTGTTTGAAGCCGACCGTGCGGCGAAAGGTCATAGGTCTTCGACCATCTTATCCATCCTATCGTATTCCTTTGGCTCGATGGGATCGTTCTCGTGCTCCTCGACGTCTTTGATATCTTTCGCGGTCGGTTTGCGGGAAGGCACAGTAGCGGCAAAAAGCACCGGGTCGAAAGGGACTTCGGCCTTCTGCTTTCTCTCTTTCGCTTTCACGGTATCAAGCTAATGCAAATTGGTTTGAAAAACAACACTCATCGCCAGCTTGTCAATGGCTTTGCGATGCTCGGGAATGTTCACGGCAAAGCAGAAGGCAGAATCGGGAAGGAAGAATCAAATCTGTTTCGTGCGACAAAATTAAGGCTCGAAGAACAAATCAAACCCTTTTGCGCGAAGCCCTTTTTTCAATTCATCGTCTTCCGTCCACAAACGCGCGTTCAAATGCATTGCCAGCGCGATGAATGGCGCGTCCTTTTCATCAATGCCGGAACACAACCGCCTCGCTTCAAGCCAATCGCCAAGTCGAATCGCGGATTCATCCACGAATTGAATGTGCGCGAACAAAGAGTTCAACGTATCAAGCAATTCGTCTTCGGATAGATCCGTCGCGACAAGAATGCGTTCCTTGTGCTTGAACAATTCGCTGAAAATGAAACGCGGACAGCAGAAACTCAAACCGGCTTCCATCAAAAGAATTTCACGGATGCGGGAACGGCGGCTGACCAGCGCCGAGAAAAGAATGTTCGTGTCAACGACGACCGGCGGATTCATTTCCGCTCATGGTTGAAACGACTTTGGTTTTGCGACCACCAACCGGACTTCACGTCTTCGGAAAGTTTCCAGGCCGCGTCATCGGTCAGACGACTGCGCCGCGCCGCCGCTTCTACGCGCAGCCAATCTAGAAAAGCGCGCACGGCTTCCACCGACATTCCGTCAGTCGGAATGTTCACGCGAATTTCGTGGTCGTTGGTTTCAACGGCGATCATGTTGATAATTTCATGCGTTTAAGGCGCAAAAGCAAGCGCATGATTTGCGGTCAATGTTTTTGTGCCGATTTCAAATCTTCTGCGCTTGGACTTTCCATGACGACGGTGTGAAGATCGTCCTCAAAAACAATGATTTGTTTGCCGACGAATTGAATTTCTTTTGAAGTGGTCGTCTTGTTGGACGAGCCAACTTTCGTCATGCGTGTGAAAGTAAAACGATAAACGTCCTTGTCGCCATTTCTTCCGACAAACGACCATTTCAATTCAGATTCATGTCCCGAAGTTGTAACGGTGTCTCCCCCGCCAGTTCCCGGATCGTTTGGAACAAAACTCACAACACTGCCATTTACTCCCGACCCAATTTTTCCTTCGTAAGAAACGACCTTCGTCTTAAACCGTGACGGCTGGTTTGTTGAGATTTGTGCGGTCGCGCAGAAAGTCAGCGCGAATAAAACGATTGAAAGTAAAAATATTTTCATGGTGTTGATTTTTTTGACTCGCCGGTTGTTTCTTCATTTTTAATTTCACCTTCCGTTTTTTGCAATTGCAATTGCCCCGGCGGAATTGTTGCCAGACCGGGATCAGCCGTGACGGGCGCGGGCGGTTGGGCGATGGGAATGCGGCGGAGTTCGTCGCTGGCGGGCAAATCCGCCAGGGCGCGCAGGCCGAAGTATTCGAGGAACAGCGCGGTCGTGCCGTAAGTCGGCGGGCGGCCCACAACTTCCGCGCGTCCGACTGACTCGACGAGGCCGCGTTCCATGAGCGTCTGCATCACGCCGTCCACGTTCACGCCGCGGATTTGCTCGATCTCAGCGCGGGTCATGGGCTGGCGATAGGCGATGATCGCCAGCGTCTCCAGCGCCGGCTGGGACAGGCGCGGCGGACGGGCTTTCAGGCCGACAAGCGCCTTGAGCCACGGTGCGTATTCCGGTTGTGTGACGAATTGCCACGCCCCGGCCACGCAGACCAGGCGATAGCTGCGTTGACCGGCTTCGTGTTCACCGGCCAGTTGTTCCAGCGCGGCGATGATCTCGGCCTCTTTCACCTTCTTGAAAGCCCGCGTGTTTTCGTCGCTGCCTTCCTGTTCGGCGGCGGCGGCGAGCAAATCACAAAGGTCGGTCGCGCTGATCGGCTTTTGGGCCGAGAAGAGCAGCGATTCCAAAATGAACTTCAGTTCCATGCTATTCCAATTGCGGATGGCGGACACCGACTTCCGTCGCGTGCTCGCGAGGCATCGGCGTTGCGGATTGCGGATGGAATTCGGCAACCGCGACGGGTGCGGGTTCGCGTGCCAGTGGTGTGATTGCCGGGGCGCGGGCGATTTGAATTTCCCCAAATTCCTTCGACTGCGCGGCCACAAGCTGTTTCAGCCGCATCAATTCGAGCAAGGCCAGGAAGGTCACGACCACCTCCGAACGGCTGGTGACGCCCTCGAACAGCTCCGAGAATTTGAGCGCGCCTTTCTCAGCAACAAGCCGCAGCAAAGCTTCGATTTTCTCGCTCACAGTCCACTTGTCCTCGAAAATATCGCGCAGGTCTTCGCGGCCGCCGACCCGCTTGAGAACGTTGTTGACGGCGTTGAGCAGGTCGAACAGGGAAACGTCTGGTTTGGGTGGCGGCGTGTCCGACTCGAATTCCAGTTTGCCGGGCAGCCGGGGAAAAACGTTCTCCTGGCGCGCTTCCATCACCTGCAGTTGCGCGGCGGCGTCTTTGAACTTTTTGTATTCAACCAGTTGGCGGATCAGTTCCCAGCGCGGGTCTTCGCCTTCCTCTTCGCCCTCGACGAACGCCTGTTGATCGGCGGGGAGCAGTTCGCGGCTCTTGATGTACATGAGCGTCGCCGCCATGACGAGAAACTCGCCCGCGATCTCGAGGTCGAGCATGCGCATCAGGTCAATGTACTCGATGAATTGCGTGGCGAGCTGGGTGAGGTTGACCTGATAGATGTCAACCTCCTCCTTTTTAATGAGGTAAAGGAGCAAATCGAGCGGGCCTTCAAAGACCTCGAATTTGACTTTGTATTCAGCCATGCCACCAGGGCGTCAGTGCCGCCGGGAATGGCATCCTAGGCCGTGGCGCCTCGCATTGCAACCCTGCCGGCGCAATCGAAATCTGCGCCAGCCAGTCGTCGCCGTTAATTGCCGGCCACGCGGTCGCTTCGGTGGTCAACGACGGGAAACGGCGCTTTCTCCCGGAAACGCCAGGTTCAGCGTGCGTATTGGCGGATGGCCGTCTGCCACCATGTGGCAAGGGTCTCGCTCGGGCGCACCCAGGCCTGCCGATGCAGCCAGGGCATGGCGTCGGCGGGCCGCAAGCGAGAGGGCCGATCCCGCTTTGCGCGCACGGCGAACTGGACGCGCCGGGTCAAGCGTTGGCGCGGGGCCCAGATGGTGCCGCGCTGGGGTGCGGCGGCGCTGGTGGTGGCGGAGAAAGGCTTCCGCCGCATGCAAGGCGGTCACATCTCTCTCAACTCATCGTCGCGCTGGAACAACATCAAACCAGTCTTGTCAACCTGAAGAAAGCCGCGTCATGATCTCGGCCACCAACCCATTTCCAACTGGCGCGGGGACATTTCCCAGATCACTCACAACAAGCGTGAATTGTTTCAAATAAAGCACATCGTCGTAACACAAGAATCTGCAAAAAAGCCAATCAGATACCCACCGCCGGCAGGCGCTGTGGCGTTGAGTGTATCAACCTAGAAACCGCAGATGAACGCCGATAAACGCAGATCAAACACGGGCAGCAAGGATTATCCGTGAAGGTGTGGCTTTCACCCTTCAGGTGAAGACCCGAATGGCAGAAATCCCCAGTTCATCTGCGTCCATCTGCGTGAATCTGCGGTTGAACTGCGGAATTTAGGATCAACGTGTTGGAATTTTTCAGAAGAGAGGGTTGGCGATTCTGACTGGGATTGCCATTCGCTCCTCCTCAGTTGTCACTCGCAATTGGGAAAACTCCTGCTTGCGTTCACTCCGCGCTTTTGGAATTTTTTGCGGTGAATTTATGGCACACGTAAAATTACACATTCCGGGACCGGTTGAGGTCAGCGAAAAAACTTTCCAGGCGTTCCGCTCGCCGATGATCGGCCATCGCGGGCAGGGGTTCAAAGACCTTTACGCCGGCATCCAGCCCAAACTCCAGCAGTTGCTCTACACCAAGCAACTGGTTTATTTGAGCACCTCCTCCGCCTGGGGCGTGATGGAAGGCGCCATCCGCAATCTCGTCGCCAAGAAAGTCCTTAACTGCATGTGCGGCGCGTTTTCGGACAAGTGGTTCGACGTGTCCAAACGCTGCGGCAAGGACGCCGAGGCGTTGCAGGTGCCGTGGGGTTCGCCCATTCGTGCCGAAGACGTGGACAAAAAACTGGCGACGGGACAGTTCGACGCGCTGACCGTCATTCACAATGAAACTTCCACCGGGGTGATGAGCCCGATTTACGAGATCGCCGCGCTCAAGAACAAATATCCCGATGTGATGTTCATCGTGGACTGCGTCAGTTCGCTGACGGCGGTGAAGGTGGAGTTCGACGCGCTGGGCGTTGACGTGGTGCTGACCGGCACGCAGAAGGCCTTCGCCATGCCGCCGGGCACGGCGGTCTTCGTCTGCTCGCCCGCTGCGTTGGCCAAGGCGGCGACGATGAAGGATCGCGGTTATTATTTCGATTTCGTCGAGTTCCAGAAGAACGCGGAGCAAAACATGACGCCGAGCACGCCGAGCATTGGACACGTGTACGCCTTGGCGTCGAAACTGGAGGACATCGCTGCCGAAGGACTGGAAAACCGTTATGCACGCCACCGCAAGCTCGCGCAGATGACGCGCGATTGGGCGGCGAAACACGGCTTCACCTTGTTCCCCGAGAAGGGTTTTGAGTCCGTCACGTTGACGTGCGTGAACAACGGCGCCAAACCCGGCGGGCGCGTCGTGGACGTGCCGAAACTCCAGAAGCTCGTCAGAGACCAAGGCTTTCTGATTGACGGCGGTTACGGAAAGATCAAGGGCACGACCTTCCGCATCTCGAATATGGGAGACGAGACCGAAGCCACGATGAACCAGCTTTACGCCGCGCTCGACAACGCGATGAAGCAGTCGTGAACCGGGGCTTGAAGCTGACGAAGTGGACTGGTACTTTAACGGCCATGGCAACAGTTGACGCACTTCCGCACGTACATCGGGATGCAAACGGTGTGGCGTGGGTGGACGACACTACCGTGAAGGTCGCCGAGGTCGTGTTGAGCAAGCAGGCTTACGGTTTCACCCCGGAGGAGATGCATGAGCAGTATCCGCATCTCTCGCTGGCCCAAATCCACGCTGCACTGGCCTACTACTACGACCACCAGGAGGAACTGGACGCGGACATCGCGCGGCGTGCCAAGCTCGCCGAAAAACTGCGGGCGCAGACCAGAGACCGCGCGCTACAGTCCCGGCTACGCAAGGCGAAGAAAACTTGGACGCCGTGAGCCTTGCGCTCTACATGGACGTCCACGTGCCCGCGGCCATCACCCGTGGACTGCGACGGCGGGGAGTGGACGTGTTGCGCGCCCAAGACGACCATGCCGAGCGGCTTGCCGACGACCAATTGTTGACGCGGGCGACTCATTTGGGGCGGCTGCTGTTTACAGAGGATGAAGACCTTCTCGCTGAAGGCGCGCGCAGACAAGTCACGGGCACGCCTTTCGCCGGCATCGTGTTTGCCCGTCAGACAGAAGTCTTGATTGGCGCCTGTGTCCGTGACTTGGAAATCGTCTGCAAGGTGCTTGCACCGGCGGAAGCAACCAACAAAATCCTGTACCTCCCCCTTTGACTGTGGTGATGAAAGACACAAAGGTGCCACGTTCCGCATCTCAAACATGGGCGACGAGACGGGAGCGACGATGAACCAACTCTACGCCGCGCTGGACAAGGCGATGGCGCAGATCTGACCCGCATAGCTCACGCGCGCGGCGACCGTTTGCTGAAACGCGCCGTTGCCGGCATAATCCGGTTGACGCACGCCGTGCACTCGCAACAATTGTGGTGTTCCGGCAAGAGTGTTGAACGACCGGAGTGTGTTTGATTTCAAGCTGGCGGCGTGAGCGAGTTGAATGTCGGCGATTTTTCCCAAGTGGACGAACCGGCTGCCCCTGATGATTGTCATCGGCGGCCTGCTGATCGCTTGCGGCGGAGTCGCGGGCGTCTGGTATTATTTTACGCCGAAGTACACACGAGTGGGTTACCAGCCGCTCCAGCCCGTCACGTTTTCGCACGCCACCCACGTCGAGCAGCTTGGCATGGATTGCCGGTATTGCCACAACGGGGCAGAGCAGTCGTGGTATGCCAGCCTCCCTGCGAGCGGCCTGTGCATGAATTGCCACAATCAGGCGCTCAAGGACGATCCCCGGCTGGCGCTGGTGCGCGCGAGCGCCGCCACGGGCAGGCCCATCCCCTGGGTGCAGATTCACAAGCTGCCCGACTATGTGTATTTCAACCACGCCGTCCACGTGAACCGCGGCGTCAGTTGCGCCGAGTGTCACGGGCAGGTCAATCAGATGGAGGAAATCTATCACGCCCAGCCGCTGAGCATGCTTTCATGCCTTGACTGTCACCGCAATCCCGCCGCGCGCCTGCGCCCGCCCGACAAAATCACGGATTTGAACTGGAAATGGAGCGACGATCCCCGCGCGGCCGTGGAAATGCAGAGGCTGAACGGCGGGAAATTCGTGCGCGACTGGAAAGTCGAGTCGCTGCAAAGCTGCTCCGCCTGTCACCGGTAAATGAATTTCCAATTGCCAATTGCCAATTGACGCCGAACTCCGCGCGCCCGGCTGAGCATTCCTTCAATTGGCAATCGGGAGTATGTAGCTAACGCAAATGGCCGGTAGCCGAGCGCGGCCCAGACGTACCGGCTCGTCCGCATCAAACAAGAAAGGGCGGCTCGATTGAGCCGCCCTTTGTCGTTAGCGATTGATTGTCTCAGGTTACTGCGGAGGCGCGGGCGGAGTTGGCTTCTTGCCGCCACCGCCGCCGAAGTCTGGCGCATCAAGTCGCCGTAGTCGAACTCCCCGCGCACCACAACCAGCACGTCGAGATCGGAATCCTCGCGCGCCTCGCCCCGCGCCTGCGAACCGTAAAGAACGACGCGGACCAACTGCGCACTCAACGCCCGCGCCAACTCCTGCCGCAGTTGCGTCAAAACCAATCTGCTTTGTTCCGTTGTCATCGCGCCGAATATATCCCAACCCTGAAGCCCAAAACAAACCAAAAGCCGTTGACCATCGCCGGGGGATGGGGCACTGTTCCTCTCAGAGATGTTTGACGCGGAAAGAGGCGACGAAGTGAGTTTGTCCGAATAGAACTATTTGGCCACAGCAAGACGTTGGCATTCCATGGAACGCAAGTCATGACGACAGTGTTTCTGTTGATCGCTCTGATAACTGCTTTTT
>Ga0315289_10002802_pt1 | contig 26607 bp, 22 predicted proteins | sample YL17G11_40_MG_FD_203452 | JGI IMG/M metagenome (GOLD analysis project Ga0315289, IMG submission 203452) | Sediment microbial communities from Yellowstone Lake, YNP, Wyoming, USA - YL17G11_40 | ecosystem: Environmental > Aquatic > Freshwater > Lake > Sediment | place: USA: Wyoming | collected...
AATCATGTCGCAATGATCCGGCTTTGGTTTACCCCGTTTATACTCCACCGGGAAAGGCTGCCAGAGGTCTTTACCCTCCCGGTGAAACTCAACCACATCCGCCATACCCACGAGACCGAGCCGCAGTGATCGGAGCGGAACACCCCGCGCAATCCTCACATCACCCCGCGTTTCGCTTCCCTCTTCGTGCACGTGCTCGTGCATGATCCTGCCTTCGGCAGTCAGGCGGTTCTCCGCCCAAACCTGCTCTATGTGGATGAGCGCGCACTGGCGCGGGCAGAAGATGTAGTGCTGCAATGCAGATATCATGATGAGATCGTCTTCATTATAAGTCTTATAAGTCATATACGACCTATTTTTTTCTTTTCTCCGACCGGATACGATAGAGTCTCTCCGTGAATCCACCCTCTTTGAGGAACTCCTTTTCTAAAGCCCGCAATTGCTGGTCAAGCAGGTAGTTGGTCTGGTGAATCAAGCAGATGGCCGCATTAGCGGCCACCTCAGGCTCCGCCTTTTCAAAATAAGTCTTATAAGTCGTATAAGACCTATTGGCCATATAGGCCAAAGCTCTAATTTCTTTCGCTTTGGCATGTTCTTTCCCCCAAAGAGGCTGCCCATGCTGCCGCAGATAATCCTGAAAATCAAGCAGCAACTCTTCAAGGCTCGCTCGTGCCACGCCAATGAGCTTGAGTTCGGTTTTTTTTGAGGTGCCTGAGGCCATGCTGCCTTCGGCAATGTTTTGCTTTCCGCTGCGCGCTGCCTGCACCATCTGGTCATGGGTGCGGGAGCGCCGGTCAATAAAGCGGTCGCAAAATACGGCTGTGGCGTCAAAAACAATCTCCGCCATCTGGTAAGATTGCAGCTCCCGGTAGCCGCCGTGAGGAGGGATGAGTTGGGGGGAGTTGTTGGGGTCAGTCATTGTGTGGGGCCCTCTATTTTAATTTATATAGAGATCATACTATGCTGCCGTTCTGTAGAACTGATATTGTCTGGAGAATCCCTCTCATATACCCTAGAAAATCATCGTAGTAATCCGGATAGCAGAAGTACAAATCCTCATATCCTCTGATCCTTGGCAAACGCAATGTATCAATCTGGTCTTGTCGCATCCTCACAGTTAAAGTCTGCATATCCTTTCTTGTAGGCTTTTGACCATTTTCAAGTCTTTCTTTGAAGCCTTCATCAATGACAATGGTAAACGTTTGATTGTCTTCAATAACCTGAAATAGTTCAGATACAGATGGGTAATCGGCTCTCTTCTCAGCCCGTACTATCGGATCATCTTTGGCCGCACCTGTATTCTTGATTCGAACCTCTCTTCTAAGGGCGTCTGTACAAAAATCAGAGGAGATATTCTTTTCATCAAAAAGTTCCCTTAGAACCTGAGCAGAAGTTTTGAACTGTTTATGATCCCTTAAGCACTCATCTTTTTTAATATAAAAACACCAGACCTCGCAGTTGGAACCATATTCACACTGTCTATTTACACGGCCACCAAGTTGGAGGGTACTTCCAAGACTGCTCATTTCTCTTGCTCCTGATCGGAAAGATAGATTAAGCCCAGCTTCCGCGCAGGTGGTTGCAACGAGGGTCCAGTTTGTATCTTCCTTATCCGCCAGTCTGGATTTAATTCTTTCTAGCGTAATGTCACGATCAAAAGGCGTAAGAGCGGTCGAGAGATGTTCAACCGCATGACGGCCTTGCTCACGAGCGATCTTATCAGCTAAAGCCGCTGTTGATTGTACTGTGTTCATAATGACGATCCGAGGGCATTGGAGGTCGCCACAGACCCACTGATACAGTCCATCGAGACCCATCGGGTCTTTCTTCAGATGATAGCTAATCCTGTTTCCCTCCAATTGTGCTGCCTTTCGATAAAGTTCATGTCCTGCAATTTCTGGAACATTTATCTTCGTATCAGAGAATTCCTTCAAATTCCAGAAATGTGAAAGGGACCCTGAACCGAGCACAATGTGACAGCCCCAGTTATTTACCAGGTCCAGTATCCATTTCCATGCCTGCGGCCACAAATGAGCGGGCAGTGCAGCATGGGCCTCGTCAATAAAGACAGCAGCGCCAGCAAGATTATGGAGTTTCCGGAGAGCCGCAGGTCTGTTCGAAGCTAGTGTCTCGAAAAACTGAACAGCCGTTGTCACCGTGATAGGTGCGTCCCAGAGGAATGATGCGGCCATCAGGGCAGCATTTTCGTATTCCGCGCGGTGATGATGTGCTGCAACAACAGCCTCAGGATTTTCATCGCTTAATCGTAGAGACTTCCGATAAGTATTCACCGACTGGTCGATAATGTTGGTAAATGGCAAGACGACGAATATCTTGCGCAGGTTAAAACGCTTCGCTGCGCCCAGGAGATGGGCCATGACCGACGTAGTCTTCCCGGTACCCACCGGCATACTACAGGAGTAAAGACCTCGGGCTTGTGGTTCCTCGTGGCACATCCTGTAGAATGCCTGTCTTATTTCAATTCTTTCCGGTGCTGTATCCGCAGTGGTTAATGAGTTGATATAGGCGTCGAGGCAGGCGAGTCTATTCTCAGCAGCAAGAGGAATTTCCACAACATCGATGCCTTTTCCATAATGTTTCGCTGTATCGGCATGGTCTGCATCAACTAGGCAGGACAGGGCGAATCTTAAGAAGGATGTTCCCGGAGCACGTTTCTCCGGAAAATCCACAGCAGGCCCCATGACAGCCTGGTGGTACTTGATGTACTCAGCCAGGCGTTCATCGGTTACTTCCTGCACCGTTTTTTCTTCTTTGCTACAAGGTTTGCGTACCCTGAATTTATGCACCTTAGAGTTTTCCTCTGGTATTGAAAGCAAGCCAGGGCGGTGGTGAGCAAGAACACATAATGCTGATGTAATAGACTTCTTTTGAAGGAGAAAAGCTGTCCCGGCATCGGTATGATTTATCGGTAGGGGAGCACTCGCCTTTCCTCCAAGCACCTTTTGATTATCTTTATCAACCTTTCCAAGGTCATGATATAAGGCGGCGACATGTACGGTTGATATAAGAAGATCACCATAAGGTGAGTGAACAGCAGCACCGTGGGCGTTTATCAAAGCCCTCCTTGCAACCTCAGAGACATGCTCTCTATAGGACTGTACCGGGCACCCAAACCTTGCGCTGTGTGCCAGCAGTTCCGCGCGTGCCATGTCCTACTGCCTCATGAGATCCATCAAATCACGAAAGCTCACTACCTTTCCATCGAACTTCTTAAAAATTCCCTTATACTTGTCTTCATTGGGATTTGGAATATCATACTCGCTCCGCGCTATGGATGGCTTGTCTTTGGCCTCATTTTTTTTCGGCATAAGAGCGTCAATCAAATCAAAATCATTGCATGACCCTTTCTGGTCATTGTGCTCTACATACCATGCATGAAGTACCTCAACCTGCGTACGAACCAGAGACCGGTTGTGAGAATACACATAGGGAATTAATTCAAGGGCAACTTCAACATCTTCCCTCTTACACCCCGTCTTGCTTGCCTGTGTTGGGTTGACAAAAAAAGGAATAGCATATATCCCATGCTCAACAAACTTAAAGGCGCCAGGGGCCATACCCGATGTCTTATCCTCCTGCACAGCAGATTTGTTCGTCAGTGTGAAATCAGTGCGTACCGTTACCGGCGCCACGGAAAGACCAAGGCCGAAATGAATCACACCGGTCTTAACGCTATCCTTGAGAGCAAGGACTTCCGCGGCTTTTGAGCCTGTTTCTTCACCAGATGGATTTTCAGGAGTTGTTTCTGATGCATCCCCTGCTGATTCACCTTCAGCCTTTTCCAGAAAGGTGTTGCCAAAAACGCGGCCATCCCAGTACTGCTTGACGAATTCTTTGTCTTCGATGGCTTTGTCTTTGTCCTTGATAATCATTCCCTTTATAGCGGATCGTTTTCGACCACGCTCCTCCAAGATATCGAATTGTGCTTCATTGAGCGAAAACTTATTCTGCAGATAGAGCCATATCGGCCCCTTTTTATTTGCAACAAGATCCCGCATCTTCCTTTTAACTGACACCGGTGAAATTTCTCCTATATCTCCCCTGCGGCGGCGGGGCGCACCATCACGCTCTGGATCGCCATTCGGATTGGAATTGCGCACCTCAACAATAATTAATCCTGTCGCCCGTTTAATATCTGTACCATTCATACTCATAATGCCACCTCCTTAGTTTCATGATTATTCTTTGGATTATCACTACCGCTATTCTTGCTTTTTTGCTCCATATGATAGATACCCAAGAATCAACTTTGCCCTGTCCGCATCGTTTATCTCATCTGGAAAAACCTCGTCAGCTAAAAGCTGGGTGTGCTTTATAACATCCCGTAAGCACCAGCCGACTTCTTTGCCAAACTCAGTTGTATTATCCTGAGTTCTCTTTGCCCAGGAAATGTAAGGATGCATCATGCGTTTGCCAAGAGTGACAAACGCCTCCTGAGGGTTTTGCAGGGCAAGAGATATATGATCATTTCCGATGAGTCTTGAGGGAATATCTCCCTGCCTCACCCCCTGCGAATACAAGATGTGAAGGCGATCAGCTACCGCGAAAAGACGACCAAGATTAAAGATACTCTCCTTCATGTAATCCTCCTTTCTGATTTCTTTCTTATGGAGAAGCAACCCGTAAAGCGTGGGAAGATAATGCAGTGAGTAGTCGTTATGAAACTTTAATTTGTTCCCAGGTTGATAGAGGTTAAAGATAGCCTTCAGTCGTGCTGTAATGAGAGCATGGGTGCTTTTTTCAACAATCGCTGAAAGTCCGATGTCGATTCTTTCACGTATTATCTCATTCTCTTCGAAGAGAAAATCCATGGCATCGGATGATGCAAAACGTTTCGAGATGGGCACTTTCTGTTTACCTTGCTTTCTCATGATCATCTCTCCGTTTTGCCTCCATGCGCTGTTGAGCAGCCAGATAGCCCGCGCCGGGTAAATAGGCAAAGCGCCTTTAATCGTTTTTCCACCTTTTAATGGAAGCCAAGGTAGAACAACTTCCGGGATGTTTTTACAACCCTTCTGCCAATCTCTTGCCCCAAAGAGATATCGGTCAATAGGGTAATGCCTCGAAACCAAAACCTTGGAATTGCCCTTATCCACCGCCGCAATGATACCGATTACAATTTTAGCGTCTGGTATGCTTTCTGCTATGCCGTCGAGCATCTTCAATGCAGTTGTTGTAGCAGCTTCACTTATATAGATATTCTCCTTGCCATCTGTGTCATCGCTATCGAAAACCTGTATGACATTGGCGTCTTTTAGTTCTGTGCAATAAGCAAAAGCGACGGTGTTACGATTTTCATATTTTCTAAGACCTTTCCAGGTTATTCCCTCATGCTCCCTGCGTAATATGTACTCCAGGGTTTTTCTTGCTCTTTCTCTTGCATCCCGCCCGGCTGAGAACATCTTCGTACCGATAAGGCCATATCTCGTAAGACAAGGAATGCCCTCATTTGCGGCAAACAGTTTTATTTGTCCAAGACCGGCTGCATTAACATCATCATAGTCATTTTCCGCACCCGCTGAATCAAGGCCAAAGGCATCTCTAATGCCTGTTGGACTGTACATTGCGTTGGCATGGCTTTCGAAAGTTTGAGCCATCCAGGCCTGAAATGTATGATGATATGGGGGTACACTATTCTCCCTATATTCTGGATCATCCCAATCTTTAATCGTTAGCAGAAAGAGGAAATCCCGACCATGCTCCCTTCCTCGCCTCTTCTTTTTCCCCTCTTTCTTCAGGGCAAATAAAACCTCTGCATACTCCCTTTTCCTTGTATCCCTCAGTTTCTGCATAAGAATTGATCGAATTTCGTTCCGGAACCTGTCGCTTTCGCAAAGTCCTGCTCTCCTAATCAGTTCTTTTAATGCGTTATATCCATAGGGTTTTTTCTCAGCTTTCTCTAAAATGTCTTGCAGCTGGATCGGTAGTTCCTTCAGGCTTCGGCTTATAAGTCGAAGGTCATCTTCCTCCCAGAGGTTATTACATCCTTCAAGAAAGGTACGTAATTCAGACTCATTGATTTTTCCCCTGTCATTATAGCCGTTCATCTCTTTTTTGCTTTTCTTTACATCTTTCCCCTTTATGGCTTTTCTGATCCAATGGGGTATCATTGATGGATCACAGGACACTTCAAAGAAAGATCTGCCGTTGAAAACGGGAAACGCCGGATCCTTTTTGCCCACCTGCCATCTATAAACAGACTCCATGCTGAAATCAGGGATATCTACATCCTCAACGTGTCCAGCTTTGTCTAAAAATATCATGAATCCTTTTTTATTCGGACATTTTCTAAAACTTGGATGTGATTCGCCCAGATCACAATCTAATTTTTTAAGAATAGGGTGGATTTCGATCCATTCATTCAGCATAATCCAACCTCCCATTTACGATCCGCCGCCCGGAGGGATTCTGTACATACCTTGGATTGTTGGCACCAGTTTCTGGATCAAACACGCAATATAAAAAGGATGGCAATTCCTCATTGTGGGATGCCTCGACTTGAGTATCATCTCGGAAGGACCCAATATAATCGGGAACAAATTCCCGCCATCCTAGACAGGGGGTATCGTGGAATCTGCCGTTCTTTAACCTTCGATGAAATAATTCTCGGCAGTAATGCCGTGAGTTGATTCCTGCGAGAATCGACGCCTCGGTGAGGCTTTTGGGAATGTACCTGAAATCTTCAATCTTTGCATAAAGCCTGTAGCAGACATTAATCAATACAGTGGTTTTGTGCTGGAATGCAACATTCCGCGTGATCTGTTCCAGTTTTCTCAGTGGGCCGTTGTAGTTGATGGTATAGTCATGATAGACAACGGGCGCACAGATCTCGACGGCAGTCGGGATGATTATCGTGTTCTTCAAACGTGCAACCGACTCAAAAATTCCCTTCGCTGCCGACCAGGGTGGCACCGGATAGCTCACAGGAGTAGCCCCGGTGTCCGGTCTTGTCCACATTGCCGTTTTTCCTGAAACCTCCATCGAAATTTCGTATTGCCCATTCATATTGATGATTCACCTCCTTTATTACACACTTGCCGGGGACAGTCCCGATTCTACGACTTCGCTACTCTCAGTCCGTAAATCTTGGGACAGTCCCCTAACCGGACGCTGCCAATCCTTGGGCGGTTTTTTAGGAAGACTATGAGCGTAATATTCCAGATCCATGCTTGCCTATCTTTACTGCAAAAGTTACTGCAAAAGACATGGCCTCGATTGTGGCCGGATTTTCGTTAAAAAGACGTTAGAAGCCTTTAAGTGAGGCCCCTAAAGGGGAATAATATCAATGGACAAAAATATAGCAAGAGAATTTCTGTTCAATTCTCACGCAATTAATGCACTTGAGGAGCTGGGTGTCATGTCTTGACGGGAGGAAAAATAGGGTCAGCGGGGCTGTTGAAAAAGTGCCTTCTGTTGTCTTTGCGAGGAGTCCGCCGTGGTCCGCCTCCGGCGGAACGAAGTAATCTTAAAAGGTTAGAAATAACCCGCCGCAGGCGGGCTGAGATTGCTTCGAGACTTTGTCTCTCGCAATGACGTTCATAAGAGTTTTTCAACACCCCCACTGTTTCCTGTCGCTTAAGAATCTTCAGTTTTACTTTCTTCATCCTCCAAATGAAATTTGTGGAGAAAGCGATGCACGATTGGAGCAAAAATGATCCCCACAACGACGATGAGAGCGAGGCCACTGAACAGGGCATAAAAACCAGCAAATAATTTTCCGGCACTTGTTTGCAGCGTCGTCAAAGGTCCCATGCCAGATAAAATCATTGCAGCATTTGCGAATGAATCTATCCACGAGAAGTTTTCAAAGTAATGGTAACCAATCATACCAATACCCAGGGATATGCAGATGAGGAATAATCCGATACCGATGTTGCGAGCTAACCGTGCAAAAAAAGCAGGCCTGGAAAGAAGGGGCTTTGTTTGACTTTCAAACACGAATATCTTCTTTGACATAGTAGTTTTAGCGGAGGAACGTTATGTTAGCGATCACAATAGATGGCGGAAGTGCATGGGAATCGAACCCACCCAAGGCGTCTTGCTGTAAAGAGAAACGTAACACGGCATGAGAAAAAAAGCAGGAGTCAGAAATGGCTCCTGCTTTTTTCTGTTGGCTCTCCTCTGGAGTATTATCGAGCATAATACTTCAGGAATTTCTCAATTTGCTTTCTTTCCGCATCCGATATATCACAACCTTTTTTAGTACACATGGTGTTGAGGACCTTTTCTGCTGTTTCTCCCGTAAGATGTTTTTGGTCGACACGTTCTAAACTGTGGCACTTAGAACACTTAGTCTCAAAAACTTCGCGGTTTGGATCTGACAGAAGCTGGGCGATCGCATCAGCCTCTTTATTTGAAATATTTGCCCCCTCTTTTGACTGCATCTTTTTGATGGTGTCCAGGAAAACCTGTTTACTCACGTGAAGCTTTTTTGACTTTTCAGCATCATGGCACTTGGTACATCTGCTGACGAAAAGCTCTTCATCAGAAAGAGGGTCGGCCGCAAATAATTTTACTGCCGAGAAACAGAGAAATAAAATACTCAACCCGATTAACAAGAAATATTTTTTCATCTCAACACTCCTTTCTTTTGCACCCTTAGGTTAAGGTCTGTGCATTATATCTTCTGTGTTACATGTTAAAACACCTGATTGCTCACCCCCTATCTTGTTTTGTTGTTTCATAAATATCATAAAAAATACAACTTTAATACTCTTTTGTGAGTTGTAATCAGGTTTTAAGTATTTTGTACTCAAAGAGGGAAAATTCCCTCTACACTGTAACCCATTGAAAAACAATGGCGGAAGTGCATGGGAATCGAACCCACCCGGGACGTTACTCGCGCCTCACACTGGATTTGAAGTGTGTCCTGATGTGAATTGCAGGTAAAGAGAGGTAACTGAGAAGAACTTTCAATCTTAATCAGTTACCTCTTTTTTCATCCTGTAAGTAAACGGAGTGAATCAGGGAGAATCCGGGGGATATTTTTTACCAAGTGTTGACCAACAGGGGTAACATCTTTTTCGATGTCACCTCTCTTCTGCCTTTACAATCCACTTGCAATCCTTCCTTCGAATGGTGTATATTTTCACCGAATCCAGTAATAGAATAATAAAAATTCATAAGGGAGATAGCCATGAAAAAGATCTGTGTTTTATCTTTTCTGTTTCTCTTTTTAACCTCAATGGTCTATGCAGTCACCGTAAACCTTCCAAAGACCGGACAGACGAGATGCTATGATTCTGCGGGTGTTGAAATATTGTGTGCAGGAACAGGTCAAGATGGGGACATTCAGGCCGGAGTTGCTTGGCCTAAGTCGAGGTCTACGGAAAGTACTACAGAAGACGAGTATGATCCGATTGATTACTCGGAAATCGGGCCCAAGCTCCGCGAGATCGAGAAAAAGAGCTCCCGTGTGCGTGTTGAGGTCATGGGGCAGTCTGCTGGCGGGCGTGATTTATACCTCGTGACGATCACTTCCCCGGACGGCCTGAGACGGCTTGGCCACTACAGGCAGATTCGCCGCTTGATGACCCATGATCCGGAAAGGGCCCAGGATATAATCGAGTACCTGGATGATTTTAAGCTCCCTTTTTTTGTGAATGGGGGTATTCACGGCATTGAATTACCGGGTGTTGATGCCTGCATGGAGCTGATCGAGCACTTCGCCTATGATGAGTCCGCAGAAACGCTGGAAATCCTGGAAAACTTCATCCTGTTGATTAACCCGATTCAAAACCCTGACGGCAGAGTGAACGGCACCAGGCACAATGGGTACGGTATTGACCTCAACCGTGATTTTATCACCCAGTCTCAGCCTGAAACGCAAGCCCTGACCGCCGTGTTGGCCGACTGGAATCCCCTGGTGCTTCTGGACCTGCACGGGTTTATGAACCCCATGTGGATCGAGCCTGGCACCCCCCCCCACAACCCCAACTACGAGTATGACCTTTACCTGGAATGGGCCCTTGCTCAGGCCCTGGCCATGCAAGAAGAGCTGAAAGAACAACTGGGCATTGACAGTGATATTGCTATTCTCGAATGGGCTGATTCGTGGGATGATTGGGCGCCGATCTACACCCCCCAGTATGCCATGTACCACGGATCGTACGGCCACTGCCTGGAAACCCCCTACAGGGACGAACGCGGTGTAGAGGCCCTGGTGACTGCGGTTATGGGGGCTCTGAAGTTTGCGGTCGATAACAAGCAAGAAATGGTTATGGACCAGATCGAAATATTCCGCCGGGGATTTCTCGATCTTCCCCAGCAGCCTGTCAACCAGGAAATCCTGGACCAGATACCATACGATCAATTTGAAGAACTGATGATTCAGGAGTTTCAGGAAGCATATGTGATTGCCCTGTCGCCCCCCTTACAGCAAAGTACACATCAGCCTCATATGCTGATCGACTTTTTGCTGGCCAACGATATTCAGGTGGAAGAAGCATTGCATGCCTTTACCCTCGATAATATTACTTATCCAAAGGGAACCTGCGTGGTATGGATGAACCAGCCCAAGCGGGGACTGGCAAACACGATTCTCAGCAGCGGGTGGGACCTTTCCGCTATTGAGGGACTGTCGTTCTACTCCAAACCGACCGCATGGTCCCACCCGCTGCTCTGGGGAGTACGGCTGGCCGTGGCAGAGAATCCGCTCACTGTCAAAACAACCCCCCTGCGAAAGCAGCGGCCTCTGCGCGGTTCCGTGCAGGGCTGGCCCGGTACCGTGTACGCGTATTTGCCGAACTGCAACCAGGCGATCAGGGCTACAAATGACCTGATTGCAACCGGAACCGATGTGTTCCGTCTGGAAGATGCCACCGGCACTGAAAGCCCGCTGGATGTGGGCACGTTTATCTTCAGGGATGACCATAAGGAGGCAATCCGCTTGGCGCTGGAATATGGGCTGGATGTTTTTGCCCTCATGAAAATTCCAGACAGTGCCGTTCAGCTGGAGCCGCAGCGAATCGCCGTCTACCCTTCCACAGGCTCAGGGCTCACTTTTAGCCTGCGAGAACTCGGTTTTACCTATCAAGAGGTCACCTCCGCGGAGTTGAACGCCGCGCCATCCATATTGGGTGATTTTGATGTGCTGATTTTCGAGCGAGTGGAATGGCGGTGGGAGCTTGATGAGGTCGGGTACGATAATATTGTTAACTTTTTGAAAAACGGCGGCAACTTTATCGGCATGGCCGGGGGGGTTGACTTTGCTGACAATGCTTCCTTGTTGGACTTTGCCCTGAACTGGGCCGATGGCGACGGTATTGTCAAAGTGGTCAATTCACCGAAAGACCCCATTACGGCCGGCCTTCCTTCAGAGGACTATGCCTATCTGAATTCTCCGTATTGGTTTTCGAGCCTCGGCAATGGCGTCAATTCTGCTATGTATATAAAGGATGACGAGAATTTTTTTGTATCAGGGTACTGGTCGGGATGGTCCAGCAGCGGAGCCCGCGGAAAACCGGTAGTCATTCACAGCGAGAGCGGGCCGGGCAATATCACGCTTTTGGGGATCTCGCCAACCTTCGGGGCGCATCCGAAAAATATGTTCCGGGTGTTGGCCAATGCCCTTTTCCCACAGGTTGGACTGAAACCGGGCAGACATGCATTTTTGCGTCCCCTGAAAGCAATTGAGATAGGAGAACATTTAGAACAGTTTAAATCTATCATCAAATAGACGGTGGAAAAGATTAAGCCATTGACCTGCCCCCAATCATTGTACCACGCTCAGAGTAGTACTTTTGGGTTGAAAAAGAACAGCTGACAAGTAACAATAGGCAGGGGTCACATGGCTCCTGTCTCTTTTTATTTAAATAACTGGCGGAAGTGCATGGGAATCGAACCCACCCGGGACGGTCTTAGCGCCCCACACTGGATTTGAAGTCCAGGAGCCCCACCAGGCGGCTGTCCACTTCCACTTATTGTATATAAAACTTTGGAGGTTTAGTCAATTCTCTTGACCATGCTCACAGACCATGCTCAAATGCCTTGACTCACCTTGCACCGATTGTTTATAATTCAATAGATACATTTTGTCCCGCTCTATGACTATGAGGAAGAAGGGTGTCAGTCTCAGTCAGTTCATGTTGATTTCTCTCCTGCTCCATGCTGGACTCATTGCCCTCACGTACTCTTACTATCAAATCGACCTGGACAAAGGAGAGCAGATTTTACTCGTGAACCTGATGGATACGTTATCAGAAACAAGTACCAGCGCAGGCGAAAAAGCAGAGATGAGTCAGAACGAGAGTGATCAGCCGCTATCTTCATTCCCACCCCAGAGCGAGCTTACCGAGGCTACGGTGTCCCTTGATGCTCCCGAGTCAGAACACACACCCTATGCCCCGTATCTGACCGCCGTGAAACAGAAAATCAATACGGTGTGGGATTACCCGGAGTCAGCCCAGAAGGCACGTCTGGACGGCTCTCTTGCCTTACAGTTCTCCATCTCGAGGACAGGCATCATTAAACAGGTAAGGCTCCTCCGCTCATCCGGGTACACCGAGCTGGACGACGAAGCCATGAGGGCAATTGCCGTCTCCTCCCCCTTCCCCCCTCTCCCGGGAAAGTTAAGACTCTCCCGCTTGAACATCCTCGCTACCTTTGAATACCGGATTGAACATGAATAAAATCTCCTTACCAGAGCGGACGTGAACGAATGACAAAAAAACCAAGAAATACAGGCGAGCTCAGGAAATCGGGCTATCGGATTATCTCTATCAAGGAAGAGATGAGGAAAAACCTGATCGAGAAGATCAAAAGAGAGGAGATGCTCTTCCCCGACATCATCGGTTATGACGAGACGGTAATCCCCGCCATCGAGAATGCCATCCTCTCCGGCCATGACATGATATTCCTGGGTGAACGGGGCCAGGCGAAAAGCAGGATCATGCGCAGGCTGATCGACCTTCTGGATGAAGAGATCCCCGCTCTTGCCGGGTGTGAAATCAACGACAACCCCTTCAACCCTATCTGCAAGCGGTGCAAGGAGGTGCTGAGGAAAGAAGGGGACAAGGCGGGAATTACCTGGCTGCCCCGGGAGAAGCGTTACGCTGAGAAACTGGCCACCCCTGATGTAACGATCGCCGACCTCATTGGCGAAATTGACCCCATCAGGATAGCTGAAGGGAGATACCTTTCCGACGAATTTGCCATCCACTACGGGCTGGTCCCCCGCACCAACCGGGGGATATTCTCCATCAATGAACTTCCTGACCTGAGCGAAAAAATCCAGGTGGGCCTCTTCAACCTCATGGAGGAAAGGGATATCCAGATCCGCGGCTTCAAGATCCAGCTCCCTCTGGACGTGTATATTGTTGCCAGTGCCAATCCAGAAGACTACACCAACCGGGGGAGGATCATCACGCCCCTCAAGGACCGGTACGGCTCGCAGATCCGGACCCACTACCCGATTTTACTGAGCGATGAGGTCTCTGTCATCGAACAGGAAAGGAACTGCTTCGAGGATAACGGGTACGAGACAACCGTGCCCCCGTTCATGAAGGAAATCATCGCTGAAGTGACGCGGTATGCGAGGAGCCATCCGGAGATAAACCAGCGATCCGGTGTGAGCGTGAGAATGAGCATCAACAACTACGAGAACCTCTTGAGCAATGCCCTGAAGAGAGCGATACGGCTGGAAGAAAAGGAGGTAATCCCCCGGATCACTGACCTCTACTCCATCATACCCTCTTCCATCGGGAAGATCGAGACGGTCGGCATTGACGAAAAAAACGAAGACCCCATTATTATTGAAATCATGAAGAAGGCTGTCATTGCGGTCTTCAACCGTTTTTTCACCCCGGATCAGTTTGACACCTTCCTGAAGAAGTTCAGTGATGAACAGAACATTGAGGTCTCGGAAGCTATCCCCTCCCGTGAGTACCTTAAGAAGATCACCGAATTCGGAGGGCTGAACAAGGCCCTTTCCCAGTACCAGGCCGGTTCCAGCCCGGCGCTGACAGCCTCTCTCCTCGAATTTATTCTCGAAGGACTCTACCTGAACCGGAAACTGAACAAAGAGGAGGTAGGAGGGAGATCCTTCTACCACAAGTAGGATGAAGGTTTACCGCTATTACCGGGGAAGTTCGTTCCCCCCTCATCCTTTCCTCGATGCGGGCAGCATCTTCCACCACCTCGCTCATCCCCTGCTTGAAAACCTGGACGTTGATTCTGCACTTGCCAGCCTGAAGCGCGAAGGGATCCGCACAGACGAAGGAACGCCGGTGCTCCTGGGAATAGAGGATATGATCGAGAAACTCAGGGAGGCCCGGCAGGCATTACAGGCATCCTTTTCCCTGGACACGGCAATTGAGCAGTTCCGTGAAATGATTGCAGAGATTATCCCTGATCAGTCCGGGAACAGCGTCCAGGAGCTCATAGACAGGTTCACCCAGGAGTTGAAGAGCTTTCATCACGACACGCCTGACCCGGGCGGCGTGAAGAGAGGATTTTTGAAGAGGAAACTCGGGATCTACGCCTTCGGCCGGATGGTACAGAAATATCCGTTTACCGGGAAGAAGAAGCTCTCCCTGGATGACGCCACTGAGCTGGCTGGACAATTTGACCTGATCGCCAAGCTGGAAAGGGACCTGAAGAAGGTCACGTGGGGATTTGATCCGGAGATTATCGATGTATCCAAGCTGCACACGCTTCTCGGTGATTCAGCCGCTGACTCCTGGTGTACAATCAACCGCTTAACCAGCCTTCTTGAACAGGGGGGGTACATTGAGAGCAAAGGGCGCCATTACCAGTTGACCTCCAGGGGACTCAAGAAGATGGGCAAGGAAATCATTGACGATATCTTCTCCGCCCTGAAAAGGGATGGATGGGGAATGCACACCACCCGTTTTGCCGGAAGCGGCGTCACCATGAACGGCGATACGAAGCCGTATCAGTTCGGCGACCAGTTCTCTCTGGATATAAACCAGACCCTGATGAACTCCCTGAGGAAGAAAGGAGGGGGGATACCGGTCAGGATCTCCCCTGAGGACTTCGAGGTGTATCAGACGGAAAACAGCACATCTTCATCTACTGCGCTGCTCCTGGACATGAGCAAATCCATGAGGCATGACAATAATTTCGTCTCAGCCAAGATGGTAGCGCTGGCACTGGAGAGCCTCATCCGGATGAAATACCCCCGTGATAATCTGACGATTATCGGGTTTTCCTCCTGGGCGCGGCCGCTATCCCTGGAGGAACTGCCGTCCCTGCAGTGGGACAATGAAAATCCCTATACCAACATGGAGGAAGGATTTTCGCTGGCTGAAAAATACCTCTCCCGCCAGAAAGGAAGAAACAAGCAGATCGTCCTGATATCTGACGGTGAACCAACTGCCCACCGGGAGAATGGCTATCTTTTCTTCCAGTTCCCCCCCCATCCCAATACCCTGCAGAAAACCCTCCAGATGGCCAAGTACTGCGCAATGAAGGGGATTATCATCAATACCTTTATGCTGGGGAGAAAGAAGAGCCTGACAGCATTTATCACCCAGCTTGCCCGGATAAACCGCGGAAGGGCCTTCTTGACGGACTCGGACAATCTGGGGAAGTATGTCCTGGTTGATTATCTTACCCAGAAGGGCACACGACCGTTTCCGACCTCCTGCCCGGTGTAGGGGCGTACGGCCCTACATAAGACGTTTGGTCGTTCCTACGATAGGTTTTTCCAAGGCCGCTCCTGAATAAAACGTTTGGTCGTTCTTACGATAGAATTTACCGCAAGAGCGGGCTTCGCGTTTATGCAGATGGGCATACAGAGTGTTCCATGGTTCAGTTCTACTCCTTTTGGACTCTTCACAAATTTCTCATATAATGCCGGCCTCCCCCTCTTCAAGAGACATTCCTACAGTGAGTTTAACTTCTTGAGCAAGGTATCAACGATACTCCCCCGGTAGAGCCTGTATGCCTCCTGAACAAGCGGGAGGTTTCTATCCCTTTCATACCTGCCCATGATCGATCCGGTAATGATAATCCGTGCCCTTCTGAAATTAAAATCGCTCCGGTAGTTATAGGCAAGCTCATGACCACCGTGAAATTCGTGTTCATAGTCAAGGCCGTCTACCTCAAAGGCCCAGTGGCGCAGGTGTTCAAAGAGATCAATGGTCTCGTGCGTAAAGTAGTAGGGCTGGAAGATGATGGTGTCAAAACCCCGGTGCAGGTAATCTATCATCCACTCCATGGAAGACATCTGCCAGGAATCAGGGTTATTGTTAAACTCATTCATCCCGAGGCGGTACTCTGTGATTCCCTTTCGTAACTTTGGTAATGTCCTGTCATACGCCTGCCGGATGTTCTCACGTATCCTCGCCATGTTGACGCCGATCACATCTTCTTCTCCATTGCCGGGAGGATAACCGTGTTCTCCCAGGATCAATCCAACTTTGGCATTCTCAGGGATGCGGCACGTTTCAAACTCGTTCCTCGTCATCCTCACTGCCGCCTGTGCAAAATCAGGGTGGGCCCCGATTAAATTCCCCCCGGTGGTGGTAGCGAGCGAGAGGGACAGCTTCCTGCCAGTCTCCTTGGCAACCAGATCAATCGCTTCCTGCACCTCTTCCCAGATCCCCTTGGTATCTTCAAAATCGGAGATGTCCGGTATTAAATCATAGAGGACAACGCAGGTAATACCATCTTCAACAACATGCTTTTTGATCATCTCTTTAAGGTAGGCCGGCTTTTCACCAATGAGGAGTGAATGGATATCCCAGGGGATATTAAAACCGTTCTTCCGCAGATCCTCCATAATATCTCTTACTATTATCTGGGTTTGGTCCCATCCCCGCATGCCCCCGAGAGGTGCAAACTGATAGTAGTAACTGATTACCCTGGCGGCAAAAACCTCAAAAATGTCAGGCAGGTCATTGGGCAGTCCCATCTCAGGTATGTGATATCCCCGGAGAATGGTACCCAGTTTGGTCTTTGTTTTTTCAATCCAATTGGCAGTAGGAATCATGTCCGTGTAGGTCTTCCCATCACAACCAGGGCCCATTTCCCTCCCCAGAGTATCAACAAGTTTAACCGGCGTGTATTCCTCTAACCCTTTATCAAGTTGTGTGGGATCAATGAGCACTGCAAACTGGTCAACCTCCTTTAAAAAACTCGGGACAAACCCATAGTGCATGAGATGACTCATAATGTTCTTGGAAAATGTGTATGCGGCCTTGTACATTTCAGGAGTCCATTCCCCCCGAGGATCATCCAGTCTGGGTTCTAAAACCCCGCCAAAGAGGAGGAGAGGTTTTGATTTATCAAATGGCCCGTTCGCCGCAATGGCATTGGTATAAAAGGAGGCTAATACGGCATCTTCTTCCTCATCCTTCTTTCCAATTGCCTGTGCCTTCAGGGTGATAAGACGGTGCCCGGCATAGGTGGTATCAAAATCCACTTTACAGGGCGACTTGTCAAATTCAAAGCGCTTGCCGTCGATAGTGAGTACAATCTTTTTCAGGTTCTTCTCCAGCTCTCCGTTCCCTTCCCTGATCCTCAATTCTACCTGCATTACGCCGCTCACCTGTGAAGCGCTTGCAGGCTTTACAAACTGTAAGGGGTTCAGCTTCCACATTGTCACCGGTGCGATCACACCCGGGTGCTTCCCGATCAGTTCGGGAATGCGTGATACCTTTGGATCATACTCTTTCTTGGCCACATCAACTCGTTCCATGGGAATCCTCCTTTTACAACTGTTTACTCATTTACCGGTTAGGAAATCCGGCCTTCCTCCTGGGTTCCAGGATATCCTCTTCTGCTTGAGCTCTTATTTCTGAAAGTTTCTCCAGTATGTACGGTCTCTCCTTTCTTATCGCGGGTACTATCCTGCCAAAGGCAGAGCCAATGTTCCGGATGATGGCATAGAACTTCATGGTGGCAGGGAGCGTCTCCTTGACTAAGGAGGCGAGGTAGTCAAAATCACCCCTTGAGAGTATCGCCTTCAGATCTCCCAGGGACTTACCTCCCTCTCCGAGAGGACCATAGTAGCACTTCTGGTACCAGTCTGTGTATTCATCAATCCAGTTCTTGCCGCTTTTTTTGTCCTTGACTGCGAGGGCAACACTCATTGCCGCCTTTCTCCCCGGCATCAGAGCGCCGATGATGCTCGTTTCCTGCCTCCAAAAGGCATCGCCGGCAAGGAGAATTCTCCTGTCGATACAAACTGCCTTGAGCGGCTCATAGATACTGCTCACGCAGGCGGTGATGCGTTTCACCCCCCGGGCATTTTTGAACCACGGGGCAAAAGCTGGCTCAACCATGAACTTCCTCAATCCCGCTTCATGATCCAGAGAAGGATCATACCTGCCGGATGAGACATGATAGAGTCCATCTTCCGGTCTCCGGCAGAGAGATATGCTTGTATCCAGCCCCAGCACCGAGACCATGACGTCAGGGTCCGGAGGCTCAACCCCCTCAATATCCCAGGATGCAACCGAATAGGTGCCCAGAAACTTTCTCCCTTTATTGAGCCCGAGATATTTCACGATCCGTGAATTAACGCCATCAGCAGCAATCACGTAGCTGCCGGTAAAATCATTCCCTGCTGTGGTTGATACGGTAACGTCATCGCCGGTAACCCTGATTGCACAGACGTTGCTGTTGGGGAAGACTTCCACCCCGTTCTCCCTCGCCTTCTCCAGAATTCCCCTGATGAGTTCTCCCTTGTCAATAACGATCCCTACCCGGCCGGCATTGCCCAGCTTCTTCTGGACGGCACCGTCCCCCATGGCCACCCTTTTTCCTCCCGGCGTATAGATATGGAATCCGTAGAGGTTGGCAGAGGGGCCCTGGTAGTTGACGGTAAAACCATTCCTCGGGAAACAGAGATTCCCCAGAGAGTCGTCAAAGTAAAAAAATTCTCCGAAGGCTTCCTCATTCACCCCGAGTGCTTCGGTACAGGACCTGTTGATACGGGTTATCTCGCTTTTTCTCTCCAGGAGCGCTGTTGTTATCCCCTGCTCTCCGGCAGTTTTTGCAGCCATGACGCCGGCAGGTCCTGCTCCAACGATGATCAGATCAAATAGCTTTTTACTCATACACTCACCTCTTATTCTACTTTAGCATGAAACATGGCATAATTCATAAATTCTGGCGTTCAGCCATCAGCTATCACCTTTCAGCTTCGGGTGGTTACATTACTATCCATTGCTTTTATACTTCCGTATATAGTTTTTTTAAAGGAGGGTGTATGGTAATACTCCCATGTAGGGGCAATCCTGTGTGATCGCCAGAGCATGTGGGGGCGTATAGCAATACGCCCTTACGCTTCCAGCCTCTCCCGCAAGTGGCTGTACCGCTTCCTGATCTTGTCGTTCTTCAGGGCAATGGCCAATGCCTTCTTTGTACCGATCATCACCACCAGTTTCTTGCCCCGGGTCACTGCCGTGTAGAGGAGATTTCTCTGGAGCATCACGTAGTGCTGGGTCAGAACCGGAACGACCACTGCCGGATACTCGCTCCCCTGCGCCTTGTGCACGGAAACCGCATAGGCCAGAACCAGCTCATCCAGCTCATTAAAATCGTAGATTACCCTTCTCTCTTCAAACTGAACGGTGAGCTCCTGCTCTTCGAGATCAATCTTGACCACGTTCCCGATATCACCGTTAAAGACATCTTTATCGTAGTTATTCCTGATCTGCATCACCTTGTCATTGATCCTGAAGTTGCGCCCTCCCCAGATCAGCTCCCGGCCGTGCGGGTTCAGGCACCTCTGCAATTCTGCATTGAGATTATGCGTCCCGAGGAGCCCCCGGTTCATCGGGCAGAGCACCTGGATGTCCTCGAGAGGGTTGAACCCGAAACCCTTTGGTATCCTCTCACAGCACATCCGCTTCATCAGTTCCAGGACTTCCTCGGGCTCCTCTTTCTCGACAAAGAAGAAATCCCCTTCCTTGTGCAGGCTCTGGAGGTCAGGAAAAACACCCTGGTTAATCCTGTGGGCGCTGGTGATGATCAGGCTCTCCCGTGCCTGACGGAAGATTTCCGTCAGTCTCACCACCTCTGCCCGGCCTGACTCAATGATCTCGCGCAGCACATTTCCCGGCCCCACCGAGGGGAGCTGGTCCGCATCGCCCACGAGGATGAGGGATGTCCCGGGAGGAAGTGCCTTGAGGAGATTATTCATAAGCATGATATCCACCATCGAGATTTCATCCACCACGAGGAACTCAACCGGCAGAGGATTTCTCTGGTTCCTCTTGAACTCGCCGTCTTTCGGGCTGTACTCGAGGAGCCGGTGGATGGTTTTTGCCTCTTCATGGGTGGCTTCAGAGAGCCGCTTTGCCGCCCTGCCCGTAGGCGCAGCAAGCATGTAACGCGAGCCCTTCTGGTTCAGAAGCATGACAATGCATCTCACGAGAGTGGTCTTTCCCGTGCCGGGCCCGCCGGTTATCACCGTGATCCTGGACTGAAAAACTTTTTTCAGGGCTTCAACCTGCTTGGCAGCTAAAGTGACGCCCATCCTGTTTTCAAGCCAGGGTATTGCCTTCTCCCAGTCAAGAGACATGGGCAGGAGCGTTGGCGTAAGGAGTGCACGCAATCGCCGGGCAACTCCGTTTTCTGCGGCATGGAGTTGATTCAGATAGATGGAAGGAAATTCCTCTGCCTTTGCCTGCGAGGTAAGATGCAGCTCTTTCGTGTTGCCGGATTCAGCTGCAATCTGATTGCGGGCCTTCAAGGTTTCAATGGCAGTCTCAATGATCGGCTCTTCAATCTCCAGGAGTTCGCTCGCCCTGGTGATGAGTTCCTGCTGGGGATAAAAGGTGTGGCCTTCGTCGCTCACCTGCTGAAGCGTATAGATCAATCCTGCTTCAGCCCTTAAGGGAGATTTTTTATCAACACCCAGGTTCTCGGCAATCTTGTCTGCGGTCTTAAAGCCGATGCCGTACACATCCATTGCCAGGCAGTAGGGGTTCTCCTGCAGCTTGGCAATTGCATCGTTCCCGTAGGCCTTGAAGATCTTCACCGCATAGGCGGAGCTGATCCCCTGCCCCTGGACGAAGAGCATAACATTCCTGATTTCTTTCTGCTCGTCCCAGGCCTTCCTGACCATCTCTATCCTCAATGGCCCTATCCCCTCTACTTCCTGAAGCCTGTCACTCTCTTCATCAATAATTTTCAGGGTATCCAGGCCGAACTGCCGTACCACCCTCTTGGCAAAGACCGGCCCGATTCCCTTGATCATACCGGAACCAAGGTACCGCTCAATACCCACGACGCTGGAAGGAACAACTGTCTCGTACCGCTCAACCCTGAACTGCTCGCCGTACTTTTTGTCGTTTACCCAGTAACCTTCAAGCTTCAGGGTCTCGCCGGGGTTGACTGAAATCATATTTCCTATAATGGTGGTCAGATCCCGCTTGCCTTCGACCTTGAACCGGGCAATAGTATAACTCGTATCCTCATTTACATAGGTAAACCGCTCGAGCGTCCCCTGGAGGGTGGAATAGGGTTTCATGGGAAGGTAAATTAGCAGATTCAGGGAGGAATGACAACAGTGGGGAGAATTAACTCTTTAGCAGATACCCCCTTTGAGGTCATCTCAAAGGAGCCTGCCTCGATGGTGTAGGTAGGGGCAATTCATGAATTGCCCCTACAGCTTTTCCGTTTTTGCTGTCTCTTATAAAAGTTTAAAAACTCTTTTGGAGAAAAGACTTTAACCCCCAGACACAGTTTGGGAGGAAAATGAACATGATTTCCTGTGATAAGGCATCTCACCTGGCCAGCGATGGCAACCTCCAGAAATGGTTCGTCATCAGGGTCTGGTAGGGAGTGGGGCAAAGGTGAGGAAGCTACTTTGTGTCCACAATACTCAATATAGTCAAGGAGGGCAACGACCTTGTCTTCCTCAAACTTAAATTGTTGCCGGCGCAGAACTTCGTAATACTCTGACAGAATGCGCGCATCAAAGGAGAGGACCAGTTTTCCAGACGAAACCATGCGGACGATTTCCCCGCACGACCCGAACGGAGATAATAGGCCTGCGACAAGGACATTGGTGTCGAGGACGATATTCATCTTGTGCGCTTTTTACGGACCGCTTTGATTTCAGCGTTGATTTGATCCAGCGATATTCTGTCGGTTCCCTGCTCGATGGATCGTCGCTGAAGAGATGCGACAGCTTCAACCGCCCGCGCTTGTCGGAATGCCGCCAGCGATTCCTCCAGGTTCGATTCACTTATCGCTGCGAGGATGGCTATAGGCCGTCCATTGCTGGTGATTACCATTTCTCTCTCTTGGGGAAGTTCTTTCCAGAGCTGTGCGGATTTACCTCTCAGGTCACGTACACTGACAAATTTCATAATAACGTCCTCCAATCGTGTACATGATAACATACACGATTGTCACCCAATGTCAAGAATTCCTTTCGGCTGGGGAGATTGCTTCGTCATCCGCCACGGCGGACGAAGCAATCTCTTATCTTATAAACCTCTTGTTGTCACTATACCACACTTTCCCTGCCACCATCATGGCAGGGTTATCCGGGCGCAATCCGTCCGCCTTCGGCGGAACGCCCCTATCCAGGCACTCTGTCATTTTATTTCACTTGATAGTGGCATTTTAACAGATTATCACCCTGCAAATTTAACTTGACATATTAAATATGCAGGGTATAAAAACCTTATGAAGCCGAGGATTCTGGCACGGGTTATCCTGAAAGCGATCAAAACTTTTCCGGCTGTGGTGGTCACCGGCCCAAGACAGTCCGGCAAAACCACGCTCCTCAAGATGCTCTTCTCAAACACCCACCGGTTTGTGACCCTGGAAAATCCTGACATACGGATACGGGCAAAAGAAGACCCCCTCCATTTCCTTGAACAGTATAAACCCCCTGTCATCATTGACGAGATCCAGTACGTACCCGAACTGCTCTCCTACATCAAGACCCGGATTGACGAAAAGAGGAAACCCGGGCAATGGTTATTTACCGGTTCGCAAAATTTTATTTTAATGCAGGGCATAAGTCAGTCCCTGGCAGGCAGAGCGGCAGTCCTTTCCCTGCTGCCGTTTACCTTTTCAGAAAGAATCGGTGAAGGAGAACGGGCGAAGAACATCACTGACTGGGTGAAGGGGTTACATTTTGATCAAACCTGCGACGAAAGAGTTACCTTAAGCGAGGTGATCCTGAGAGGGAGCTACCCGGAAATTTCAAGCAAGAGAACTGTGGACAGGCAGTTATGGTGCGGATCCTATATCTCAACCTATCTTGAGAGGGATGTGAGAAACCTGGCTCATATCGGTGACCTGAGCCAGTTTGAAAGATTTTTAAGGCTCTGTGCCACGCGGACAGGCCAGTTACTCAATATTTCAGAGCTGGCAAAAGAGATCGGGATGAGCGTACCAACGGTCAAGAGATGGCTTTCGATATTGGAAACTGGTTACCAGATTTACCTACTCTATCCGTACTACAAAAATGTGGGGAAACGTCTTATAAAAAGCCCCAAATTGTACTTTAACGATACAGCGATTGCCTCTTATCTCCTGGGTCTCCATGACCAGGGAACCCTCCTCAACAGTCCGAGCTTCGGCAATCTCTTTGAAACCTTTATCGTCACTGATTTCCTGAAGAGATTTTTGCATTTCGGGCAGATGCCTTCCATGTACTATCTTCGTACCCGTGACAGACTGGAGGTAGACCTGATACTGGAATTGGGACAGAAACTGCATTTATTTGAGATAAAGAGCGCTATGACTATCATGCCAAAGCATGCCTCTTCTCTTCTGAAGATTACCAGTGAGTTACAGTCATCTGTAAAAACTGCGGCGATCATTTCTCTGTCTCCAGATAACTTTCATGTGAAAAATGGGATCGCTAATTATAACTGGAATAATATTCTCTGCATTTAACTATATGATAATCCGATTATCTTTATCATTTGCTTAAAAAGTAATTCAATGGTAAATATGTCCATACTATCATCCAAGGCGGTTTAATAATGCCCATAATCAGCAAAATTCTTAACGCATCCGGGGGAAGCAAATGAAGGAAGCTATGCGCGAAAAGGTGAACGCACAAAGGTATCTCGACATAGCAGGGGTCATATTTGTTGTGATCAACACTAAACAGAAAGTAACCCTGATCAACAAAAAGGGGGGCGAGGTTTTAGGTTATACTGAAAAGGAAATCCTCGGTAAAAACTGGTTTGATAATTTCATTCCACAAAGCAAAAGGGATGAAGTAAGAGCTATCTTTAACAACCTGATGGCTGGCGTGATTGAGCCATATGAATATTCTGAAAACCCTGTTCTGACGAAAAGCGGTGAGGAGAGGATTATCGCTTGGCACAATACGGTGATCACCGATGATACAGGGACCATTATCGAAACCCTCAGTTCAGGGGAAGACATTACCGAGCACAAAAGGGCTGAAAACGAGATAACGGATACCAAGGATTTTCTTGAAAACGTCTTCAAGACCACAGCGGATGGGATTATGATCAGTGATTCGAAGGGATATGTAGCGAGAATAAACCGGGCGATTGAAAAGATGCTGGGATACGCAGAAGAGGAGATTATCGGGAAGCACACAGCAGAACTTTTCTCTCAGGATGAGCACCATATGGAGATAGGAATGAGGATGTTAACCGAATTGCGTGCTAAGGGCTTCATCAAGGATTTCGAATACTGCTGGGTAAGAAAAGACGGGAGTTTATGCCCGATAGAGCTGAACATCACCATGCTGAAAGACAGCGAAGGTAACAGCGTGGGGGCAGTCTCAGTCATCCGGGATATCACCGAGCGCAAGCAGGCAGAAAAGTTACTGAGGGAAGCGGAAGAACGATATCGCATTGTCGTAGAGAATACAGGTCAGATCGTATATGACTATGATGTTGTATCCGGCCGCATTCAGTGGTCTGGAGCGATCCAAGCTATTACCGGCTACACACCCGAAGAATTTCAAACCATAGATATTAATGCCTGGGAGGAATATATCCACCCGGATGACCGCAAATCATCTCGAACACTCCTTGATCGAGCTATGCGGGAAAGAATTCCCTATAATGCTGCGTATCGATTTCGGCGTTACGATGAAACATACTATTCCATCGAGGATAGAGGTCTCTTTCTGTATGACGATAATGGTAAAGCATATCGCATGCTCGGTACGATGCAAGACATTACAGAGCGCAAGCGGATGGAGGAAGAAATACGTGCACTATCAATTACTGATGCACTTACCGGTTTATACAACCGCCGGGGTTTATCAACTCTGGCTGAACAGCAATTAAAGATTGCCACCCGGTTGAATTCGGAAATATTAGTGATCTTTGCTGACCTTGATGGTATGAAGTGGATCAATGACAATCTGGGGCACCTCGCGGGCGACCAGGCATTGATCGAGACTGCAACTATTCTCAAAAATACGTTTCGCAAATCGGATATTATTGCCCGGCATGGCGGAGATGAGTTTATTATCCTGGCACTCGGAGCCAATTATACCTCTTTCGACATACTTATCAAGCGTATACAAGAACAGATTAACTCCCACAATGCACAAGAAAATCGCTCCTTCAAACTATCGGTCAGTATAGGCACAGCACTCTACAATCCCCAATCTCCTTGTTCTATTGATGAATTGATCACTCAGGCTGACAAAACAATGTATAAGCATAAGCAAGATAAAAGAGGTTTTAGCATATAGGTTTTTACACGAAGAAGGAGGAATTATGGCAGGGGTAAACAAAGTGATCCTGATCGGAAGGCTGGGGGCTGACCCTGAAGTCAGATATACGAGCGACGGAAGAGCGGTGGCCAATTTCCGGATTGCCACGAGCATGAACTATACCGGGAAGAACGGCGAAAAAACTGAAAAGACGGATTGGCACCGGATTGTCGCCTTTGGCAAGCTGGGTGAGATCTGCGGGGAATACCTCTCCAAGGGGAAGCAGGTATATATCGAAGGAAGGATTCAGACCCGCTCCTGGGATGACCGGGAGGGGGCAAAGAAATGGACAACGGAAATCGTTGCCACAACCATGCAAATGCTGGGAGGAGCAGGTCCTGGGAGCTCTGCATCCGGCGATACGGAACTGACACCCCCTCAGGACGAACCAGGCCCAAGCTCACCTCTGGACGACGATATACCCTTCTAATAGTTTGCTGAAAAAGCAACTTTTTTAAGGCTGATCAAAAATGCCTCCGCCTGTGGCGGACAAGGCGCCCGAAATCCTGAGGAGTATAAAACCTTGGGCCGCTCCTACGGTAAAGTTTTTATCCGAAGACGGACCAAACGGCTTATCGAGGGGAATCCGCCGCGGCGGACAGATGGGCGTTTTTCAGCAGCCTGTTAAAAGAAAAGGCCCCAAAGAGGGGCCTTTCTTTTTTAGTACATATCTCCGCCCATACCTCCGGGTGACATTGGAGGATAGGGAGCCTTCTCTTTCGGCTTTTCTGCTACCACTGCCTCAGTGGTAATCATCAGTGATGCGACACTTGCGGCATTCTGGATGGCGCACCGGGCAACTTTGGTTGGGTCAATAATCCCTGCAGCAACGAGGTCTTCAAACTCCTCGGTCTGGGCATTGAAGCCAAAACCGCCTTTTTCATTCTTCACCTTCTCAACCACGATGGAACCATCATGTCCAGCATTGTTGGCAA
>Ga0315289_10002803_pt1 | contig 26603 bp, 24 predicted proteins | sample YL17G11_40_MG_FD_203452 | JGI IMG/M metagenome (GOLD analysis project Ga0315289, IMG submission 203452) | Sediment microbial communities from Yellowstone Lake, YNP, Wyoming, USA - YL17G11_40 | ecosystem: Environmental > Aquatic > Freshwater > Lake > Sediment | place: USA: Wyoming | collected...
ACGTATTGCGTGAAGCCCACGGCGGCCACGCCCAGCAGTTTGCCGGCCAGGAGCTGAAAAGGCCGGAGCGAGGAGACCAAAACTTCGACAATGCGGGTGGTTTTTTCCTCCAGCACGGAGCGCAGAGTGGCCAAGCCATAAACCAGGAGGGTCGTGTAGAGAACCAAGGCCATGCCCATGGCCACCGCGAAGGTTTGCCCCTTTTCTTCGACATCTCCTTCTTTGGTGACCTTGACCGGAGTGACCTCCACGGCGCGGAACAAATCGTTGGGGTTTTCAATCCGGATTCCCTGATCCTTCAAGCGACGCGCGATGGCAGCATTGCCTACGGCCCGGCGGAGCGAAGCCGCCAAGCCGATTTCCCCCAGACTGCGCGTGTGGAGGGTGGCGGATTTCCCCGCGAGTACGTCCTTGGGCACAACCAGGAAGGCGTCCAATTCACCTCGACTGACCTCGGCGCGCAACTCCTGACGCGTTTTCTCATTTTCTGCGGGCCCCGGCGTCTCCACTGTTCGCGTCACCTGAAACGCGGGTTTGCCACTGGGTAGCTTCCGCTCGAGACTCTGAGCGATGACGGCCGCCAGGCCTCCCGCCTCGTCCAGAATGGCTATCTTCACGGTCTCGTCGGCCTGACGCCTTACGATGAACAACGGAAGCAGAAGCACGCCCATCGTTAAGAGAGGCAAGGCAATCGTGGTGATGATGAAGCCCTTGGTGCGCACGCGGGTCAGGTATTCGCGTTTGACCACCAGCCAGAGTTTACGCATGGACCTCGGAAACCTTCTCGATGAAGATGTCATTCAAGGGCGGCTCGATCAGTTCGAACCGCGAGATACGAGCGCCTTGCGCCACGGCAGCTCTTAGGATCTCTTGCGGGTCCGCGCCCGGCCGGAGCTTCACTTCCACCGCCGCGCCGAAGCGGTTCACGCTTTCCACTAGCGCTGGCTGCTCCAGAAAATCTCCTTCCCCCGCGTACTCGATGCGCACCGTGTTCTTTCCGTAAGACTGCTTGATGGCCCGCAGGTCTCCGGCCAGGATGCTGCGCCCCTTGTTGATCAGGCAGATGGAGTCGCACATCACCTCCACTTGTTCCATGCGGTGCGTGGAAAGGATGATGGTGGATCCCTGGTCGCGCAGTTCCAGCATGATGTCCTTGACGAGGGCGGCATTGACGGGATCAAGACCCGTGAAGGGCTCGTCCAGGATCAGGAGCGGCGGGGTGTGAATGATCGCGGCAATGAACTGCGCCTTCTGCTGCATTCCTTTCGAGAGATCGATGATCTTCTTCTCTGACCAGGCGGCAAGCTCCAGCCGTTCCAGCCACTGGCCAACGCGCCGCGTAGATTCCCGTTCCGAAAGTCCTTTCAGCGCGGCGAGGAAAACCAGGACCTCTCGCACTTTCATGCGGGGGTAGAGGCCGCGCTCCTCCGGAAGATATCCAATCAGGTCTTGGGTACGATCGCTGGCGGGCTGGCCGAGCACCAGGATTGAGCCCTCGTCCGGGATCAGGACTCGCATGATCATGCGCAGCGTGGTGGTCTTGCCGGCGCCATTGGGTCCCAGCAGGCCGAAGACGGCGCCCGGCCGGATGCTGAGGCTTAGGCCATCCACCGCCGTCAGCGAGTCAAAGCGCTTGGTGACTCTTTCTAGAACTACTGCATCCATGGGGGAACCAGTTCACCTGCTGTGTCACAGCTCTGACTTACGGGGCTGAGTCCGTATCGGCCCGGAACAGAACGACGTTTTGTAGCATCAAATGGTGAAACAGGCAACCGGCAAAGGGACTGCCCTTGCGACGGCGGACTGGCATGCCTTCAGTCGCCCCGGCAGCGCGCAAAGCGGCTGTACGAATGCGCAACCATCGAGTAAGAAGGCCTTAACTCCGCCGCGCCCTTCATAGATGGGCCGGCCCGCGCTTACTTTAGCAAGAGCACTGAAACAACTCCGCCCCCCATGACTACCCAAACGATGTCCACCTTTAGCAGCAAAGCAGCAAGGGCCGCGATGGAAAGGAAAATGTGAATCGAGTCCCAAGGGACATTCCCGGCGAAGTGAATGGTGACAGTCAGAAGCAATCCGACGAAAGAGCACAGAATACCGCCAGTGATTTTTTCGAAGTATCGCGAAGCACGCAGCCTGTCAAAATAAGGGACAATTCCAACCACCATTGTGAACGATGGGGTAAACACGCCGATGGTAGCGATTATGCTGCCCAATACCCCATGCAGCCAGTAGCCCACGAACGTAGCAGTGATCACTACGGGCCCTGGAGTAATTTGTCCGAGCAATATTCCATTCAGGAATGTCGGGCCATTCATCCACGCGTTTCTTTCAACGATTTCATGATACATAAGAGGGACAGAGGCAAACCCCCCACCAAAAGCAAAAAGATCTACTCGGAACATGAGCGCAGCCAAATCGAATAATGCAGGTTGGAATGCGAGCAGTAGGAGAAACCCTGCGAGAGTAACCACCAAGATGCACAAAAGAGTTCTGGGCAGACCAGAAGCTACTCGGGGAGGAGGAGCGGATTTTTGCAGAGAAGGTTCGCCTTCAATGAATGCCACCCCCCCAAGAACACTCAGGGCAATTACTAAGATTGGGTGTATGCCAATTCCGTACAAAGCAGCGGCGGTACTAGCAATGATGATGTGCCTGAATTTCTTCAAGGCGTTCTTGCCGAAGGAGACTGTCGCATTTGCTACGATGGCCACGACCACTGCTTGCAGTCCGCTAAAAGCCGATATTACGCTGGGAATGTTGTGACCATACCTGTACAGAGATGAAAGTACAATCATGAGGAGGCAAGCAGGTAGACCGAAACCGGCAAAAGCAGCGCACGCGCCAATCGGGCCTCTTGCTCTTAGCCCTACGTAGGCTGCTGTTTGCATGGCGGTCGCACCAGGTATAGCTTGGCAAAGAGCCACGCCATCGCGGAAGTCCTTATCATCAATCCACCGGTTCCGCTCTACTGCCATCTTTCGGATGTAAGCCACCATAGCTGGCCCGCCAAACGCAGTAACACCTAACCGCAGAAATGCCAGAAAAAGCCGTCTGATTGAAGTTTTCCGATTCATGGGATTCATTGGGAAATCCCACCCGCGGCAAAGGATGCTTTCCGCAATAGATGCTAGCTTTCGCCAGAAGACGCCCTTGCGTCCAGCTTCGTCATTCATGGCATCGGCAAAAACTCTGGTCGGGGGTCCCCAGTTTCCCCTCAACAAACAAACCGACGGCCGCTTCGGGCGTACATCGTTCGCTCAAGATATAAGGATGAATCCCCTGGCGATTCAATGCCTCTGCGGCTCTCGCTCCCATGCCATAACAGATCACGGCCTCGCAGTCGCGGAGAGCCTCGACAATCGAGGTGTGGCTGTCTGAAGGATGGTCATGGTGTGTCTCGCCCTTGCACTCACCCTTGGCGTGGGCGGTAAAGTCATTGTCCCTTATCTCCCTGCCCACGACCTTCCCACCCTCAATTTCGAAGACAAGAAAGCAAGAGCTCCGTCCGAAATGTGATGAAACTCTAGTGCCGTCTTCCGAAGCAACTGCAACTTTCATTGCGCCCCTCCCTCAGGGTCCACCGACTGGCCCCGTCGTCCCTCGCAGCGGCATCAGCGAGGCTTTACGGCGCGCACGGAGGCGCTCATAATCTTTCCGTCCGCCTGGTCCGCGAGAGTGACCGCGTCCGCCGCCGCAGCCGACAGGAACTCCCGAACATCCTCCGCCCGGAAAATCCGCGTTGGCTCAATATCGATGTCAGCAAACCCTGCCTCGGCCAGCTTGGCCTGATATTCCGAATCTTGCATTGCACCTGCAATACAACCTGCCCAGAACTCCGGATTGCCGCGTAATGCGGCGGGAATCTCTCCGCGCAGCACGACATCAGAAACCGCAAAACGGCCACCTGGCCGCAAGACGCGAAAAGCCTCACGGAGGACGCGCGGCTTGTCCGTCGAAAGATTCAGTACGCAGTTGGAAATGACCACGTCGACCGAGTTGTCCGGCAAGGGAATGTTCTCGATTTCACCCTTGAGGAACTCGACGTTCTCGACGTGCGCTTTCTTCCGGTTCTCACGGGCAAGCGTCAACATCTCGTCTGTCATGTCGAGCCCATACACCTTGCCGCTCAGACCAACCCGCTTGGCGGAGAGAAACACGTCGATTCCTCCGCCCGAACCGAGGTCCAGCACCGTTTCGCCCGCTTTCAGTTGAGCGAGCGCCGTCGGATTACCGCAGCCCAACGAGGCCACCACCGCCTCCGCCGGAAGGCCGCCAGTCTCACCAGCTCCGTAGATTTCATGCGCCCGGCGCGCGGTTTGCGCGATCCCGGTCGGGGCTTTCAGTCCGCCGCGCGCGGTACCTCCTTCAGAGACGTGAAGTGCCGCCTGGCGGTATTTCTGCCTTACGGTATCTTTCACATTCATATCAAAGTCTCCTGTTGCCGTCCCTCAGGATCGACCCCCGGCAGAGCTCGTCGCTTGCTGGTGTCAGCTTGCCCTCCAGAAACAGACTCACGGCGCGCTCCGATGTGCACTGCTCGTCCAACACAAAAGCCTGAATCCCTTTGCGAGCCAGAGCTTCGGCGGCTCGCCATCCCATGCTACACACCTTGCTGCGCGCACTAGCCTCCTTGGTGGGAAACCGCCTGCTTCGATTTGATCTCCAACTTGCCTTCTGCTTTGAGCTGCCTTTTTACCTTCGCCCAAATTCCTTCTTTCGTATAGAGTTCCCTTATCGCGCTTATTCCATTCTCGGGGAAGGTAATGGCATTGCCCAGACAAAGGTTCGCGCAGACTGAGCATGTTGGGACGCACTCAAGGGGGCGCGCGACGATCGCCCCATGGTCCGTCCAATCGAACACATGCTTGCCGCAATTCATGCACATGCCACATTCGACACACTTTTCCGGGTCGATCGTAGGAAACCATGCGATCCGTTCTCTCGGATATCCTGTCAGCCAAGCCATAGCGAAACCTCCTTAGGGATAAGTTAATCGCAGCGCCGCATGTGGCATTTAAGTACGTTAAAGGTCGACCGCACGGCAGGCCTGTGCTGCTCCGATGGAAGCGGCCGGCCCGCCGGGCGGACCACCGCGTTCCGAAACGCACAGGGCCGCTCTGCTGCATTTCCGCACATTCAGAGCGGAGTCTCCTGCTTTCACTCCTCAGGATCGACCCCGGCAGAGTTCATCGCCTGCCGGTGCCAGTTTGCCTTCTAGGTACAAACTCACGGCCCGCTCGGGCGTGCACTCCTCGCCCAGCACGAAAACCTGAATCCCTCCCCGACCCAGCGCTTCGGCGGCTCGCCATCCCATACCGTAGCAGAGGACTGCCTGGCAGTCGCTGAGCGCTTCCACAACAGAAACGTGGTCGCGCATCCCATGTCCGCCGTGTTGCTCGCCGCTACACTGGCCCCTGCCGTGAGCCGTAAATGTGTTGTTCCGCACTTCCTTGCCAGCGATCTTGCCCTCCTCGATGTTGAAAATCAGAAAGTGCGAACTTCGGCCGAAGTGCGGCGATATATTCGTTCCATCCGATGAAGCAACTGCAACTTTCATTGCGCCCCTCCCTCAGGGTCCACCGACTGGCCCCGTCGTCCCCCACAGCCGCCATGATGCATCGCCCTGCCGCAGCCCGCACCACGACCCCCGTTGCGGGAACGTCCCGGGCCGCCTTCTTCGTGCACCCGGTGAACATTGGTGCTTTGGCACTGCGGGCATGCGGCAGGCCTTCCCGTGCCGTGCGGCACGCCCCATCGGTGCCCACAACCGTTACATCTGAACTCTCGTTGCGTGACCATCTTAATCTTTCCTCCTTTAATCTCTAACGCCTTTCCATCTATCAAGGCTTCGGCGATCTTCTTGTGCGCCGATTCGACGATCCTGCCGAACGTCTGACGGGACACGTCCATCTCTTCTGCGGCCTGTTCCTGATATAGGCCCTCCAGATCCGCCAAACGGATGGCTTCAAACTCGTCCAAGGTGAGAGCGAGCGTTTCCAGTGAAGACAATGGAATCCCCCGCGGTTTGAAGTAGCTGCTGGCAGGTTCACAGGCCACCCTTCGGCAACATAGCGGTCTCGCCATATTTCCCTCGCTCCCCACCCAAAACCATTATGAGCATATGCTCACAACCTGTCAAGACCCAATTCACCCTTCCCTGGCATGGAAAGGAATACGTGCTGGCTTTCCTAAGCCGATAAGCAGGTAGCGCATTTCTAGGGTCCTCGCCATTGTCAACAGAGAAAGGCTCTGTGCCTGGTTGGGTTCGGTGGCGGCAGCGGGCGAAAGCGCCTGTACGATTGCCTGGGGTTCAAGTAAGATAGGCGCGCGCATTGAAAGGACGATGTACGAGGCTGAACGTATGCGAAACGTCGTCATTATCGGTACGGGACCTGCGGGACTGACCGCCGCCATCTATGCGGGTCGCGCCAATCTTCAGCCTTTGGTGATTCGCGGCCTGGAAGCTGGCGGCCAGTTGACGCTGACGACCCTGGTTGAGAACTACCCCGGGTTTCCCAAAGGTGTGCAGGGGCCTGAGTTGATCGAGCTGATGCAGCAACAGGCAGCGGTGTTCGGTGCCGAGTTCAGGGAGGGAGACGTCAGGCGCGCCGACCTCTCGCGCCGACCGTTCATCCTGGAGGTGGAGCAGGAACGGATCGAAACCCGCACGCTGATCATTGCCTCCGGGGCGTCGGCCAAGCTGCTAGGGCTCGAATCGGAGCGTAAGTTGCTGGGCCACGGCGTATCCACCTGCGCCACCTGCGACGGCTACTTCTTCCGCGGCAAGGAAGTCGTGGTGGTCGGCGGTGGCGACACGGCGGCGGAAGATGCTCTGTTCTTGACGCGCTATGCCCGGCAGGTCAGCATCATCCATCGCCGTGACCAGTTGCGCGCTTCCAAGATCATGCAGGATCGGCTTTTCCGTAATGAAAAGATGAAGTTCATCTGGAATTCCGTAGTGGTAGATATCCTCGACCCCAAGAAGGGCGAAGTGACCGGGGTGAAGCTCCAGAACACCAAGACGGGTGAGGAGACCGTGAAGCCTTGCGACGGGGTCTTCGTGGGCATCGGGCATTCGCCGAACACTGGACTGTTCCGCGGCCAGCTCGAGATGAACGAAGTGGGTTACATCAAGACCTACGAGGGCGCGAAGACCAGCGTGCCCGGCGTCTTTGCCGCCGGCGACGTCAAGGACCCGGTTTACCGACAGGCCGTCACCGCGGCGGGTTCGGGCTGCATGGCCGCCATCGACGCTGAGAGGTTTTTGGAAGCCGAACATTAAACAGTCAGGGGACAGGTTACAGGTGACAGGGAACAGAGAAAGAGTGGCATTTCCACCCCTCGCTGCCTTCCTGTTCCCTGTAACCTATTCCCTGTAACCTTTGCTCATGCTCCGTTCCCTCCTCTTGTACCTGTCCGAGCGCGAGGCTCCCAAGAATCTTCTCCTTCGGTCTTCCTTGGGGCGGCGGCTGGCGGCGCGTTTTATCGCCGGTGAGGAACTCGGAGATGCCGTCGGCAGCGTCCGCCGGCTGAGCGCAGAGGGATTTGCCGTCACGCTCGATTACCTGGGTGAGAGTGTGCACGAAGCGCAGCAGGCGGAGGAAGCCTGCCAGGTGTATCTCTCCATCCTCGACCGGGTGGTGGGCGAAGGAATCCAATCGCACATCTCCATCAAGCTCACGCAGCTCGGCCTGGCGATCGACGAGGACTTGACCCGCCGCCATGTCGAAGCCATTTGCCGGCGCGCGGCCGATTATCGGAATTTCGTGCGTATCGACATGGAGAGTTCTGCGTATACGGAGGCGACGCTCCGCGTTTTCCGGGCTGTCAAGGCGCCGCGCGACGTGCTGGGCATTGTCATCCAGTCCTATTTGTATCGCAGTGAGAAGGATGTCGAGGAGTTACTGGAATACGGCGCCCGCATTCGGCTCTGCAAAGGTGCCTACAAGGAGCCGCTACAGGTGGCCTTCCCCCGCAAGGCCGACGTGGATCGGAACTTTGTCCGGCTGATGGAGAAGATGCTTCTGAGCGGTCATTACCACGCCATCGCCACCCACGATCCGCGCATGATTGCTGCCACCCAAGCTTTCGCGCGTGCGCACGGGATGGGCACCGACGGCTTCGAATTCCAGATGCTGTATGGCATTCGGCGGCAGTTGCAGCGGGAGCTGCTCCGCCAGGGCTACCGGGTGCGCGTCTATGTCCCTTACGGAAAACAGTGGTACGCCTACTTCATGCGACGCCTCGCCGAACGCCCGGCGAATCTGCTTTTCCTGCTGCGCAATCTGCTTCGAGGCTAGAAGAACGCGAATAGCGAGTAGCGAACAGGGAGTAGGGAACAGGGAACAGGGAACAGGGAACAGGGGACAGGGGACAGGGGACAGGGGACAGGGGACAGGAAAGAACCTCTTCCTCATTGTCAGGTCAGGCCTAAGGTACAAGGCTTTCAATCCGGCCTAAGGTACAAGGCTTTCAATCCGGAAACGCCAACTACAGATCGAAAATCTGAAATCCAAAATCAACAACCTCTCGCTCGTCATCTTCGCTCTGTAACCTGTTCCGCCTGCCTCTACGTGAGGCCGAGCATCTTCTTCGCCGCCTCGCTCAGGCGGCTCGGGTCCCAGGGCGGATCCCAGACTACCTGGACGTTCGCCGACTTGACGCCGGGAATCTCCGCCACGCGCGCCCTTACTTCCTGGCTGATGAAGTTGTGGAGCGGGCAGCCCCGGGCGGTCAGCGTCATCACGACATTGACGTGATCCTCGCTGATCGCCACGTCGTAGATCAGGCCGAGATCCACGATATTGATGGGGATCTCCGGGTCATAACACTTGCGAAGCACCTCATAGACTTGCTCCTGCGTCACCATGCGTCGCTCCTGGCGGGATCATCCCGCCAGCGGTGATTCTAATCGAGGGGGTGCGTCAGGGGAAGTTAATCCTTGCCCCGGATTAGCGTCGCAGCCGGGACTCCCGTGCATCTGGGCGCACCGGGCGGCTGCGGCTCGTAGTGCCCAAGGTGAACGCGTGGTAAAACTTACGGGGTAGCGGTGCTTTCAGGCACCGGCGCGGTGTGGGGAATCTCCCCGACGGGTGTCTTTTTACTTCGGCCGCGGAATCCGGAACGAACCAGACTGCCGAGCGTATGAGTATTCTGCGCCAGCAGTTTGAGATACGCCCAGCGATTCATTTGCCTGAAGTAGATCCCGCGAAACAGCAGGCGGGATACAAAGTGCATCAGTTGATAGCCGAAGGGTTTCTTGTTCTCGACTAACCAGCGCTGAGCGCGGCGGAAGGCTGCGGGCGCGTAGCAATGGCTCCAGGCCTGCCGTATCTCGGCTTCTGCCTCCTCCGGCGACAACCCCGTGGGGACATAGGCTGTCTTGAAAGCCTGAAAATCCAGCCAGTGTTCCGGGCGTGTCAGGCGTCCCTCGTCCCGCAGGCGGTCGTATAAGGGAGTCGCTGGATAGGGAGTGAGCAAGCCAAACACCGGCAAGCAGGCCGGCCAGTCGTCAATCTCTTGAATCGTTTTGCGCGCCACGCCGGGCCTGTCGCCCTCCATCCCGAAAATGAACGAAGTGATGCCGTAAACGTCATGTTTGGCGAGGTTGTTCAGGGCAGCCTTGTAGTCCTCCGGCTTGTTAAACTCCTTATGGGCACCCTTCAGGCTATCCGGATCCACAGACTCCAGACCTATGAAGATCCAGCGGCCGCCGGTTGCCGCGATAAGTTGCACCAACTCCTCGTCCTGTAAGAGATTGATGCTGATTTGGCCGGTCCAGGGAAGGCAGGCGTCGTGGCGAATCATATCGCACAACAGGGATTTGGCACGCGCGCGGTTGATGGCAAAATTATCGTCCACGAAGAAGGCTATGGGGAGGCCATTCCTCTGCTTGGCCATGGCCTTCAAGCGGAGCAGCTCAGCGATGACGTTCTCATTCTCGCGGAAACGAAGCTGGTGTCCAAAGAAACCCGTCACCGTGCAGAAGTCGCATCCATAGGGGCAACCACGTCCGGTTTCTACCGGGAGGAGGTAAACACTGTCGTAGTTGAACTGGAAATGCCTCAGGAGCTTCTTGATCCCGGCCGGAACAAAGCGCATCAGGTCGAACCGTGCCAGATCCACCTCCTCCCAGGCAATCACGGGGTAGTGAGCGAGAGAGGGTTTGACTTCCTTGCCCGCCACCGTCGCCGGCCGGTACACATTCTGCAGTTGCCCGCGGACGGCGTCGCGGACCACCAGGGGCCAAGTATCTTCGGCCTCACCCACCACCACGGCATCCGCATAGCGAGGGTGGCCCGTCAGGCCCAAGGGCTCATCGGGCACGGCGGTGACATGGGGGCCACCCATGACAATCGGCACCGTAGTGGCCTGGCGAATGGCTGCCGCCATGCGGTAGGCGCTCTGCGCCATGCGGGTCATGAAGCCCATGCCCACCAGGTCAACGTGATTCTGCGCGATGAAATCTACGAGTTCTTCGGGACGATAGTGCTGCGCGTTGCCATCGATAATGGTGACGTGGTGTTCCTTGGGCGTGAGCCTCTGCAGCAAGAACGGCCAGAGATGAGGAACGAAATTGCGGGTGACTTCGTTGTCCGGCACATAGAAAAGGATGTGCATGCGCGTCCAGTCTCTGAGTATGGAATCGCTTCCAACCCGAAGCCTGCAGGTCGAGAGGACGGGGAAGCGCTGGCGTGCTCTGGGTGGGCTTCAGCGCGCGGGAAATGTCGCAAGAGCTACTTCAATCGGGCAGCTGAAATCTTTCGCCCAGCGGGGCACACCACACCGTCCGGACGCATTTTACACTAATCCACCCTTACCCTAGTAAATTTCGAACCGCTCCTGGTGGACGGTGGGATCGCTCTTGATAATGATGTCCTTACGCGTCAGGGATTCGAGTTCCGAAAGCAGCGTGCCCTGGCTGGACTTCAGGGCGTGGGCCACCTCGGGATTGAGGCGCAGCGTGATCGTATCGCCCTCGATCTCCTTGGCCATCTTCTTGACTTCACCCGCGATCTCGTAGCAGATGCTGGCGACGGACTTAATCCAGCCAGAGCCGCTGCAATACGTGCAGGGCTGGCAAAGCGTTCGTTCCAGTGATTGCTTGACGCGTTTGCGGGTGAGCGCCACCAGGCCAAAATCGTTAATGGACAGGATCTTGGTCGGCGCGCGGTCGCGACGCAGAGCATCTTCGAGCGCTTGCACAACCTTCATCCGATTGCGCCGCTCGTCCATGTCGATGAAGTCGATAACGATGATGCCGCCCAGGTCGCGCAAGCGAACCTGCCGCACGATTTCGTTCACCGCGTCGATGTTGGTCTTGACAATGGTATCTTCCAGGCGGTTGGTTTTGCCGACGTACTTGCCCGTGTTGACGTCGATGGCCACCAGCGCCTCGGTCTGGTTGATGACGATGTACCCACCCGATTTGAGCCACACCTTGGGCTTCAAGGCTTTGTCCACTTCCGCCTGGATGCCGAACTCCTCGAACATGGGCGTGTCGCGGGTGTAGAGCTTGACGCGCCCCACCAGCGACGGCTGGCAGCGGTTCACAAACTCCAGCGAGCGTTCGTACTCGACCTCGTTATCCACGCGCACCATCTTGAAATCTGGCGAGAGCATGTCGCGCAGAATGCGCTGCACCAAGTCCAGGTCGTGGTGCAGGAGCGCCGGCGCCTTGGTCCGCTCCGCCTTCGCCCGGATCTCGCTCCACAGGGTGGAGAGAAACTTCAGGTCGGCCTTGAATTCGTCTTCTGATCGCCCGCCTCCGGCCGTGCGCACGATAAATCCGCCCGTCAGCGAGCCCTTGTTCTCCAGGATGATGTTGCGCAGGCGGAGGCGCTCTTCTTCTGAGGTGATCTTCCGCGACACGCCGATGTGATTGATGGTGGGCATGTAAACCAGGTAGCGGCCGGGCAGCGCAATGTGCGAGGTGATGCGGGCGCCCTTGGTGCCGAGGGGCTCCTTGGCAATCTGTACCAGGATTTCCTGGCCTTCTTTGAGCAGGTCGGCAATCTGGACAGGCTGATGATTGCCCGGTCGAGAAGGCTCATGCTTGTCAGCGCGGGCAGCGAGCTGGCCCGTGCCGCGGCGACCGCGGCGGCGGGGGGCAAAGCGTGGACGCTGATAAGGTTCACGCAAGGTGTACTTCTGCTCGGTGGGTTCAGTGGGTGTTCCCGCCGCAGGGGGTGGAGCAGTAGCGATCAGCTCTGCACTTTCTCCGGCTTGAGCAAGGGGTTCTGCGGGTGCCGTATCAGCGCTCTCGGACGCAAAATCCTCGGCGAATTCTCCGATCTCAGGAGTCAGGGCTGGCGGCTCAAGCTCAGGCCATTCCACCGGCGCGTCGGCAGCAGCGGTCTGCCCAAGGCTAGCGGCAGCCTCGCCGCGCTCGGCGACCTCAGAGGGCCGCGGCTCTTCAGGGCCTTCGGACAAAGCAGGAATCGGTTCGGAAGTTGCTCCAGCTTGGCCCTCGGGCGTCGCGGTCTGCTCCGCAGGGGCTTCCAGCTGTGGCGCGACTTCGGCAGCCGCGGGGGCGCTGGCGGTCTCGGCAGGTGCAGGCTCAGTCGACAGGCTGGGCGGAGTGGGAGTCAGCGGGGCAGCAGCTTCCACAAACAGCTCAGGCTTTGGCGGAGCCTCAGGTTCGTGTGCAGGTGCCAGTTCCTGGGCAGTCTCGGGGGCAGCGGACTCGGTGGGCGAAACCTCCGGCGCTGCGGAACTAGAAGCCACATCGCGGTACTTCGCGAGCGACTCGCCGGGCAGGATCTCAAACGTGTGCGGCGCGCGTTCCGTCGGCCGTTCATGTAACTCAGGCTTGGCAGCAAACTTGCGTTCGCCAAACTCGCGCCCCCGCCGGCGGGGGCGTCGACCACGGGGTTCATGCCGCCGCGACTCAGCGGGCTCGCCCGCTGGCTTGTCCGGCACCGAGGGAGCGCCGGCAGGGGCTCCGGCCGCACCGACTGAGGGTGCTACTGGGCAGGGCGGGGACACTCCCGGCTCGACGGTCTCGGCAGCCGTCGCAACGGCCACGGTGGTCTCCTCTGCCGGGGCTTCGCCGGGTCCCGCCGGAGCGCCTTCTACAAAGCGTGTGGCGCGAGCCTCGGCTTCCGAGAACACCTTGTCGTATTCCTCCTCGTCTTCATAGAAGTCCGAAACATAGAGGAAGGCGTCGCGTTCGAGGCCGATATTCACGAAGGCCGACTGCATGCCCGGAAGGACGCGGCTGACCCGACCTTTGTAGATGCTGCCCACCAGGCCTACATCAACGTCGCGTTCGTAACACACCTCGACCAACTGGTCATCTTCCAACACCGCTACCTTCGTCTCGTGCGGAGACGATGAGATAAACAACTCCTTGGACATGGGAACTCCTTTTTCAGGAACTGCGGGAAGGATCAACACCCGCTAGTCGGGAGATCAACTTCCAGCGTTCCCGCTCCGGTCGCTCGTCCCCGAACCATCGGGGCTTACTCCAGCGCGACCCGAGCACTTCAATCCTCGGTGGTTTCGACGCCGCCTTTCGCTCTCGCCGGTCGTCCGGACCCACCCTATCCGCCTCCATCGCCGCATTCGCTGCTGACGATGGCACTTTCCGTCTTTCGCGCGCGGGCTCTGCCTAATTCACAAATCGCCGCAGGTTGACGCTCATCGCCAGCCCCAAACCCAGGAAGGTAAACAACGCCGATGACCCCCCTTGGCTCATAAGAGGCAACGGAATGCCCGTAATCGGGAAGAAGCCGATCATCATCCCGATGTTGACGGCGACTTGGAAGAACAAAACCGCCGCGAAACCTACAAGTAGAAAAGCGCCGGCACGATCACCGGCCGTCTGCGCTCCATCCAGCAGCCGCAGAAGCAAGGCGAGATAGAGCAGCAAAACCAGGAGCGTGCCAACAAATCCTTGTTCTTCGGCAAAGGCGGCAAAGATGAAGTCAGCGTGGGAAACCGGGACGAACCCCAGCCGACTTTGCGTCCCATTCCTTATGCCTTTTCCCCAGAAGCCGCCTGATCCGATGGCAATCCTTGATTGAATCCCTTGGTAACTGGAGCCCTGGGTGTCTTTTGAGGGATGAACGTAGCTCGTTAGCCGTTCACGCTGGTAGGGCTTCAGTAAATGCCAGCCCACGGGCAACATCAGCGCTCCCAGCAGGGCCAGCACAGCCAGATGCCGCGCACGTACCCCGGCCAGGAAAAACCCCGCCGCCACGATCGGGAAGAAAGTCAGGGCGCTGCCGAGGCCAGGTTCCAAGGCAACCAGCACCGCCGGCAGACCAACCAAGGTCCCCAGTTTAACAAAATCCTTCCAGGTGACGTACTTACCTTGCCTTTCGGCGAAGTACGCCGCCACAGTCAGTATTATAACCAATTTAGCGATCTCTGACACCTGGAAAGTCAGCCCCCCGATGGGTACCCAGCGCTTAGTGCCGGCGATAGGCCGGCCGAAAACGAGCAGGGCGCCCAATCCCAGCACGGTCAGGCCATACAGCCAGGGGACTTGCTCCAGGACGAGATGGTAGTCCACGCGGCTCAGCGCCACCGAGATGAACAGGCCCAGCAACACCCAGGAAACCTGCCTCTTGAGTTGACCTGCCAGGGCAGTCTGAGCGGTCGTGCTATACAGCTCCGCGATGCCGACGGCGGCAATCGCCAGGGCGAGGGCCAGGAGCACCCAGTCACAATCCCGAAAGCGCACCGTCTTTCGCATTGTCTTTGATCCTAACTCACCGGTCTTGAGGCGCCGGGCCTGCTTCGCTGGGCGTAGTTCCCAAGACCTGACTCATCTCTCGCACCTGCGTCTGGAGCTGGCCCGCGGGAGGCCTTCTCCAAGCCTTCTTTTGGAAATAGGCCTTAATGACGTCGCGAGCTATGGGCACCGCCACGGTGGAATGTTCCCCCTGCATGACCAAGACGGAAACGACGATCTCTGGTTTGGCACTAGGCGCATAGCCCACAAACCAGGCATTGTTCTTATACTCTGCCTTGCGCGCCGACTTCTGAAGTTCGTCGCTCACCACCTGGGCGGTACCGGTCTTGCCGGCGATATCCAGGCCCGGATCGTGTGCCCTGGCTCCGGTGCCTCCTCCCTCGTTGACAGCCCCCCACATCCCCCTGGACACCGCATCCACGGTTTCTTCCCGCAAAGGGAACTCCCGGTCAGTCTCCCGCTCGGGTTCCACGCCCAGCGCCAGAAGCTGGTCTTTGAAGACCAGGTGCGGACGGCGGAAGAGGCCTCCGGAAGCGATTCCACCGATCGCATAGGCTAGTTGCAGAGGCGTGACAGCCACAGCTCCCTGCCCGATAGCGACGGAGATGGTCTCCCCTGCCCACCACTGCCGTTTGAAAGCCCGGCGAACCCATTCGGGGGAAGGGATGAGGCCGGGATCCTCGGCGGGCAGGTCGACGCCCGTGCGGGAGCCCAGCCCCAAGCGCTTGGCAAAATACGCAATCTTCTCGATGCCCAGGAGTTTTCCCAGCGTGTAAAAGTACACGTCGCAGGAGACCACGAGGGCGCGGTGGAAATCAACGCTGCCGTGCCCTTTGCCCTTCTCCCAGACCCAGTCATGGTAGGTGTGGCCGTATATCGTGACGACGCCCGGGCAACTAACCGTGAAGTCCGGTTTAATCGTGCCTGTCTCAAGCGCTGCCGTTCCCGTAATGATCTTGAAGACGGAGCCCGGAGCCAGGTGCGCTTGGATCGCCTTATTCATCAAGGGCTTCTGAGGATCCGAATTCAGCCTGTCCCAGGCCTCCCTGTCGATGCGCCGTGCAAAGTCGTTGGGATCGAACGCGGGGTGGCTGACCATGGCCAGGATTTCCCCCGTGCCCGGGTTGAGGGCCACCACCGCGCCGGGCTGTTCGCCGAGCCCTGCTTCGGCGGCCATCTGCAAATCGAGATCGAGTGTCAGCCGGAGATCGTTGCCGGGCGTGGCATTGATGGTCGTCATGGAGCCCATTTCCTGCCCGCGACTATTGACGATGACCCGCCGCATGCCGTCCCGGCCCGCCAGCACCGAGTTGTATGAGCGCTCGAGACCGGACTTGCCCACCACGTCCCCCGGTCGGTAAGGCGAGCTGGGCGTGGCTATCATCTCCTCGGAGACTTCGCCCACGTAGCCTAGTACCGCCGCCGCAATGGCGCGCTTGGGATAAGAGCGCTGCTGCACCTGGAGGAGGTCGAGCTCCGGGTACTCCACGCGGTGCGATTCCACAAAGGCGATGTCCTCCATCGGGGCGGATTGCTTGAGCACCACGGGCTGAAAGCGCGGCAATTTCGCCGTGCGCTCCACCAAGCGCTGCAAATCGGCTGGGTCAAGCTGCAAGCCGCGAGCTATGCTCTGAACGCGCGGTGGGGTGAGGGCGGCGGGACTCTCCCGCATCAGCAACACACTGAAAGCGGGGAAGTTATCAGCCAGGACGCGCCCTTCGCGGTCGAGGATCCGTCCGCGCGGGGCGATGACGGGCAGGTTGCGAATGCGGTTCCGTTCGGCCTGTTCGAGATACTGGCGATGCTGCCCGATTTGCAGCCTCCAGTACCCGATCAACAAGACCAGAAATGTAGCCGCAATCACATACTGGAGGAAAGCAATCTTCCACGTCGCGAGGCGTTCGTCTTCCGGGAAGCGAAATTCCATCCGTTTCAGAACCGCCGGGGCTTGCCCCCAGCCGGCGCGGGTCAGCTGGCCCGACAGAATCCGCTGACGGCTACGAGGCACAATCCCCTGCGGCGAGTGTAACCCCAACCCGTTGCCAAATCAATAAGAACGCGTGTTTGCCGCGGCGTTGCCGGGGCATCCCTCCTCCGACACTCCACCTAGCCGCCGTACTCCCGTGCCGCCTCATACATGGCCACAACGTTTTCTGGCGGGACTTCTGGCTGGATATTGTGAACGGCGCAGAGGACGTAACCACCTCCCGCTGCGAGCTCAGCGATCCGACGTTTCACTTCCTGCCGGACTTCTTCGGTTGTGCCGGTCGGCAGTACCCTGTGGGTGTCGATTCCTCCCCAGAAGGTCAGATCCTGGCCGAACTCCCGCTTGAGGCGTCGGGGGTCCATATCTGCCGCCGAAACCTGGACGGGATTCAGGGCAGTAATCCCCAGTTCAATCAGGTCCGGCACGAAGGTGTAAACGGCGCCGCAGGAGTGGTAGAGGATGGGTTTGCCGTACCGCCTGACGGCCTCCGCCATTTTCCGGTGCTGGGGTTTTATCAGTCGCCGATAGAGTTCGGGACGGAAGAGCGTCGTCTTCTGAATGGCGATGTCGTCCCCGTACATAACCACGTCCACGAAGTCTCCCGCTTCCTCCAGGGCTCGATGAGCAATGTTGACCCAAATCTCCGCGATCCGTGCCAGCAGGCCTTCGGCGAAGGCCGGGTGAAGCAGGAGGTCTTCGAGCCACGCCCCGTAGCCGCGGACAAACTGGCACTGGTGCACGGGCCCCACAGGAAGGCTCAGGATGACGGCGTAATCGGTCTCCTCATGAAGCGTCCGTGCCCGCTCTCGCAGTCCGCGATAGCGACCGGGATCTTGCGGGTCGGGCCAGGGGAACTTCTCAAGGTTCTGGAGGGTAGGTTCGTCGAGGCGGTAGAAAGGGCCGTCCGTGTTGATGAAATGTCCGCCCTTCGCACTCGTCCATGTGACGTCCCACTCATCCTGGAAGGCGTCCTCGGAGAGGCTGTGGTCAGGGTGAGCGTCGGGGCCTCCGAGGAGAAGGGGACGCGCGTCTACGTCGAAGCGCCGCAAGATCGCTTCGTGTGGGATGACGGTGGACGAGCGCCTTGCCACGGTGACGGGTGGAGGCTCGGCAGGCAGACCCAGGTGAGCGACCAGCCGCGCGTGCGCCTGGGCCGTCATGGTGGTCGCAATCGTGGACCCCAGATCGAGGGCAACGCGGTCCGGCGCCTGATGTCCGAGGGCAGCTAAGATCCGATCGCGGTGCGTCATAAGAACTACCCCTTCGCGAGGGCACGCAACCAAACACGCCCGCCGCGGGGAGCCCTGGAAGTCGTCCTCCATCCGACGCCGGAGCCCTACGCTCCGACGGCTTGGTGGTGATACACCTCCCAACCCTTATAGTTCTCCAGGGCCTCGACGATGGCGCGGCCGTAGTGGCTGCGGTTGACGGCGACGTGGTGCTCGTAGCCGTTCTTACAGACGTACTGGAGGAGCTTCTGGAGGCCCGCGATTCTCACCACGCCATAGCCACCGAAGCTCGCGAGCTTGTCGCTGGTGATTTCGCCCTCGCCTACATAAGCGCGGAGGCGCCCGTGGAGATCGTCGGTGGAAACGCGGCAGAAGGTGAGTAGCCCAGCTTTCAATCTTCCGACTACCGTGCCGAAGGTGTTGTTCTTACCCACGGACCCCGCGATGATTTCCTGGAAGTCCATCTTGGCCTCTTCGAAGAAGTGCTTGGGCAAGTTCGAGCAGTGGAAGATGACGGCCTTGTCGGGGTCTTCGCCGTAGTTGTTGTTCCAGTCGACGATGGCGCTGGGCTCGCCGGAGGCCAGTTGCAGGGCATACATGCCGATCAGGCCGGCCATGTCGGTCTCGCAGGCGCTGGGCAGCAGATTGTTGGACATCATGCTCATCAGCGTGCAGGGGACGACCCCGAAGAACTCTTCCATGGCGGTCCAGCACTGGACGGATGAGCCCACCAGATCGTTCGCCTTCATCCAGTCGTCCACCACCACGCCGAACTTGCCCATCTTCAAGAGCGCCGCCGGAGGGACGCCTGGGGTGGGAACGTAGTCGGCGATGGTGGAGATCTTGGCTTGCACTTTCGGGTCGTTGTCTTTCAGACGGGCGATGCGGCCGAAGACTTCCGAAAGGTCCAGCGTCTCCACCGTGATCCCGGCGTGTTCCATTAGCTTTTCGCTGAAGCGCACGGTGATGAAGTTAGCGGGCCGCGCACCCAGCACGCCCACGCGCAGGTTCTTCAGACCTTTTACCACGCGGCAGGTTGCTGCAAACGCTTTCAAATCAGACCTGAAAAGACCGGCCGTCGGCGCCACGGTGTGCTGCGTCGTCAGCGTGAAGCGGATGCCGTACTGCCAGAGGTTGTTGCAGGCTGAAATCTTGCCGCAAAAACTGTCGCGGCGGCCCCCCATCAGCATCTTGCTCGGTTCGTCGGGGAAGGCCTGCACCAGCACCGGCACTTCCAGCCCCGACATTCGGATGCTGTTGGCCACGCCGCGCTCGTCGCCGAAATTCGGCAGGCTGACTAGGATTCCGTCTATTTCCTCGCGGTGCTTTTTGAAAAGGTCCGCGCACTTGCGGGCGTCCTGAAGGCTTTCGACCGACCCATACTTGGTGTCCTCCGGGGTCAGGCAAATGGTTTTGTACCCTTCCTGCTCCAGGACGCGCAGGATTTCTTCCCGGCCATCGCGAGCCAGGATGTCGGGGAAGAAACCACGGTTGCCGACAATCACGCCAAATGTTGTAGTGCTCATCGCACGACCCTCCTGTGAATTACCTTCGAAGTCCGAACAGTGGCTAAACCAGCCCGCTATCTTAACATGGTGCCGGAGGAGGACAAGAGACGTCTCTCCCGGCTTCCGCACCCGGAGCCCCGAGCAGCGCTAGGCGGGACGTTGGAAGCGGTCGAGGATTTGGAACATGACCAGCCCCAGACCCACATTTACCAAGACGCCGCTCGCGGAATCGAGCAGTTGGAAGGGCGGCGGAGTCTCGAGCAGGCCATGCTGAAGAGCCAGCAGGGACAGCGTATGGACAGGGACAAGTATCGCGGTAAGGGCCAGGCGCGCGAGCACGTCGTTGAGTTCGAACTTAATGCTGGCCGAGGCCGCCAAGTATCCGATCAAGGCCTTCGCCATTCCAAAAATCCCGATGTAGCCGTGGGAGAGCGCATCTTGCAGCAAACCCACGCCGGTTCCCAGGCCCATCGCGAAGACTTTGTTTCGCCTCACCACTGCGAAATAGATCGTAGCGAGCAGGGGAAAGTCAAAGAGGCGAGCCAGAGGAATTTTGAGCGGCAAGAAGGTCTGGAGCAAGAGAGCCACGAAGACGGTCACCCAGAGGATAGCCGGCTGGGTTCGTGAGACCTCGATGGGCCGCTGGGCCGGGGCAGTCATCGCGGTGGAGAGTACCAGAAATGCGACGCCCTTGGGTAGGGTTAGAGAGCCTCCGGGCGCTTGGCCGGGTGCGAGCTTCCGGAACTTGCGCCGGGCATCAATTCCTGCGAGTCAGGGACGAGCCGGTGAAGTCAACGCCTGCAACTCGCCGGAGCGGGGTCTGAGGACGACCAGCACGGTCTCCAGACGGTCCAGGGCTGCGGCGGGCGCGACCGTCACATTCTTGTAGATGTTGCCCTCAGCGGTTTGGATTACGGACCCCACGGGCAGCCCTTTGGGATAAATCTGGTCGAGGCCTGAAGTCAGCACCATTTCGCCGACCGACACTGGGGCTTCGTTCATGACATAGTGAACCTGGCACAGGTTCAGAGCGCCACCCTTGAGGATGCCCTGAACCCTGCTCCGCTCCAGCGTGCCCGCCACACCGCTTGCAGGGTCCGTGATCAGCAGAACCTGGGCCGTGTGGGGGAAGACGGCGATGGTCTTTCCCACGATGCCGGCGGGAGTGATGACCGCCAGATCCGAGGTCAGGCCCGCATCGGTTCCCTTGTCAATGAAGATGGCCGTGGAAGCTTCTCCGGGACTGGTGGCAATGACCTCCGCTGCCACGGTCTGAAAGGGCAGGCGGTTCTTGAACTCGAGCAAGTCCCGCAGGCGGCGCGCCTCCGCCGCCTGCTCGGTGAGTTGCTGGATCTCGGAGCGTGCTGCCACAAGTTGCATCTGGAGTTCGAAATTCTGTTGCTGGGCCTGCCAGAGTTCGCGGTAACTTTTCCAGGCGCCGGTTGTGGCGTCGGCCATCCCGCGCAGGGCGCGTGCGAAGGGATCAAAAACCGCAACTGCCCAGACTTGAATCAGCCGGACTTTGTGATCGCGGGTGATTTGGGCCGACAGAAGCAGGAGTTGCGCAACCAGCACTCCCAGCAGGATGAAGAAGGCGCGGCGGCGCGCGACAAACGCCTGGACTCTCTCGGGGGCTTCCATTTCCGGCGGCGCTTCCGAATACGAGGAGTCGGCCAAGTTCAGATCAAACACGGTGTGGACCTTCCTGGGTTGAAGGCCGCGAGCACCCTACTTTTGCGTCGTGCCTATTCTATCGCCACGCGGCGCAACAGGTTGAAATCCGTGAGCATCCTTCCCGTACCCAACACCACCGAGGCCAGCGGGTCCTCAGCGATGGAGACCGGCAGGCCGGTTTCCTCCCGGATGCGCTTGTCAAAGTTCTTGAGCAGTCCGCCGCCGCCGGTCAGCACGATGCCCCGATCAGAAATATCCGCGGAGAGTTCCGGCGGGGTGCGCTCCAACGCCACGCGGATGGCGTTCACAATAGTGGCTACGCATTCCGAGAGCGCGTCGCGGATTTCGGAGTCATCGATAGTGATGGTTTTGGGAATTCCTTCCAGGAGGTGGCGGCCCTTGATTTCCATGGTAAGCGGCTTGTCCAGCGGGTAGGCCGAGCCGACTTCGATCTTGATGTGCTCCGCCGTGCGCTCACCGACCAGGAGGTTGTATTTGCGTTTCAGGTAGGCGGTGATGGCCTCGTCCATTTCATTTCCCGCCACCCGCACCGACCGGGCGTAAACGATTCCGGAGAGCGAGATCACAGCAATATCCGTGGTGCCGCCGCCGATGTCCACGATCATGCTTCCGGAGGGTTCCGTAATGGGCAAGCCGGCGCCAATGGCCGCCATCATGGCTTGCTCGACCAAGTACACCTCGCTGGCCTTGGCGCGCATGGCGGAGTCCTGTACGGCGCGCTTCTCCACCTGGGTGATCTCGGAGGGCACCCCGATCACGATGCGCGGATGGACAAACATCTTGCGATTGTGAGCCTTGTGAATGAAATAGTTGAGCATCTTTTCCGTCACCTTGAAGTCGGCGATGACGCCGTCCTTCAGGGGACGGATGGCCACAATGTTCCCCGGGGTACGGCCCAGCATTTCCTTCGCTTCGCGCCCCACGGCCTCGATACCCCCTGTCACCTTGTTGATAGCGACGATGGAAGGCTCATTGACCACGATGCCTTTGCCCTTCGCGTAGACCAGGGTATTAGCGGTCCCCAGGTCAATGGCCAGGTCGGAAGAAAAAACACTGAATAACGAACGGAAGTTCATTCCCACAGGATACCCCATTGCGCTTGGCCGGAAACGCACGCGGTGGGCGTCGTCATTCGACCACGATGTTCTTGCGGATCGTGTGCGTGTCCCCCTTGCGGTTCTGCGCGGTGATGGTGATTTGATTGGCGCCGGTTTTTGCCAGGGGTGAGGTAAAGTGCCGGAAGGTGCCGTCGGCCGCGATGGAAAACACCTGCTCGTTGTTGATGATCACCGTGGAGCCCGGCTCGGTCCGACCCACCACCTCCAAGACCCGGCCGTGCTGGACAATTCCCGTGACCTCCAGGAATGCCTGACTCCCGGCCTCCACCTGCTGCACCAAGCTGAATCGGTTGGCCGCGCTGGGCTGGCTCTCCACGCCTTTCGCATCAATGGAGCTGACAACCCAGTAGTAAGTCCCCTCTTCCAGTCCGGTTACCCTGGCTGAAGTCCTACCCGCAACGCTCCTGTCCACCACCAGGTTAGAGAACATGCCGGAGGGCGAAATCTGCAGACGGTAGGCCACTGCCCCCGGCACGTGACTCCAGGCAAAATCCAGATTGGCAGCCTTGGGGTCCTTGGTCATGGTCAAGGCCATGTTCGGCGGATCCTCCAGCAAAGGGGGAGAAATCACTTTCAACCGGGTCAGCCCGGGCTTTTCCCTGTTGAAAGTCACCTGGTCATACTGGCCCAGTTGGACGGTGGTCGAGCCGCGGGTGACACTGGCTTGGCCTTGCTCCACAGTGAGTTCGTGCACGTCCTTTCGCGGGTCATTGCGGAGCATGGCCCGGCTGTCTTCCGCCAGATTGGCTGTGGCGTTTTCAAAAGAAACCCGCGAGGTGGACCCCGGAACCTCAAACTTCCCGGTGGATAAATCCACAGCGCCGGAAGAGACCTGAACCGCTACCCGCGTGGCTTTCGTCACCGGGTCCTCGCGGCTCTCCTCCACCACAATGAGCGAATCGGGCTTCAACAGGTAGTTGGTGCCATCGGCGAAAATGATGCGAGCCACACCGTCGCTGCCGGTTTGGATGTAGTCCCCGTTCTCCAGGTTGGTGTTGTAGTCGGCGCTAATCCACTGCAACGACTGGGCCTTCTTGACCCGTACGGTACCGTCAATATTGACGAAGTGCGCCTCCCGCTTCGCCGCCGCAGCCTCGGTGGAAGTGGTGCGCCCCAGGCCAGCGGTAATCGCCCCCAGCCCCTGCTTTAGCTTCTGCCCAAAGTACCTCGGAGCAATCAGGTAGAGGACCAGTCCGAGCGCCAGCAGAGCCAGGATGGCGTAGGCCATGATGGCCCGATAAGAGATAGTTGTCCATTCAACCTCGTAGGACCTTTCTTGCCCGGGCATCGGGGGCGGTGGTGTGGCCGCAGACATAGCGCTAAGAACCGACGTGCCTATTGTTCATCAAAGCGCCACCATGGTCAAGGACTTTGCGACCGAGGCGCCCCAAGCCTAGGACCCACGGCCTCACGCCGCGCGGCGCTGGCCAAGAAAGTCTGCGGGATGGGGTGCGGAGACTGGTCACGCCCCGGCCGGGGGGGCTGGCGTCGCCTGCCTCCAGGACGGGTTCGGGCGCCTTGTCCTCCACGGTCGCTCAGCCGGGGTGTGTCTGGCGGACAAGGCCCCTCGCCCGCCCTTTCCCGCTGCCAGCTTAAGGTTGCCGCCTGCCGCCCCTTGCGCCTATAATGGCTAGGCTTAGGCACCTGAGCAGGAGCACTTATGTTTAGGTTGTTCAAGAAGCGGCGCGAGGCGGTAAAGAAGTATCTGCTGATTTTCTTCCTGGGCATCGTCTCGGTCGGTATGGTGATCACGCTGGCGCCGATCCCCGCGGGCGACACGGGTCAACTAGAAACCAACGTGCTCGCGGACATCGGCGGGGCATCGATCACCTCCCAGGATTTGTCCCGCAGCATCCAATCCCGCTTGCGCAACTCGCCCCTGGCTAATGACCCGCAATTCATCATGCGCATGGCCGGGATCGTTCTCGATGACATGATCCTGCGTCGCGCCCTTTGGACTCAGGCCAAGAAGCTGGGCATTCAGGTCTCTGACCGGGAAGTTCTCCAGGCAGCCCAAGCTATTCCCGGGCTCTACCTGAATGGGGTTTTTGTGGGTGAGAACTGGATCTACCAGCAGACCGGCATGACGGTGGCGCAATTCCAGGAGCAGCTTCGGGAGGGTCTCCTGCAGGAGAAGATGCGGGCTGTCCTGACCGATGGCATCCGCGTGGGGCCGGCGGAAGTGCGCGACGAGTTCCTGCGGCGCAACGCCAAAGCCCGCATTGAATACGTCTTGTTTGACCCCAGCCAGCTCGTGAAGGCGGTGAACGTGACCCCCGAAGCACTGGAGGCCTTCTTCAAGAAAGACCCCGGCCAATATAAGGTGCAGGAACAGCGCCGCGTCCGCTACGTGCTGATCGACACGGACCGCGTACGGGAACAGGTGAAAGTGAGCGAGAACGAGCTCAAGGAGTACTACGGGCAACACCTGTCGGAGTATCGTGTCCCGGACCGCGTCAAGGCATCCCACGTGCTCTTCAAGACGGAGGGGAAGAGCGCCGAGGAGATTTCCACCCTGGAAAAGACCGCCCGGGACGTTCTGACTCAAATCCGGTCAGGCGCGGACTTTGGCGACATGGCCAAGAAGTATTCGGAAGATGCCACGGCCGCGAACGGGGGAGAGATTGGTTGGATCGTCCGGGGCCAGACGGTGAAGGAGTTTGAAGAGGCTGCCTTCTCGATGAAGCCGGGTCAGGTAAGCGACCTCATCAAAACCGCCTACGGCATCCACATCCTGAAAGTGCTTGACAAACAGAGCGCCCATTTGCAGACGTTTGAGGAAGTGAAGGGGCAGATCCAGGATCAGGTCGAGAAGCAAAGGCTGGCGGAAGCGCAGCAGTCCTTGGCCAGCGAACTCGAGCGCCAGCTCCAGCAGAATCCGCAGAACTTTCAGGCGGTGGCGCGCAAGTCGGGGCTGCAGGCAAAGGAGACGCCGCTGTTCCGTTACAACCAGGCGGTGGCCGATCTCGGTTCGGGTGAAGCGTTCCAGAACCTCGCCTTCCAGCTCCGCGTAGGAGGGGTGGGCACACCCGTTACGGTGCCCAAAGGTCTCGCGATTATCCAGTTGCTTGAGATTGTTCCCGAACATCCGCCCAAGCTGGAAGAGGTGCGTGCCGCTGTCGAGCAGGATTATCGTGCCGCCCAATCGCAGGAGCTGGCGGGCCAGAAGGCTGCGGAATTTGCCGCCAAGGTCAAGAGCGGGGACTTCAAGAAGCAAGCTCAGGCCATGGGCCTGAGCGTGAAGGAAAGCAAGGACTTCACGCAGCAGGACTACGTTGAGGGCCTTGGTTCCGGCTCCCAGCTTTCCGCGGCGTTCACGCGGGCTCCGGGCGGGACGAGCGATGTAGTGTCGCTGGGGGGAAACCGCGTGGTCTTTCGCGTGGTGGCGCGCACTCCCGCGGCGGAGGTGGATTTGCCCGGCCAGCAGGATCAGATTGCCGAGGAACTGCTGGAGCGAAAACGCAACCTGGCCTGGGAGATCTACCGGCAGAGTCTGAAGCAACAGCTCGTGAGCTCGGGTGAATTGAAGTTGAACGATGCGGCCATGAAGAAGTTCTTGGCTGCGTACCAGAGGTCCTGATCGGAATGCTGAATTCTGAATGATGAACGCTGAATTGCGATGAAGCAAGCGGCCGGCCAGTCATTCATCATTCATAATTCACAATTCATCATTCAGACCATGCCACGTCTATCCAAGCTCGCGTCTGATCACCCTGACCCTGAGGTCCGGGAAACCTTCGATGCCTTCCTGAAGGAACGCGGCAACATCCCCAATATGTTCCGTACGGTTGCGCACCGGCCCGAAATCATGAAGACTATGGCGGCGCACTTCCGCGCCATCTTGAATACGGGCACCGTGGAGAAGAAGTTGAAGGAGCTGGTCGCGGTTCGGGTTTCTCACCTCAATCTGTGCGACTATTGACTGGCCTCGCATACCGCCTTGGCAAGGCGGTTGGGAACGAGCGAGGCGGAACTTGCGGCTCTCGCGACGGGCGACTTGAGCGTTTTCGGACCACGCGAACGCGCGGCGCTGGAATTTGCGGAAGCCCTGACGCGCGATTCCAACCACGTCAGCGACGCGGTGTTTGGCCAACTGCGGCGATACTTCGACGAAGGTGAAGTGATCGAGGTCGCCGCGGTTGCCGGAATCTTCAACTACTTCAACCGCTTCAACAACGCTCTCCAGATGGAACCTACCTGATAGCGCAGATCCACCGCGGTCGGTTCTTGCCTCTACCAAGGGGTTCGCGATGAACAAAGCCTTCTCCCGCCAATTCCTGCTCGGAGGCACGGCGCTCCTGCTGTATCTGGCCCTGGCCAAGCTCCTGGTCCATCTCTGGTTCAGCAGCGGCTACGGATACT
>Ga0315289_10002805_pt1 | contig 26601 bp, 17 predicted proteins | sample YL17G11_40_MG_FD_203452 | JGI IMG/M metagenome (GOLD analysis project Ga0315289, IMG submission 203452) | Sediment microbial communities from Yellowstone Lake, YNP, Wyoming, USA - YL17G11_40 | ecosystem: Environmental > Aquatic > Freshwater > Lake > Sediment | place: USA: Wyoming | collected...
CAACCTGACGGGCGACATAATTGCCAAGCTGGATAAGCACGGCAACTGGGCCTTCCTCAACGACGCCGCCTGCCAATTCTTCGGAAAGCCGAGACAGGGACTCCTGGGTACCGACTCCACAGCTTTCCTGCATCCTGAGGACGTAGAGCCGGCTGCCCAGGTGATCCGAGAGACGAGAGCAAGGAAGGAGCTAGTAAGGGGGTTTGTGAACCGCCAGTTCACACCGATGGGAACGCGGGTGGTGGAATGGAACGGCTATCCCCTCTTCGACGAGGACGGCCAGTACGCCGGCGTCCAGATTAGCGGCCGTGACATCACTGAGCGCAAACGGGCGGAGGAAGCGCTGAGCACAAAGGATTGTGCCATCGAAGCATCCATCGACGGCATCGCCTTGGCTGACCCTGAAGGCAGCCTGACCTACGTGAATCCCTCCTTGCTGAAAATGTGGGGATATGACCATGACAGCGAGATGATGGGAAAGCATGTTGCAGAATTCTGGCAGGCCAAAGAGAAGGCTCGCGAGGTGGGAAGAGCATTGCGCGATAGGGGGAGTTGGATAGGCGAACTAGTTGCTGTGAAGAAAGACGGCTCAACGTTCGATGTCCAGCTTTCCGCAACTACGGTTACAGACCCGGCTGGCAGGCTTACTTGCATCATGGGTTCATTCGTGGACATCAGCGAGCCCAAGCGGGCCGAGGAGGCGCTGCGGGAGAGCGAGGAACGCTACAGGGAACTTACCGATAGCATCGCCGATGTGTTCTTCGCAATGGACAGGGACCTAAGGTACACCTATTGGAACAAGGCATCTGAGGAGCTCACTGGGATTTCAGCCCAGGATGCTATCGGAAAATGTCTGTACGAGTTGTTCCCCGAGGTCAAAGGGACGAAGGCCGACACGTTGTACCACGAGGTCCTAAGAACGCGAGAGCCTCGGAGTTTCGTGAATGAGTACCAGCTTGAAGGCAAGAACTTCTCCTTTGAAATCAGCGCCTATCCCTCAGAAACTGGCCTTTCAGTTTTCGTCAAGGACATCACCGAGCACAAGCGGGCGGAGGAAGCGCTGCGAGAGTCGGAGGAGAACTACCGCAGGCTGGTACAGGACTCCATCGACGCGATAGTGATTGCTGAGGGGCTGGAGATAAGGTTTGTCAACCGAGCAGGGCTGAAAATGCTAGGCTGCGAGCGCGAAGAGGAGGTGGTGGGTCGGCCATTCACCGACTTTGTAGCACCAGAGCAGCGAGAGCTGATGGTGGAGAGAGGCCTTGCCAGGGAAAAGGGAGAGGATGTTGTTGACCGGTACGAGTTCAAGGTACTGCGCAAGGACGGCAGCGAGTTCGACGCTGAGATCTCCGTCGGCGTAATAACCTATCAGGGAAGGGTGGCTCGCCAGGCGGTGGTCAGAGACATCAGCGAGCGCAAGCGGGCGGAGGAGGCGCTCCAGAAGGCCAGGGACGAGCTCGAAAGCAGAGTAGAGCGCCGGATGCAGCACGTGAACGGCTACGGGCTGACCTTCCGCGAGCTCGCCGTCCTCCATCTGGTGGCGGCCGGCGAATCGGACAAGGAGATCGCGGCCGTACTGGGCATCAGCCCCCTCACAGCTCACAAGCACCTCGCGAATATCCTCGAGAAGATGGGCGCCGCCTGCCGCACGGAGGCGGGCGTGCGCGCTCTCAGGGAAGGACTGCTCGATTAGCACGACCGTCGCCGAGTTGTCGCGACAGCGGGCCGCTTGAAGCCAGACCCTTCGCTACGCTCAGCGTGACACCAACGGCTACCGTCATACTGGGCGAAGCGAAGCATCCGCGAAGCGAAGCATCCCATTCCAGGCCTACCGACTGATGCTGCAGTTGGTCTAGCGCCTGGGGGAACTTTTCCCCCGGCTCCAACGTCCTAACAGCAGAGGTTCGAAGCGCCTGAGGAGGGCGCGGACTCCGGAGGTGTTAGGATGGTTGGCATTTTGCGACGGACAGCCGTTTTCGCTGCGATTCTGGGTGCGTTGCTCCTGTTCACCCAGTCGGCTTGGGCGGATGGCATAGTCATCCCCGACCCGCCAGAGCCGATCCCGCCTGACCACGTTGTGGTTCCCTTCCTGCCCATCAAGTACCACCGGGTGGAGGTGGAGATCGACAACCAGGTGACCCAGGTGAAGATCGACCAGGCATTCCTCAACGAGGCCGACTTCGCGCTGGAGGGCACATACATCTTCCCTCTGCCGGAAGACGCCGCCATATCCGACTTCGCCATGTATGTGGACGGCGAGCGCCTGGAGGGACGCATCCTGGACAAGGAAGAGGCCCGCGCCATCTACGAAGACATCGTGCGCAGGCGGCAGGACCCTGCCCTGCTGGAGTACGTGGGCCGGAACATGTTCCAGGCGCAGGTATTCCCCATCCCGGCCCATAGCGAACGGCGCATCCAGATCGCCTACACGCAGGTGCTGAGCCAGGATGGCGGCCTCGTTCGCTTCGTCTACCCGCTGAACACGGAGAAGTTCTCGTCTCGCCCGCTGGAAGAGGTGACCATCAGCGTGGACGTGCGCTCCCAGGCCCCCATCAAGGCCGTCTACTCGCCCAGCCACGACATCGCCATCAGCCGCGAAGGCGACACGCACGTCACCGCCAGCTATGAGGCTAGCGACGTGACCCCCAGCACCGACTTCGAGCTGTTCTACTCCCTGTCCTCTGAGGACATCGGGGCAAGCCTCACCACCTACCGCCAGGAGGGTGAGGACGGCTTCTTCCTGCTGCTGGTGGCGCCCAAGGCGGACCTCGGCCAGCAGGATGTGGTGGCCAAGGACGTGATGGTGGTGGTGGACGTCTCGGGCAGCATGGCCGGGGAGAAGCTAGACCAGGTCCAGGAGGCGGTGCAGTTCATCCTCGATCACCTGAACCCCGACGACCGCTTCAACATTCTGGCCTTCAGCACCAGCATCGACCTTTACGCGCCGACCCTCCAGAGCGCCAGCCACGCTGAGGACGCCGGCGACTTCGTTCGAGATCTGACGGCCGGCGGTGGCACCAACATCAACGATGCGCTGCTGGAGGCCTTGGATAATCTGCCCGGCGAGCGGCCGGAGATCATCATCTTCCTGACCGATGGCCAGCCCACCGTCGGCATCAAGGAGGCGGGGCCGATCATCGCCAACGTTCGGGACGCCTCTGGCTCCACGGTGAGGCTGTTCGCCTTTGGCGTGGGCGATGACGTGAACACTGTCCTGCTGGACAGCATCGCCCAGGAGAACCGGGGCGCCAGCGACTACGTGCGGCCGGGCGAGGACATCGGCCAGACAGTGTCGGGCTTCTACGAGAAGGTGAGCACGCCCGTGCTCACCGATATCGGCCTGGACTTCGGGGATATCGAGGTCCTCGACGTGTATCCCCAGCCCTTGCCCGACCTGTTCGCTGGCTCCCAGCTTGTCGTCGTCGGCCGCTACCGGGGCGCGGGAACCGTCACCCTGGGCCTCAGCGGCGCGGTGAACGGGGAGGAGCAGACCTTCTCCTACGACGGTCAGGTCTTTCCGGGCGAGTCCGAGGAGATGGACTTCCTGCCCCGCCTGTGGGCCACCCGCAAGATCGGCTACCTGCTGAACCAGATACGCCTGTACGGGACGGAGCAGGAGCTTGTGGATGAGATCGTGGACTTGAGCCTGCGCTACGGGGTGATGACCCCCTACACCTCCTTCCTGGTGGAAGAGCAGGATGTCGAGATCTTCTCGGACGAAGGGCGAGAGAAGGCTGCCCGCAGCCTGAGCCAGGACATGCCAGGGATCATGGCGCCCGCGGTCGGCTCTGGTGCTGTGCAGAACTCTGAGACCATCCAGGCGTACGGCTGGGCGGAGACTGCGGTGGACAGCGGGTCGGCCATGGCGAAGGTGGTGGGCGACAAGAGCTTCATCCAGCGCGATGACGCCTGGATCGACAGCCGCTACCAGGAAGGGATGGACATCACCAAGATCGGCTTCGGCAGCGACAACTACTACCAGCTCCTGGGGCAGCGGCCCGATTGGGGCGCCTACTTCGCCCTGGGCGAGCACGTGATCTTTGTGGCTGACGGCCAGGCCTACGAGGTCGCTGAGGGCGACTACCCGTCGGTGGACGTGACGCCCACCCCGGACGTGACCCCCAACCCGCACGTGACCCCCAAGCCCGACGTGACCCCCAACCCGCACGCGACGCCCACCCCAGACGTGACGCCCACGCCCGACGTGACGCCGAGCCCGCACGCGACTCCCACCCCAGACCTTGTGCTGCCCGCGACCGCCAGCGATGACGGCGGCACCAACTGGTGGCTCGTGGCGGCCCTCGTCGCTGTTGGGGCTGTCGTCCTGGTGGCGTTGGTCTGGGTCCGCCTCGCCAAGGGGGGCTCGCAGAGCTAGACCGAGGCGTTCGCCAAGGCGCAGCGTTGCGTCTGCCCTCCCAATGCCCTTGACGGCTGGGAGGGCAGGCGCTATTTTGGCCTCGACCGACCCGTGGCCGCACGACGTTGCCGCCAATCTAGCTCGCTCAGCAGCAAAGAGAGGTAGTTGCCATGCCCAAACTCATGGCCGCAGCGGCCAAGAGGATCATCACGCCGGAGAAGAACCTGCGCCTGGCCGGATACGGGCTGGTCCTCAGGCCCTGGGGCCAGCGGGTTGCCAAGGGCGTTCACGACGACATCTTCGCTCGCTGCCTGGCCCTGGGCGACGGCGAAAAGACCCTGGCCTTCGTCGCCTTGGACCTCATCGGCCTGCACCAGGCTGACATGGAGGCCATCCGAGAGCGGGTACGCGAGAAGACCGGCCGGGGAGACCTGATGGTCGCCATCGGCGCCACCCACAATCATTCCGCCCCCGATGTGACTGGGGTCTACGGCGTGCCCAGGCGCTACAAGCGGTTGATCCACGAGCGGGCCTCGGATGCTGTGGCCGAGGCAGTAGGCAGCATGGCGCCCGCGCGCATCGGCTTCGCCACGACGCGGGTGGAGGGAATCGTCAGGAACAACCGCCACCCGGAGGCAGGGCCGGTGGACGAAGAGGCGGCGATGATGCTGGTCGAAGGGAAGGATGGCGGCACCCTGGCTGTGCTAGTCAACTTCGCCTGCCACGCCGACGTCCTGGGCAAGCGCAATACCCTTGTCACGGCCGACTTTCCGGCCTACCTCCGCCGCGACCTGGAGCGAGAGCGAGGCGGGACGGTCGTCTTCTTCAATGCCGCCGAGGGGGACATCTATCCCCGCCAGAGCATCGAAGACCCAAATGATGAGAAGGGGCTGCGTACGTTCGAGGAAGCGGAGGCCGTCGGGTCTGCCATAGCCAAGGCCGCCCTGGCCGCCCTGGCGAAGACGAAAACGACCTCCGATGTGAAGATCGAGGTGCGGACTACCTATCCGGAGGTGCCGCTGGACAACCCCAGGCTGAAGATTGCGCGCCTCCTGCGGATAATGCCCCGCAAGCTCCACAAGGGTCGCGCTCGCTCAGAGACCTGGGTGGTCAACATCAATGACGCCCAGGTCGTGACCCTGCCCGGTCAGTTCTTCTGCAAGCTGGGGCTGGAGCTGAAGGGGCAGATGAAGGGGCCGTACAAGTTCCTCTTCGGCCTGACCTGTGACGACCTGGCCTACGTGCTGTCGCCGGACGAGTGGGACCCCAAGCGGAAGGGGGAGGAAGAGGCGCTCTCCCTGGGCATCAACACCTGGTCGGCCATCAAGGAGCAACTGCCGCTGCTGTAGCGACCGAGAGGCCGCTGTCAGGCCGGCTTCTGAAGGAGGGGAGCCCTCCCTTGCCAATCCGCCCGCCTGCGAGTAGTATGGGGTCACCGGCATCACCCAGGGGTAACAGTTGAGGCGATTGGGATGCAGCTAGAAAGCGTGCGCGTCAGCGGTTTTCGCAGCCTGCGCAACACCGAGCTCAGCGGCCTCAAGGTGCTCAACTGCTTGATTGGGCGCAACAACGCTGGCAAGTCGGCCCTGCTGGACGCGCTACTTCTGCTGCCGTTCATCCACCGGGGCCATGTGCGCCTGGAAGGTGTTCCACTCCCAGGACCTGATGTGAGGCGAATGGATGAGTGGCTCGAGGATTCCATAACCGATCATGACCCAGGCACGCCGATAAGGATAGAACTGGACTTTTTGCCTGGCGAGGAGCAGGTGCGTTCCCTTGGGGAACACTCCGACGGCGGAGCGCCGGGCGCTATGAGGCCGAATTTGCTGGTACATTACGTGCTCGAACTGCGGCGCGCGGCGGACGGTTGGGACCGTCGCAAGCTATACGTGGTGGGTACGGCGATATCGTCCAACGGCGACCGCATGCCCCTCGTTCGCCTGCGAAGCGGCGGCGAGGGTCAGCCTGAGACGCCGCATCTGTCGGAGCGGGCGGATGGTGCCAGTGTTGGCGCGTGGCTGCGAGGGCAGAGCGGGCCAGCGGAGTATTCGCCTGTGAGGGAAGCGACCGACGCACTGATTCAAGAGGCGCTCGCGGGGCGGGGGCCGGACGAGCTGCGGTGGCTTGCGGACTGGGTGACCGGGCTGCGTCACGTCAGGCGGGACCGCCATATAGACGACACCGTGGGCCTGGACCAGCCGACCACTCTGGCGCCGGATGGCTCGAACCTGGCACGATTCCTTCAAAACATGAACACAAACGAGACCCGCCGTATGCGGCAGATGGTTAGGCTGTTCAAAGCCTTGGTGCCGTGGCTGGAGGAAGTGTTTACGCCGGTGGCCGAGCAGGGTACAACAACGCGAGTAGCTGTTAGTCCGAGCCAGGATGTCAGCGATGCGTTTGCGCTTTCGAACATGGGGTCGGGCGCCATCCACGTCATGATCATCGCGGCGATGATCTGGTCGATGCCCGACGGCGGTCTGGCGTTGGTAGAAGAGCCCGAGACGGGCATCCATGCAACCGCCCAGAGGGATCTCCTGAAGTTCCTTCGCAAACACTGTGGGGACACGGGGAAGCAGATAATCTTTGCCAGCCATTCTCCGCTGTTCGCCAGAGTGGACACCGAAATGGCCAGCTTCGTGACGTTGTACGAGCCGAGCGGTGGCACGACATTTCGGCCGTTGCAGGCTGGCGGCCAGGGGGTCGTCCTGGCGGAGCTCGGTGCCCGCATGTCTGACTACTTTGGGTACAATGCCATCTTGCTGATCGAGGGCGAGACCGAGGAAGCTGCCCTACCACCAATCCTGGACGCCCTGGAAATCGATCTTGAGACAGCTGGCATTGGGCTAGTGGTCCTGGGCGGGAGCGTGGCGGAAAGGCTGACCCGCACAAAAGAGGTCGTTGGGATGCTGGCGGGGACTCAGACTGCGCCGTTCATTCTCGTGGACGCGGACCCAGGTGTGCCGGAAAAGCTCGCTGAGTTGGAGCAGCAGAAAGTCATCTCACGCGAGAACTGGTGGACGTGGAAGAGGGAGGACGGGGGGCACGGGGAATTTGAAGATAACTTTGCGGCGGACGAACTGGTCGCTGCCGCCAATCGAGTTGCGCAGGATGCAGGGCAAGAGGCGTCTCTTGAAGCGAGTAAGTTTGAGAAGCGCCTAAAAGAAAGCCCTGCCGAGAAGACCAGTCGCGTTCTCTCGCGCTACTACTGGGAAACATACGAGGCGGGTCTCTCGAAGTCTAGACTGGGCCATTTCCTCGGGCAGGCCGCCGCTGAAGCGATTCGCAGCGGTGGTGCTGAACGCGGGCGCCGCTACCAGTTCGAGGAGGCATTCGCCAGACTTCTGAGCCTGCTGCCTAAGTAGTGCCTGCCGGAGCGGGAAGGCAAACGCACGCCGGGCGCGGGATCATGGCTTCAGCCTCGCGGGCTATTCGCAGACCTGCAGCACGTGTGGGCCTACGGCACCCGCTCTACAGTCCTGAAGGAAACCTGCCCCGCAAGTAATCCACCACCGGGCTGGCTTGCCCGTTGGCGGTCGGCCGGCAGCGGCCTCAGGGGCCGAACGTCCAGGTGGCTCCGCTGGCGTTGGTGACGAGGATAAGGAGGGAGGTAAACTGCTCCAGTTGGTCGAGTTCGCTGATGTCTGGCCTGGCGGGGATGAACCGGAGCCACCTCTGATCGGCAGCGAGGGCGTAGATCATCCCCACCTGGCTGCTGATGGCGGCGGTGGCCGTTTCTGTGTCCTCTGTGGGGCCGGCATAGCAGACGCTGTTCCATCCCTGCCCCAGGTTCACGCTCGTGAGGGCTGTGCCAGAGGCCTTCTGCTGCCAGGTGGTGTCGCTGCCCATGAGAATGAACAGCGAATCGTAGGGGCTGAGGGCTTTGATCGTGCTGATCTCTGGCCGTCCGGCGAACCACTTGTCGAACTGCTGATCAGGCCTCAAACGGTAGAGGGCCACGACGCTGTTCAGTGCGTTGGACAGGGCGATCTCGACCGGCTGCTCTGGCCCTCTGTAGCACACAGCGTTCCAGCCATGCACCAGCGAAACAGGGAATGTAGTCTCGGGTGGAGATGGGCCCGGGAACAGCTCGGGCCCGAAGCCAGCGAAGAGGGCATCGGCATCGCCTTGATAGGCGTCGGAGGTGATGCCTGCGACCACCGCGATGGGCTTATCGGAGGTGATGACCGCGGCTCCCTCAAAGTCCGCTGGCAGCAGCGGGTCAGTATGCTGGTCGAAGGTCTTGGAGCCGCTCACGCTGCCGCTGAAGTTCAGAGAGCCCCCGGCCAGATCGTCGCTGTGGTAGGTGATTTGGATGTTGGCCGTACCGCCATTGGCTACCTGAACCCGGAACCAGGAGTTCCAGCCAGCGGCAGTGCCGGCTGCTCCCTTCCAGCCGGAATCCTTGTAGAGCAGGGGCAGCCAAACGCTGGTGGAGGCCGTCGACTGGGGGATGCCCGTGAAGGCGCCGAAGGAGGTCTTGTCCGGGAGAGCCGAGGCCATCGTCTGGACAACCGCCAGCGGCTGCTGACCAGTGATGGTGGCCGAGCCCACAAAGCCGTCGGGCAGGCCGGCTTCCAGGCCTTGGTCGATGATGGTGGAGGCCTGCATGACAAAGGTCTTGCGAAAGGAGCCGTCGGGCTCGGGAAGGCGCGCGTCGCAGCAATAGGTCAGGGTAACCTCGGTCATCTGGGTGGGGTCAGCGCTGCTCACAGCAAACCTGGTGTTCCAGAGAGTGCCCTCACCGAAGTTCTTGAACACCAGGGGCACTACGACAGCGGTGGACAGGTCGCCTGTCCCGTCAGGATTCCACCCGAGGCCCTTGTAGGAAGCGAAGCTGGACCGCGCGCTGCTGAAAATGTCAGCGCCGGCGGTCAACAATGCGGTGGGGGGCGACTTTTCATCGCTGGCTACCGTCTCGACGGTGAGGGAGCCCTCGAACTGTTCGGGCAGTTCCGCAGTCATGTTGGCCTGGTTGCGCAGGATGGTGCCTCCCGCTGGCAGGGGCAGGCCACCTTTGGGGCACAGAGGGTCCGCCGGAGCATCGGGGCGTGGCTCGCTGAAGACCACCGTGCCGTCGTGACTGCGATAGGTCATCCGCACACAGGCGCTGGTGGTTGTGCTCGCGTTCTGAAGGGCGAAACGCGTGTTCCAGGCACCGTCGGGGCCAAAGCGACTGTAGATGAGTGGCAGGTAGATACGGTTGGCGCCAGCCGAGAGGCCGCCGTCGCCGCCCAGGGAGAGCACGTCCCCCTGCTCGATGTGCCTGAGAATGAGGCTCTTTATGGGCTGATCCGCTGTGACCACGGCAGAGCCAGCGAAGCCGTGAGGCAGGTCGGGCTGCTTGGTCTGATCGAAGAGAGCCGCGGCGCCGGGAGCGAGCTCCTTCACCCTGTCCTGAGCGATGCGCAGGCCGCTGGGGTCGTAGTAGTCGACAATGACCGAAGCTGGGAACAGGCCGCCGTTCTGCACCCAGAGGGAAGTGTTCTCCACCCCCAGGGTGTAGGGCTGGCCAACGACGGCGGCGGTAATGGGCTGATCAATGGGCTCGGCTCCAAGGCCAGGCGGAAGGTTGTGAATCGCTAGAATGGCCAACAGCGCCAGTGAGACACCGGAGCCTGTGGCTGCCCAAAGCCGTCCCCTCATGGCCTGTGACCTCTTCCTCGCCTCACGTCTGAACTCAATGCCTTATCGTAGCCCGCCCACGTTGGCAAGTCAATCTGAGCAGAAGGCCGGGGCTGGTTCGCCATCGGTGGCTTGATTCTCGCCCCCCGACAGGTCGGGGGGCATCGGATTCCTTTCCCCATGCCTCAGCCTTCTCCGCCATCCGCAGAGGCGGAGTCCGCATGGCGGACAGGCTGGGCTTGTGCGTAAACCAGGAAGCCCAGGCCCAACCATTTCGCACCGCTTCAGCCGCTGGAGGAAGAGGCGGGGGTGCTCCGAATGGCTGGCAAGTCTGCGGAGCACCCCCGAGGGATGAACGAACCTTGCTCTACACTAGAGGTGGCGATTTCGGCTCAGGCGGTGAGCGCTCCGTTTCGGCCAACACGACTGTAATCACTGAAAGGCTCAATATTCGCTCCATCTCCCTCGTTCCTTGTCCGGTTGATCGGGCCGTTGCTTCGACGGCCCGTCCACTATCGCTGCCTGCTGTTGGCGATCGCTGGTGATTACACCAGCATCGAGCCTGGGTCGTGCGGCCTGCGCATTCCTTCAGAACGGAGGAATGTGAGGACAGCCGGGGGGCATGGAGGAAAAGGGGGGTCATCGCTTCTGAGGCCGACATCCCTTTTCTGCCACCTATTGCGGCGTTACGCTATCACCTCCTCCCTGCTCTACTGCGCAGGCGCCCGCCAGCGAGCGCGGGAAGATCGCTGAACGGTTTGCCTGGCACAGCAGTCCGTTGCCGGAAGTGCCCCGTGGAGGAGCCAGCAGGGAGGATGGAGACCGCTGCCGCAAAACCGAGCGCCGCAAGGGGCTTTACGGCCATAGCTCGGGGGGCGGGCCGTATCGGCCGACTTGCGGCGTTCGCAGATGCGGCGTTGGACACTATGTCCCAACCTCCTTCGGCAGCTCGGCGGCCATAGCCTGTCGGCCTTAGGCCCGTAGCTTTGCGCCTCGCCCTTTCGGACGGCTTGCCTTTATCGGGAGTGTGAGCACTCCGCTCGGCGTTGCCTGGTTAACATAACCAGGCTCTACAGATAAGACATCGGAGGGGCGCATGTGTTACAGCGAATTTGGGGGGGATGGTGGAAGAAATTGTTGAATAAGGTGGTTGCGTTTGGTTGCGGTTGTCATATAAATGTAGTGAAGGCCCTGATCGACGGTGGATGCTCATGGACGAGAATGGCAGTGAACCGGTTGCTCTGACTGCATACTTGGAAGAACTGCGCCAGGCCGTTCGCAAACCTGGACAGGCACGGCTGCGCATGGCGGCGGGCGATGCGGATGATTCGGTCTTGCGGCTTTGCGACGAGGACTGGGAGGACTGGAAGGCCGAGAATGGCAGTGAACCCCTTGCTCTGACCGTATACCTGGAAGAACTGCGGCACCTGGATCGCCTGTCGCGTAGCGAGGAGGGGCGACTGGCTGTGGCCGTTCGCAAAGCTGGGGAGGCACGGCTGCGGATGGCGGCGGGCGATGCGGATGATTCGGTCTTGCGGCTTTGCGACGAGGGCCGGAAGGCCGAGGAACGGCTGGCGAAAGCGCATTTACCCCTTGTCATTGGGATAGCCAAGGATATGCTTCGGAGGAACAAGGGGGTGGGCATCTCACTGGAGGATCTGCTGCTGGCGGGCAACGAAGGGCTTTTTGAGGCGATCCGGCGGTACAACCCTGGAGCGATCGGCCGCTACAATGCCGGTCGGCCGCCTCGCCTCGCGACGTATGCCTGGTCGTGGATAAGGAACAAGATGGCCAGCGAGATTAGGCTCTACAGGTGGAGAATGCGCATACCTGAGCGAGCCTATAGGGCGGTACTCAAGATCATGAGAGCCTACGGCGATCTGCCGCAGCAGTTTGCCCGTGAGCCCTCCCAGGAGGAGGTAGGGGCCGAGGTGGGTATGGCTGCAGACGCCGTCACGTCAACGCTCGTTCGTTGGGGTGGGTCCGATGTGTTTTCGCTGGATCGGTATATTGGGGAGGATGGGGGGCCACCTTTGCGGACACCGTGGTCGATCCTCGTGACCCATACGGTATAGTGGCTGAGGACAATCCGGTCGCTCAGTCGGTGGGAGCTCGCCTGGCGCTGGATGAGGTGATCGAGGCGGCCCGCAACCTCCCCGAAGCCCAGCGAAGAGTGATAGCCCTCCGCTTCGGAGCGGGGCTGTCGGTGGCCGAGACGGCGGGCGCCCTGGGGAAGAGCGGGGCCAATGTGAGGGCCATACAGCATAAGGCCGTCGTCAAGCTGAGAGAGATGCTGGTGGGCGAGGGGCCCGAAGGCCATGGAGAAGGGTTGACAGGCGCTGACGGTTCTCACGTTCAGGGACCGCAGCGTGATCGAGCTCCGCTTCGGGCTGGAAGACGGTGTCTCTCGGACTCTGAGGGGCGTGGGCATCCAGCTAGGTGTCTCGGCGGAGCGAGCACGTCAGATCGAGATGAATGCCCTGATAAGACTCCGACACCGAAGGGTCTCGAGCAAGCTGAAGGACTTCCTTGAGTGAGGCGAGAATCGGTCACCAGTGCGATAGATGATCGCCCGTCTCGTGGGCGCTCGTCAAGGCCCCGGCCTCGCGCCGAGGATAGGCGGCGTCCGAATCCGGTGCCCCGCCCGAACCGGCCTGCCGCGCTGGTCGGCGTGTCAGAGAGGGACTTTGGGCGCCTCGAAGAGAGGGTAGAGGCGCTCCGTGCTGAGATTCAGAGGATGCAGGCGGAACAGCTTTCCAATGAGGCTGCGCAGCGCGCCTGGCTATTGACGCTGCTGCCTACCAGTGTGCTCATGGCGGATATCCTGATACGATTTTTACCGACATGATTGACAGACCGGGCCGCTGGCGGGCCACTGCTACTTCTTTTGCCTAGCAGGTTTACTCATAGCCAACGTCCGGTGAGAGCGGGATGGTGCTCGGCATGAAGGTCCCACTCCCGCGGGCGATTTCGCGGCCATCCGAGTCAACGACCTCAGCCTCCGCTATGAAGAAGCGTCGGGAGCGGTGGACGACTCGGCCGGTCGCTCTCATTTCGCCTTCCGAAATAGGGCGGGTCAGGTATAGGTTGAACGAGACGGTTACGGCGAAAACGTCGTCAAGCAGTGAGTTGACCGCGAAGAAAGCGGCATCATCGAGGGCCTTGAAATACAGGTAGCCATGGGCGGCACCGAATGCGTGAAAGAAATCCGGGCGCACCGGTATGGTCACCTCCGCGTGCCCCTCACTGACCCGCATCGTTGGGGCGTGATACTTGTTCGTCGCTGCAGAGGCATACATCCGCTCTAGCTTTCGGTAGTGTTCCTCCTTGGTCAACTTGTACCTCCTTCGCCTGGAGACCGCCTCCAAGAGGTAGCGCCGCATCCCTCCGCTTCGCTCAGGGCAGGCCTGTTCGCGCTGCTCAGAACAAGGCTCGCCATTTTGCCCACATCGCCGCTGAGATTCTTCGCTTTGCTCAAGAATGACGCTAGGCCATGCTGTCACCCTGACCTTGGTGTCACGCTGAGCGTAGCGAAGCGTCTCATTCCAGATGGCATACCACCACCGGGTGTCGCCGCATCTGCCAGACAGTGCACCTAGGGGTTCGGCTGTGGAGGCGGCTTCTGGCTGGGGGCGAAGCCGTGCCGCATCGTGTTCTCGGTCACGGTGCGGGGCTCCATGAACTGCCTGAGGTAATCGGGCCCACCGGCCTTGGAGCCGATGCCGGACATAGCGAAGCCCCCGAACGGCTGGCGCGCCACCATGGCGCCTGTGCAGCCGCGGTTGATGTACAGGTTGCCGACGCGGAACTGCTGACGCGCCAGCTCGATGTGGGAGCCGCTGCGGCTGAAGAAGCCTCCGGTGAGGGCATATGGCGTGTCGACGGCGATGTCGATGGCTTCCTCTATCGTCGAGGCGCGCAGCACGGCCAGCACGGGGCCGAAGATCTCCTCCTGGGCGATGACGGCGTTCCGGTTCACCTCGCCGAAGACGACGGGGGCCACGTAGAAGCCACCGTCCTGGGGGGCTGTGCCCTCGAATAGGACGGGCGCCTCACCGCGACCGATCTGGATATAGCGCTCGATTCCGGCCTTGGCCTCGGCTGTGATGACCGGCGGCACAAAGGTGGCGGGGTCTTCGGGCGGGCCGACACGCACGCTGCGCGTCGCCTCGACAATCCTTGGGACGAGGCGGTCGTAGATGGCGTCCAGGGCGATGACGCGGCTGCAGGCGCTGCACTTCTGGCCGGCGTAGCTGAATGCGCTCCTCACGATCCCCAGGACGGCCTGGTTGAGGTCGGCGTCGTCGTCGACGATGATGGCGTTCTTGCCGCCCATCTCGGCGATGACCTTCTTGATCCCTCTCTGGCCTTCCTTCGTCTGTCCGGCCGTCTCCACGAGCCACAGCCCCACCTCGCGGCTGCCGGTGAAGGCGATCAGGCCGACGTCAGGATGCTCCACCAGCGTCGCGCCCACCGCGCTGCCGGGGCCCGGCAGGAACTGGACCGTCCCAGGCGGTGCTCCCGCGCGGCAGAGGATGTCGACGAGGCGGGCGGCAATCAGCGGCGCCGGCCCTGCTGGCTTGAGGATGGTCGTGTTGCCGGCCACGAGCGCTGCCGTCATCATCCCGCAAGGGATGGCCAGCGGGAAATTCCAGGGGGCGATGATCGCCGCCACGCCGCGGGGCTGATAGCGATAGTCGTTGTACTCTCCGGGCACGGAGGGCAGTGCGAGGGGGCTGCCCACGGCGATCCCCTCGCGCGCGTAGTACTCCACGTAGTCGATGGCCTCGCAGACGTCGGCGTCGGCCTCCCGCCAGGGCTTGGCCTCTTCCAGAATCTCGATGGCAGCCAGCTCATGGCGCTCGCGCCGCATGATGGCTGCCGCGTCGAACAAGACCTGTGCCCGCTCTCTTGCCGGCCGGTCTCGCCAGGCTGGGAACGCTTCTTTGGCGGCTTCGATCGCTTGCCGTGTGAGATCGATGTCCGCCAGTCCCACGTCGCAGACCACCTCGTCCGGGCGGGCCGGGTTCACGCTCGGCTGCCGCTTCGCGCTGTTGACGTACTCGCCGGCCACGAGCGGGCCGCAGGTATCGGGAAGGCGCGCCCTGAACTGCTGGAGGGCAGCGGCGAACTCCTGCCACGCCTGCGGCTTGTGGAAGGGCGTATCGGGCACGTTGCGGAATGTGGCAGGGACGTCGGACAGCCGGACACGAGGGATGGTAGTTGAGGGTGGCCCCGCGGGCGGCGCCACGCCGGGCGGGGCCAGCAACTCGGAGGTGGGCGCCCTCTCCTCGAACAGCTCGAAGAGCCAGGACTGGCTGGATGCATTCTCGAGCAGTCGTCGCACCAGGTAGCCCATGCCCGGGATGAGCTCACCCACCGGCGTGTAGATGCGCACTCGCTCGCGGGAGGCGATGGCCGTTTGTAGCGCCTCCGCCATCCCGTAGAGAAACTGGAACTCGAGGGCGCGGGGCGGCAACCCCCGCTGCTGCGCGGACACGATCGTGTGGGCGACGGAGCGTGCGTTGTGCGTGCCGAGCACCGGTAGCAGGTTAGGGTATGCGTCGAGCAGAGCATCGGCGCAGCGCTCGAAGCTCGCATCTGTCTCCGCTTTGTCCTCGAACACCGGGATGGGCCAGCCGAACTGGGCGTTGAAGATCCGCTCCTCAGCCCAATAGGCCCCTCTGACCAGCCGGATGGTCAGGGGAGCGCCACGGTCTCTTGCGAATTGGGCTAGGCTGCGCAGGTCGTCGAAGGCATCGAACAGGTAGGTCTGTATGGCAATCCCGACATGCGGATAGGTTGCGAACTCCGGCTCCGCCAGCAGGTCGCGGAGGATGCGCAGTGTCAGGTCCTTGTGTCGGTACTGCTCCGTGTCCACATTGACGAAGGCCCTCGCCTCCATGGCGCGGCGCATGATCGGCCGCAAGCGGTCACGAACCCGCGCGCTGGTGTCGTCCGGCGCGATCGGGCTGAACTGGGAGTAGAGCGATGTCAGCTTGATCGAGACGTTGAGCCGGGGGACAGCACCCCAGGGCGCCTCGTCGAGGGCGGGGTTGGCGGGCCAGCCCGGCACAACCCGGCTGAGGGTGTCGAGGAGCTCGAGATAGCGGGCCTGGTATTCGTCCGCCTCGGCCTCGCTCACCGTCGCCTCGCCCAGCAGGTCCAGCGTGAAGCCGAGGCCGTCGCCGTGCAGTTTCTCCAGGATGGGCACGGCTTCCCGCGCCGTGCGACCCGCTATGAAGCGCTGGCCCGCTTCTAGGACGCTACGCTGCACGAGACTGGCGAGGTCTTTCTGGGCGAGTGCGCTCGAGCTGAGGGTGGTGGCGATGCGCCGGGGCAGCAGGCTGAGGTCCTCGCCGCCGAAGTAGTCGCGGAAGTGGCTGACCAGCGCCTCCTCGTCCTGGAGCAAGGGGAATACGTCGACGAAGCGCAGGACCTGCGTCTTGAGCGCTTCGTCGGTCACCGCACGACGGAGGAGTTGCTCGTACCACCACTCGCCTTCCCAGAGGTGCGGGCGATGGCGGTCCATCACCTCGATCAGGTCGCGTCCCAGGCGGTGGATCTCTTGCTCGGTCTCGTGGCTGGTCATTGCTCTACCTCACCAAGAAATGAACATAACTTGTGCCCTCTCTCTGACGGGGCTGATTATACACCGGCTTGGCGTGATGCGCGATCTGGCGGCCAGTCGAGGGGTAGATGCACCGGGCGGAGGCCTGAGGCAGATCGAGAGCTTGACATGTGGAGGTTAAGGCTGTAGAATATGCTGAAAGCGTAAATAAGGTTGCCCTAGGAGGGGATAATGACTGAGAATGTATCAACCGTCCGCCTTGGCAGGCGGAGCTTCACCCTCCGCTACGTGGGCGTTATTGTGCTCTTCGCCTTTATTATGCGCATCGCTATGGGCTGGATCTTCGTCTGGTCGGGGTTCGACAAGTTACTGGGCGACTGGACATCGGCGGGCTTCTTGGTCAACGCTACCAAGGGGCCGCTGGAGGGCTGGTTCGTGGATCTGGGAACCAACAGGGCGGCCGTCGATGTCATCGATGGGTTGGTCATCTGGGGCCAGATCCTCATCGGCATCGCCCTGATCCTGGGCGTCGTTACTCGCTTCTCCCTGTTCTGGGCCGGGGTGATGATGTTCATGTTCTACATCGCCCAGCTCCCACCGGAGAACAACCCGTTTCTGGATGAGCACATCATCTACATCGGGGTGTTCCTCCTTCTGGGTGCGCTGGGAGCAGGCCGCATCCTTGGCCTGGATGCGCTCATAGAGAAGCTGCCTTTCGTGCGCCGGATTCGGGGTGTCGAGCACTTCTTGGGATAAACCGATCAGGGCAGTCCCTAGCGCCGACGCCAGGAGGACCAGCGGCCCGCGGGGGGCTGACGGGAGAACCGGGCGTCAGGCAGAGGGAAGCGGTATACTCCCTTAGGTAGGGCGTAGGCGTTCCTGCCGCTGCCCGAGGGAGGACCCAGCTATGGGAAAGATCGCCAATGATATCACGGAGCTCATAGGTAATACCCCGCTCGTCCGGCTGAACAGGGTGGCCGCGGGGCTGGAGGCCACGGTGGTGGCCAAGCTGGAGTCCTTCAATCCCTGCGGCAGCCTTAAAGACAGGATCGGCGTCTCCATGATCGAGGCCGCCGAGAGGGATGGCCGTATCACCAAGGATACGCTGATCGTCGAGCCGACAAGCGGCAATACCGGCATAGCCCTGGCCTTCGTCTGCGCCGCCAAGGACTACAGGCTCATCCTCACCATGCCCGACACCATGTCCAGCGAGCGAAGGCAGCTTCTCGCCGTTTTCGGGGCAGAGCTTGTCCTCACCCCCGGCTCGGAGGCAATGACAGGCGCTGTAAGGAAGGCCGAGGAGATCGTTGCCAGCCATCCTCGGGCCTTCATGCCACAGCAGTTCAAGAACCCCGCTAACCCCATGATCCACCGTCGGACCACCGCCGAGGAGATATGGCGCGATACCGATGGCCAGGTAGACATCCTGGTAGCTGGGGTGGGGACGGGAGGAACGATCACCGGCGTGGCCGAGGTCATCAAGGAAAGGAAGCCACAGTTCAAGGCCATCGCTGTTGAGCCAGCGGACTCGCCCGTCCTTTCCGGCGGCAAGGCAGGCCCTCACAAGATCCAGGGCATCGGCGCTGGCTTCGTGCCGGAAGTGCTGAGGCTGGACCTAGTCGATGAGATCATCAAGGTAAGCAATGATGACGCCGGAGAGATGGCCAGGCGGCTAGCCAGGCAAGAAGGGATACTGGCCGGCATATCGTCGGGGGCGGCGGTCTGGGCAGCGCTGGAGGTGGCCAGGCGGCCGGAGAGCAAGGGGACCCTCATCGTGACAGTTCTCCCCGATACCGGCGAGCGCTATCTCAGCACCTGGCTGTTCCAGCAAGGCAATCCGGCCATCGCCAAGACCTGACTGTTGCCGTCGCAGCGAGCGCCATGGTGGCTGGCGCGGCGGCCGTATCAGGGCGAGGGCTCGGCCTGTGGGGTCTCCGTGGCCTGCGGGGTCTCCGTGGCCTGCGGGGTCTCCGTGGCCTGCGGGATCCCGATGGTCAGAGGGGCCTCTGTAGGCTGAGGCGTTTCTGTGGCTTGCGGCGTCTCTGTGGCCTGCGGCGTCTCCGTGGCCTGCGGGGTCTCCGTGGCCTGAGGCGTCTCCGTGGCCTGCGGGGTCTCGGTGGGCTGTGGCGTCTCCGTGGGCTGGGGCGTCTGCGTGGCCTGTGGGGTCTCTGTGGCCTGCGGCGTCTCTGTGGGCTGCGGCGTCTCTGTGGGCTGCGGCGTCTCTGTGGGCTGCGGCGTCTCTGTGGGCTGCGGCGTCTCCGTGGGCTGGGGCGTCTTGGTGGCTCGCGGCTGAGGAAATGCAGGCGTTGGTGCCTCGACCGGAGGTGGGGGCACGGCTCCCGGCAGGATCAGAATCATCCCTGCAATGTTATTGTTGGAAGAGGTGAGACCATTGGGGGCGAAGCCCACGATTCGCTGTACGTCGATCTGGTAGCGGGCGGCGATGTCGGAGAGGGTGTCCCCCGGCTTGACGGCGTAGATGATGCCGTTGACGCTGGGGATGAGGAACTCCTCACCCACCGGCAGGGGGTTCGGGTCGTTCAGGGCCTTTGGGTTGTTCCAGAGGATGTAGTCCGGGCTGATGCCGAAGGTCTGGGCGATGGAGGAGACGGTATCTCCAAGCTGGAGGGCGTACAGGAAGTAGGCGGGCTGGAGTTCCGGTGTGGGCTCTGGGGTGGCTTCGGGTGTGGGCTCGGCCACGGCTTCCGCCTGGCCGCTTTGTCCCACCACGACGCCGGGGACGGTGGTCACGAGCACGGGGTACTTCAGATAGCCAGCCTGGCTCTGAGCGGGCAAGTCCTGGAGCGGTTCCGTACGGGCGGCTCGCCCTGCGCCCATGAGCCCAGCGATGGCCGCGGCCAGGGCCAGGCCAAGAGTGAGGGCGTGCAGGGCGTAGCGCCGGTATCCAGCTCGCGGCGGCGCCGCCGCCTGTGGACCCCGGCAACCGTTGGCCTCCGCGGCGTCCTCCTCTTCGCTCGGCTCGGCGTCGGCATCGTGGGTCTCATCGAAGCCGGGCTCGGCGCAGGCCCGTGGCGTTGCATGCAGGCGGTGGCTGACGCCCACCAGGTCGCTCAGGAGGTCCTGGACGGGGATGTCCGCCAGCTCTGAGGGCGGGGTCCTCTCCTCAGCCTCGGGCGTGTCCTGGGCGGTGGCTTGCGCCTCAGCATCCGTGTCCAGGATGAACTCCCTCCTCTTCGCCGCTCTCCGGCTTGCGCCTCAGGCGAAAGAGCTTCATGGGTGCTACTTTTGTTCTTGGCCGGGCTCGGCGTGGGCCCGCGGCATTGTACGCAGGTGGTGGCTGATGCCAACCAGGTCGCTGAGGAGGTCCTGGGCGGGGATGTCCTCCAGCTCGGAGGCCAGGGTGCTCTCCTGGACCTCGTCCTTGGCGGTGCGGAAGATGTCCAGGAGGTCGGGGTCGAGGGAGTCACCCCCCTGGGGTGAACCGCCTTCGGCCTCGCGCGCCTCCTCTTCGGCCTCGATCTCGGCGTCAGCCTCGGCGCCTATCTGGGCCAAGTCATGGCCCTCGGGCGCGGGGGCTTCCCCCTCGGTGAGTGAGTCGGCCTCTGCCGCGCTCTGGGGCGCCTTCTCTTCGGCCTCGAGCGTGTCTTGCGCGAAGGCTTGCGCCTCGGCGTCCGTATCCAGGACTAGTTCCCTTTCTTCTTCGTCACTCTCTGGCTTGCGTCTTAGACGAAAGAATCTCATGGTTAGCACCTCCCGTTAACTTAGGGGCTGAGACAGGGCATCTGAGAACATGCTGTTGGCTAGGGGTGGCACCAGGAGGAGGACGGCGCCGGTGGCGCAGAGAGTGAAGGCGCCGAACAGTGCCATCTTGAAGCTGTGCCCTCCGGCCGCTGCTCTAGGGGCAAAGGCGTTCACCAGCGTCAGCGCTATGATGACGGCCAGGACCATGAACTTGATGAAGGCTGTATCGAACTCCTGGAAGCTGAGGGCGTTGGGGATGCCGATCTGCTCCGGGCTAATGGAGGTGGTGTGCTCGCTGCTGACGGCGGCTTGGGCCTGCACAAGCTTGGTGTTGAAGGCGGAGACGACCTCGGTCATGAAGACGAGGGTGCCGGCCAGGGCGATGTGCATGGGGACCACCACGTAGTTGAAGGTAGAGGAGACGAGCTTCCGCTTGGCCCGGAGGAGGGAGACCCTGAGGGCCATATCGGCCGAGAGACGGCCAGCCGTATCCGGGTCGCCACCCAGGTTGACGGCGTCCCAGAAGGAGCGCACCACGCGGTGGATCAACTCGCTGCCGGTCTCGGCCATGAAGCGGAGCCAGGCGCGGCTGGTCTCTACGCCGACGGCGACACGGGCGAGCAGCCGCTTCAGCTCTGGCTCCAGGGAGCCGATGGCGCGGCGATCTATGTGACCAAGGCTGGCGATGACGGTGCTGCCTCGGGCGGCGGTGACACCCCCCAGGGAGCGGAGGAAGTCGGCGATGTCGCGATCGCGGGCGTCCACTTTGCGCTCGAGCAGGTGGGTGACGACGCCCACCGGCAGGATCAGAATCCCGGCGAGGATAAAGGCCAGGCCTAGGCTCTGGAAGACGAGGTAGGACAGGAGGGCCGTCAGGAGGGCGGCCGGGAAGAGGATGCGGGCCAGGCGGGACATGAGCTTCTGCTCTGGGCACCTGTCCTTTAGCTTGTGGACGACTGGGTCGAAGGGGGCGATGCGGTAGATGAGCCAGGCGCCCAGCCCGGCGGTGGCGATGGCTACCACCTCCACTAGGACGATGAACAAGGAGCCCAGGGCGTAGATCATGTTGGAGATGAGGGCGACCAGGACCACCAGATTCACCGATACCATGAGGGCGACGAAGGCGTCCGTCCACTTGCGCAGGGACTCCAGGTCCGTCTCGTATTCGTTGGTGTAGTCCTCCATCTGGACGCGGGTCTCCCTCTCCAGGAAGACGGTCTCGGACTCGCCGGAGGCGAGGGAGTTGCCGAACCGGAGGAGGAACTGGCGCATCACCTGGTCCTCGGCGGTATCGGCGACCACCTGGCAGGCGGAGGTGAAGTCATGGCCGAGGCTGCTGACCAGGTTGGCAACCTGGGCGAAGTAGGGAGAGGGGCCGTAGTTGAGATTGGCGGCGGCCTCGAAGAGCTGCTCACGGGTGACATTGGCGCTGGCGATGCACGACAGGTAGGTGAGAACGGTTAGCAGGTCGTACTGATTGGCGTCGGGGTCGAACAGCCAACCGCTCTTGACACGGGCCAGGGCCGGATCCCTGCCGGGAAGGGGATCCTCGTTAGAAGAGGCCTTCCCTCTTAGCTTTGCCCAAAACTTGATAAAGCTCATAAAAGTCAGTCACTCCGGAGCGGTGGAGCTTCTCTAGCACCTTAGCCCGCCGCTCCAACTCCTGGTACATGACGCGACGTTTATTGGGGGGTATGCCCCGCTTGACGGCGATCTTGTTCTCCAGAAGGTAGCTGTTCATATAGCCAGTGAACTCGAAGGAGTCGGTCTCCGGGTTCCAGTGGAAGACCTCGGCGAAGGCGAAGGAGTCGGCGACGGGGTCGTAGCCGAAGAGCTCGTTGACCGATAGGATGCGGCGAGCGGCCCTGCCGTTGGCCAGCTTAACGGCGCTGATGATGACGACAACGTTGAGGTTGTCCATGTAGGTCTTGGGGACGTTGATGGGGTTGCCGGTGATCCTCTGGATGAGCTTCTCCACGGAGGCAGCGTGGAAGGTGGCCATGACCATGTGGCCGGTCTGCATGGCCTGAAAGGCGATGTTCCCCTCCTCGCCGCGGATCTCGCCCACCAAGATGGCGTTGGGTCTCTGCCGCAGGGCGGCCCTGAGCAGGTCGAACATGGTGACGGCGGCGCCGGCGCCCTCCTCCTGGCTGCCCCGGACCACCTCGCGCGTCCAGTTGGGGTGAGGGATCTGGAGCTCGGGGGTGTCCTCGATGGTGACGATCTTGGCGTCTGAAGGGAGGAAGGTGGTGATGGCATTCAGGAGGGTGGTCTTTCCGGAGGCCGTCTCTCCGGAGACGAAGAGGTTCATCCCCTCCTCGATGACGATGGAGAAGTAGGCGATCATGCGATAGTTAAGGCTGCCGCCCCCGATGATGTCGAGCGGGCTCAGGGGCGTAGTGGCGAACTTGCGGATGGTGAAGTTGCTGCCCCGCCTGGAGACCTCGCTGCCGAAGACGATATTGATACGGGAGCCGTCTGGGAGGGTGGCATCCACGATCGGCCGGCGGTAGGTGACGGGCTTATTGATCCGCTCCGAGATGCGGCGGAGGAAGTGGTCCAGGTCCTCGTCCTCGTCGAAGATAATGGCGGTCTTGAGGGCCTTGAAAATCTTGTGCTCGACAAAGATGGGGCCCAGGCCGCTGCAGCTTATGTCCTCGATGTTGGCGTCCAGGATGAGGGGCTCCAGGATGCCCATGTACACCTTGTCGCGCAGGAGGAGGTAGCGGATGGCCTCCAGTTCGGCCTCCGTGAGCTTGATCTTGTGGCTGCCCGGCAGCTTGAGCTTGGCACGGCCGCCGGACTTGGCCTTGGCTCCGTTGGCGGAGCTGCCATCGCGATTGCCGCGCGTCTTGGTAGCGATCCGGCTCAGCGCTTGCAGCAGAACCTCCTTCTGCTCCTCGGGGCAGGAGGGCTGCCGGATCTTATGCACCACGTCGACCAGGCGGTCCTCCACCACATCGAACAGGGCGCTATAGTCGTTGCCGATAATGGGCTCCACCGGGATGAGGTAGTTGCGGGCGTCCTGGGGGTCCGGGAAGATGTGGGCGAAGGTGGCGTTGCCCACGGGGTAGATGATGTTGGGTCTCTCTATCTCCCCCATCTTGCGCTCCAGCTTCTCGTAATACTGGGGCACGCCGAACTCCTCCACGGGCACCATGTGCAGGTAGCGGAAGAGGTGGCGGTGCTCCTGGGCCTGCTCCCCAAGCTCGGGCGACAAGGCAGAGCAGACAGGGCAGTTGCCCTCGCTGTGGGCCTCCTGGGCCCGGTCCGTCTGGGGAAAGGGGAGGCGGAGGTACGGCATGGCCCGCCATTAGGCTCTGGTTTTGGAAATGGGGACGCTCTTCAGGCCCATCCCGGGCTGCACGGTGAAGCTCACAGCGTTGTCCGCCGTTCTCATTGCTCCCCGTATCTTAGCCACCTCCAGGGTGTGCACCAGTTGTTTGCCCAGCTCCTCTATGCGCAGGCGGAGGTGGGCGTCCACAATGGAGTCGGCTCTGAAGCGGAGGGCCTCACCGATGGCGTAGGAGTGAAGGGTGACGATGATCGTCCGGCCCATGTCCGCCAGATTCTTGCAGTTGGCAAGGAAGGAGAGGACGTACCGCTCATCGAACTGGAACAGGAGGGGCGTGATAGAGTCCACGATGAAAAGGTCGCGCCTATCAGAGTCCTCGATGTGGCGCAAAAGCCGTCGCAGGATGTTGTCTGCTCTCTCTTGGCTCACCCGCAGGTCCCGCTTGTACAGGGATAGCCGGCCTATCAGGTAGTAGTCGACAGAGGACATGCCGAGGCTGTCCATCTGGTCCAAGAATTCCCGGGGGCTGGACTCGGACAGGAAGAGGGCGGTTTTGAACCCCTCTTTGAGGGCACCGAAGGTGAGCTGCTGGATGACGACGCTCTTGCCGGCGTCCGGGTCTCCTTCTACCAGGGTGAGGCTGTCCTGGGGCAGGCCGCCGCCGAGTCGCTTATCGATGTCCATCACCCCTACGGTGATGAGCCGCTTTCTCGCCTCCTCCTCCTCCTCCGGCTCTTCAACCGGGGCGGACTGCTCCCCCTGTTGCAGCTCCTGCTGCAGCTCCTGCTGCGACTCCTGCTCTTGCCGCTCGTCCTTCGGCTCTTCAACCGGAGCGGGCTGCTCCTCCTGCTGCGGCTCCTGTTGCAGCTCCTGTTGCGGCATCCCCGCGATGCCCGCTTCTGCTTCCATATCCATCGCTCCTCAGAAGTAGATGCTGTAGGCGATGCCCGCCTCCGTGGCGAGGACGAGCCAGCGGTTGGGGCCCTCTTCGGTGGCCGGATTGAGGTGGACCTTGATGGTCATCTGCTCGCCGCCGTCAAAGATGCCGGGATTGCGGTAGTCCCCGGCGATGCTGTCCACAGTCCACTCGTTGTCGTCGGGGGGGTTGCTGTCGGTATAGGGCAGCCAGAGCACGTAGCGTTCGTCGTCGGCGCCGTCGTAGTTGATGATCAGGTCCATGAGGGATGGCCGCTGAATGGCGGTGCGGCCTTGGTTGCTCAACACTACGGTCACGTCGGCGCCGCCGCCGGTCACCTCCGTGGACACCACCGTCAGGTCGGTGCCCAGGCGCTCCTCGGAGAGGGCCTCGATATCCCGCCAGGACTGGCCCATGTTGTCGATCGAGCTGTTGGTAACGCCGGCCAAGGTGACGCCGCCGATCACGATGAGGGCGGCGAGGATCAGGGCCGGGATGGCGTGCTCCATAGCTTCTCCTACAGTGTGAATACCTTGCTGGCGACAAGGCCGTTGGGGAGGACGATGGTGCTCACGTAGTCCAACCCGGTCGCAAGGTCATAGGTCAGATAGATGTCGATGCGTAGGGTGGCGTAGGGGGCCCACTCGCTGTCGTTCTCCAGGGAGTACTGCCAGCAGTTCTCGGTGCGGGGCGGTGACGAGGGGTTGGGGCAGGTATCCTCTGGGTCGTAGCCGATGCGTTCGAAGTCATCCGTCTCGCCGAAGAAGACGTCGATCTTCTCCATGGCGGGGATGGTGGAGGCGCCCACGTTCTTGGCCCATATCTGGACAAGGTCTTCCCCCGCGACGCCCGCGGTCTCGACGATCCTGACGTCGCTGCGCAGTCGCTGGCCCACCACGTCGCTGGCGGCGGCGATGTCGCTGCTGGTGCGCTGGATGCTGGGGAGGACAGAGTTAATCACCACCACCGTGGCTACGATCGCCGCGATGATGAGCAGCATGGAGGTGATGACCTTATCCACGCTCTACCTCTTCTCCAAGCGCTACCTCCAGTGTGGCCACGCCCTGGCGTCCTTCATCAGGAGGAGGCCAGTTTCTCCATGTCTTGCATCACTCTGAGCCAGGCCGGCTCCGCATCCTGGGAGGAGCGGATGAGCCGCTGGAGGTGGGCCAGCGCATAGCTGATGTTAGGGGGTAGGCAACCCCAGAGGCGGTGTATGGTGATCACGCGCTCCAGGTCCTGGGGTCCGATAGTAGCCATGGCCTCGGTGACCCAGGCGGCGAGGCCGCCGGTGGCGCCTGTGGGTAGCAGGGAGGTGAAGTACGTGGACGGCATCGCCGCAGGCTCAATAGGGGCCTCCTTGGGCGCTTTGTTCTTGCGGGAGGCCTTGCCGTTGGCGGGTAGGCCACCGTCGCCGCCGCTCTCGGGCTCTTCGGGCTCGCTCTCTGTGGGCTCTTCGCTCATCGCCTGCTCCACCAGCTCTTCCTCCGGGGGAAGGTCGGCGGAGACAGGGGTCTCGGGCTCTTGGTGCTTGTCCTGCGTGTCCTTGTCACCCATCGCCTGCTCCATCATCTCGCGCGCCGCCCGGGCGGCCTCCTCGGCGGCGAGCGACCGTGCGGTGGTGTTCACGTCCATGCGTAGGTAGGCAGGCTCCTGTTGCTCGGCCAGGGGGTTGGTGTTGTCTAGGATGGCCTCGCGGATGTCCAGCAGGACATTGCGGATCTCCGCCTTCAGGACCTTGACCTCGTCCTCAAGCTCCTTGACCTTTGCGTTGACTTCCACTTGAGTCCAGCTCCTTCCCTTTCGCTGGCGCCCTGGGGAGGATCAGCCCCAGGGCGCGGCCGGAGAGGTCTAGTGCAGGTCCATCACGTCGTCAATCGCCGGGGGCATGGTGCGGTTGATGAGGTTGGTGCCGCCGGAGGGCGGGATCACCTCCAGGGTGAAGATCTCGTTGGGAGCGAGGGTGCTGCCGGTGGGGGGATTCACGGTGATCTCCGCCAGCTCGCCAACCTCCAGGAGGGTGTCACCGTCCTCCAGGATCCAGTTGACGCTGTAGGCGACGTCGGCCTCGCGGTTCTGCGCATCGATGTAGTTGATGACGACACTGTTGGTGTAGGCGGCCGGGTCTAGGCTGA
>Ga0315289_10002806_pt1 | contig 26596 bp, 37 predicted proteins | sample YL17G11_40_MG_FD_203452 | JGI IMG/M metagenome (GOLD analysis project Ga0315289, IMG submission 203452) | Sediment microbial communities from Yellowstone Lake, YNP, Wyoming, USA - YL17G11_40 | ecosystem: Environmental > Aquatic > Freshwater > Lake > Sediment | place: USA: Wyoming | collected...
ATTACAGCGCAAATACTTCCCATTAATTCTTTGTACAATTGAGGTTGCATACCACCAGCAGATGACTGTGCTTCCATACTAAATTTATCGGTAGAAAAAGATTTATACCCTATATGCGGGAGGTGGGATTTGAACTAAAATAAAATTTACGTCTAACCTAGATTATACTCACTTTGCATTGGGGGTAAATGCTTCTAGATCTCCAGGTCTACGGATTTTTAAGAATTCTCGAAGAAAAGAATCCCTTTCTGACAGGAGTTTGTTATATCTCTCTTCAGTGTTAGAAGGCTGTAATTTAATTGATAAAACAACGCGATCACTCAGAACAACTACGCCACCATATTCACCAAGTTTTTCTTGGTATTCAATCAAGTCAGAGCACTCGTCCAAATACACCTTTCTGTCAGGAAATTTTATTATGACTTCGTCCGATATCATAGGATGTATCAGTCGCGAAATAGAAAAACTGCCATAGTCAAAATTTTCCCCGTGCCTTATTGCTGACATTCTTATCAAAAATTATTACAAATATTAAAGATTTATACATGAGATTTAGTTAATCTGACCTGTATTAAATGAACTGACTAATAATGATTTAAAATACAACAAGCTTGCCAGATAATATTGCTTCATCTAATTTCTTTATTGCTTCTTGATTATTTTTTTCCATGCATTCTCTAGAATGCTCGCACTGCTTCAAGACGTATTGAAATCCTTGGTCAATGTTTTCTGCGACATTACTTATGTCTCCAAACGAGCAATTACCTCTGCTTAAAATCTGAGATGGTAAATTGGGGTTTCCAGAAAAATCGGTAACGAAATAAGCACATTTGCCTTCATGAAAGTTAACCATTTTATATCCAATACTCTTTAAGCCTTCCTCCAAAGCAGAATGATCGAGTCCATATGATGCAAACACACCAATTCTTTTTATCCCAACTGTCATAATCCACATTTTAATATAAAAATATTTAAACTTATGAATGGCTTCTAACTTGTCTTAAAAGAAGTTATTTCTTCTTTTCTTCAGGTTTAGGCGCAGATGCGATAAAATCGATGTAACTTTGACTAAGGATCTTTACGTCATCTGGTTTAAGTCTCCTGTAATCTTCTACTTCAGCATAAACCTTAGACTCGATTCCATGCCTTTCGAGAAAACCAATACATTCTTCTCTATACATTTCTATGCCAGCACCTTTTACAAGAGAACCAATGAATGCTTCACTATAACTTCTAAGTGCTAAACTTATGTCTCCAGCATTTTCATATTTTCTAGCATTTTTAAGTGAGTCTTCGGGATCTATTTTACTTGCGGTGGACGGATTCAAAATAAATCGTGAAAGCAATTTATATGATTCTGGACCAACATTTTCTTTAACCTTATTTGAAAATCTACAAAGATCGCAGCATCCACTGGTAATTTTAGAAGATTTTTCTTCTTCTTTTTTTCTTCTAAACAAAGGAGACATACCAATTAGATTAATTAATAGTAAAAGATTTAAGTCCGAGTGCGGAAGTAGGATTTGAATTTTATAATTTTCATCCAAGTCTAATTATCTGAAAGTCTCTATAAATAACTATGATATAGTAACAACAGTATAGAAATCTTTAAATACTGCCACTTGTCAATAGTGACATATGGCTTTACAAGATCAAATATCAACATGCTCATTCCATTACCAAAAGTGGAAGGATTTGGCACTGGCTACTGTTGACCCTAAAGAAGCAAATAGATGCATGAAGAAAGCATTCTTCTGGCTTGAATTGCAGTCAGCTTTTATTGCTTTGTTCGCAATAGAACAGGCTAAAGGAAACGATCCTAAAATCAAGAAACAGCTGATAACAGCAAAAACAAACCTTTCTAAGAGATTGGCTGACTATGCTAGTGAGATTTTAAATGAGTTAAACTTAAAATAAATCTATAATTCATTAAATTAAGTTCATTAAGCAATTGTAAATTGAAGATGAGAACGATCTAAGATTAATTGTACAAGGTTCAGCTTTCTTTAATTCATCAATTAAAAAGGATATATAGTGAGTACCCTCTTCAAACCATTTTTTAACATAAGCCTCTTCACTATTGCTAAATGGTTCGAATCTTTTTTCAATATCAGTTAATTGATACAAGATAGAATCTCTTTTAATAATTTTTCCTATTTCATATTCAGCTATACATACTGAGATATTATCGAATTTTTCGTCTAGACCTTTATCACAAGATAAAAAGGTTTTAGTTCTTGGGAGCCTTGTCATAAGCAATACTAACACAGTAAAACTTTTAAAGGTTATTTTCTCCCAAAACAAATTAATATTGTGAAGAGGAAAAAAACTAAAAGGCCGAAAGCAAGGAAAGTTAAAAGAAGGCCTGTGAAAAAGCTGAGGAAAAAGGTTGTTTTCCTGATTATTGACGGCTTGGCAGATCTGCCGATGAATGAAAGGACTCCTCTTTCAGCTGCACGAAAACCCAATCTGAACTACATGGCAAAAAATGGGATTGTCGGAGAAATAATTCCAGTCGAGAGAAAGCTCTGGTCTGACCTGACAAGAACCAGCATCAGCCACATTGCAAACCTAGCTCTTCTTGGCTATGACCCAAAAAAATATTATCTGAAAAGAGGGCCGATCGAAGCAGTAGGAACAAACACATCTTACAGGAATGGTTGGCTTGCTGTTCGCTGCAATTTTTGCACGGTCGATAAGGAATTAAATATTTTGGACAGAAGGGTTGGAAGAAACTCGGCTGGCTTGGACGAGCTGGCCAGATACGTGAACGAGCACGTGAAGATCGGGGCTGAAATAGTTTTCATGAGAACTTACGAGCATAGGGCTGTTCTGATTTTGAAGGAAAATCTTTCCGATAAAATAACTGACAGTGACCCTTATTTTGCATGGCAGAAAGTAAACAGGGTGGAAGCACTGACGCCTGAAGCAGGCCGCTCGGCCCAACTAGTTCAAGAGTTTGTGGATAAAGCTAGGCAAGTCATCGAATTCCACCCGGTTAATGAACAGAGAATAAAAAATGGCATGCTTCCTGCCAATTATATCATAACCAGAGAAGCTGGAAACAGGCTTCCCTCTATTCCATGCTTCCCGGTCAGACACAAGAGAAAGTCTGTGTGCATCGCCGAGAACGGCGTGATGAAAGGAACATGCATGCTCGCAGGGTTTGACGCAATCACCATACCTGAACTGAAATTTGAGGCAAGTCTGAAATTCATCTTCGACCACATAGAGGATGCCTTAACCAATTACGATTTTGTTTATGCGCACATAAAAGGTCCTGACGAGCCTGCTCACGACGGAGATTTCCACAGAAAGCAGGTGATGATTGAAAGAATTGATGAATATCTGGGAGGTTTTAAAAATTTCGACGGAATTTTTGTTCTGACTTGCGACCACATCACATCCTGCAACACAAGGAAGCACGAGTATGGTCCTGTTCCAATCCTTATCTATGGGAAAGGAAAAGACAAAATTGAGACTTTTGACGAGTTTGCAATGAAGAAGGGGAGGCTGGGCTTGATGACTGGGAAAAAGATAATGAGTTTAGTTTTGAGGTGATTGGATGAAAGAAGAGAATGTAATATTCAATAACAAGGGAGAGAAATTGGCAGGAGTTTTGCATACACCTGATATAGAAACCAAATCCGCGATAATTTTCTGCCACGGCTTTGCCGGTGACAAGAACGGGTATAAAAATAAAAACATAAAAGTTGCGAGAAAGCTCTGCGCGAATGGATTTGCTGTGCTGAGATTTGATTTGCGCGGCTGCGGGGCAAGTGACGGAAGATTTGTTGACACGACAATTTCTAGCGAGGCAGACGATCTTCGTGCAGCAATAGATTTTGTTCAGCAGTTAGGATATGAAAAGATTGGAATTATCGGAGGAAATCTGGGAGGATTTGTTTCCATTCTGACTAATGATTCACGAGTTAAGTCAATGGTTCTGTGGGCACCTGTGCTTACTCTAAAGGAAGTGTTTATAAAATCTGGAAAGATTTCACAACAAATGATCAATGAAGCTCTGACAAAAGGATACACAATATATAAAAAAAGTGACGGCAGGGAAGTTGAGCTGAGCAAGGAATTTATAAAAGAGCTCACTACAGTTGAAATTTTTGACACAATCAAAAAAATCAACTACCCGTTATTGATTATTCATGGCAACAAAGATGAAATAGTTGACTACAGGTATTCGGAAAAATATATTCGGTATGCCGCTGGACATAAACAGCTGAGAATAATCCCGGGTGCAGACCACGATTTTACAACAGCTGAGTGCGACCAGCAGCTGACAGAAGCAACTGTTGAATGGTTTAACAAATGGTTGAAATAAAATAATAATGATTGTATGCCAGTCTTGATAAATTTTAAAATTTGCGATAATTCTGAGGATTGCAGTGGTGTAGAGGTCTGCCCTACTGGGGCATTTCATTGGGATGAAAAAAGTAAGACAATAACAGTTGATAATTCTAGATGCATCATTTGTGGAAAATGTGAGAAAGCTTGTCCAGTAGATGCGATAAGAGTTGCTAAAGACAAAAAAGAATATAAAAAAATAAAAAAGGAAATTGATAATGATACAAGGAAAATTTCTGATCTGTTTATTGATAGATATGGGGCGCAACCTATACATCCAGCTTTCTTGGTTCCACAAGAAAAGTTTGATGTCCAAATTCTGAAATCAACCAAGCCGGCTGTAGTCGAACTATTCAACAAAAAATCAATAATGTGCCTACTGAACTCCATCCCTGTAAAAAACCTGTTTAAGGATATGGACATAAAATACAGAAAAATAGAAGTTGAAGGCAACTATCTTCTCGATAAATACAAGATAGAAAAATTACCCTCGTTATTATTTTTTAAAGACGGAAAGCTTGTTGGCAAAATAGAAGGATACTTTGACATTTCAAGCATAGAAGAAATTAAAAACAAAACAAATAAAATTATTTCTAAAATTAAAAAATAGGGAAAACTCTTTTTATTAGGAAACGAAATTAGAATTAAATGAGAATAAAGAATCTGAAGATAAGGGAGATTTTCGCTACAACCGCTCAGAAGACAATCGAGATTGATTTGGAGACGGCAAAGGGTTCAGTCCGTGCATCAGTCCCAATCGGCACGAGCAGAGGAAAGTATGAAACAGTCTATCTTCCGACTGAAGATGCTTTAAGGAAATTCAACATCATCAAAAGGATTTTCACTACAAACGAATTTACTGATCAGGAGGATGTGGACAACACCCTGAGGATAGTTGACAAGACCGACAACTTCAGGGAGATTGGAGGAAATCTGGCTCTGGCTATTTCTTCTGCATTCTTGAAAGCATTTGCTCTAGATTCAGGCCAAGATATTTTTGAATATCTCGCAACCAGGGCAAAAGAGAAAGTCAACATTCCGAAACCAATCTGCAACATCATCGGCGGAGGGAAGCACGCAGGAAGGATTGACATCCAGGAGTTCCATTTCATCCCAGTCCACCAGACTTCTTTCCTTGATTCAATCACAAAAATCAGCAAGGCCTACTGGACAGAAGGGAGAAAACTGAAGCAAGACGATCCGACTTTTGCCTTCACGCAGAATATTGAATCAGCTTGGACATCGAGCCTGAGTCTTGAAGAGATTTTAAAAATAATGGCAAAGGTTGCAAACGAGAATTTGCTTAAGCTAGGGATAGATTTTGCCGCGTCCCAGCTCTGGGACGGAACTCGGTATTATGTTTACCGCTATTCGAACAAGGTTCTGAACACGCGCGAGCAGATGAACCTGGTGAAAGAGCTGGCAAGAAAATATCCAATAATTTTTATCGAGGATCCTTTGAACGAGACTGACTTTTCCAACTTCAGCATCTTGACTCATGAGTTGCAGCCGAGAATAATTTGCGGTGACGATTTGTATGCAACTAATTTGAAAAGATTGAAGGACGGAATTGACTTCAAGGCAACAAATGGGATAATAGTGAAGCCGAACCAGATAGGGACGATAACTGACGTGATAAATTTGGTGAAGGAAGCGAGGAAGAATAATTTGGTGACTGTGATGTCCCACCGTTCAGGAGACACTGAGGATAATTTGATCTGCCATCTTGCTGTTGGCTTGGGTTGCGACTACATCAAGCTTGGGATCAGCGGCGAGCGAACAGTAAAAATAAATGAAATGATTAGAATAGAGGAAAAGCTGACAGGATAATTTTTAGATCAACATACAAAAGCCGAGGCTGGGATTTGAACCCACTGTGAAATCTTTAGATTTCATTTAATCACTTCTTTCTCTAATGCTTTCTAGCCACTTGTTTACTGCTTTGTAAAATTCACCATTGGTTTTTAAATCTTCAATTATCAGATTGGTTTCTATTTCAATAAATTCTTTACTTCTCATTTCATCATAAATTTTTACTGGCTTAACGGCAAGCTCTGTATCACTATTTCCGTCCCAATCATTAATCTTAAACTTAGACGAAAGCCTCTTATCCCAAGTAGCATCAACAATTATCCATTTGTTCTGTTCTTGATTAAATACTTCCAGATATCTATGAACACAAACATCTTTGTGTGAAACTCCCTTCACTTCTTCTGGCAAATCTACACTACTCCATAAAAACACGCAAACTCGATATCTAACTTGAAGACCTAAAGAAGTCAGTAAAGTATATAGGATTTTGTGCTTTCCTAAACAACAATAATCTGCTTCATCAATTGCTGTGGGAATTCTATATGGGATATCTCGAACGAATTTGAAACAATTTATTGCATCCATAATTCTAATTTTATTTCATAAGAATAAATCATGTGCGGGAGGTGGGATTTGAACCCATTAAGAATCACCAAATATTAAAGAAGGCAAAAAAGAAATTGAGTTATTATAAAGTTTTTTCATAATAAATTGTAAATCGTTTCCTCCTATTAATTTTCTTATCATTGAATTTTTGCTGTTTAATATATCAAGAATTTTCTCAAAATGGTCATTAGATAATTTTTCATATATGTTCCTATTATTGGCGGAGATTTTGATTTGCTTTAAAAAATCTTTTTTCCATAGCAAATCATAATCAAGATTTTCAATAATGCTTTTTGCAACAAGGAATCCAGATTTAAAAGCATAGACCATGCCAAAGCCAGCTAGACAATCTTGAAAACCTGCTGCTTCTCCTATAAAATATTGATTATTTATTTTTGCTTTATTCAAACTATTGAAATTTACTGTTGCAGAAAATCTTCCATCAATTTCCTTTATTTTTAGATTTAAGATTTTCTCAAATGCTTTAATAGTTAAATTGAGGCGATTTTGATGATTTTTTATTTTAATTGGATTAGCACATGTTATCTCTCCAATGTTATCATTTACTATAAAATATGAGTAAAATTTTGATGAAAGATTATTGTCAAGCAGAACGATATATTTATCTGGATGTTTAAGTCTAAATTTTATTCCCGTTGCAATAAAAGTTGGTTTTTTAAACCCTATTGCGATAATATCTGCTTCATTAACTTTGAGCTTTGATTCGTATAAGATTTTTATTTTACAATTTTTGGCTTGATTTTCTAAAGATTTATCAATAGAATCTCTTGTTTGTCCTCTTTTAACAAGATACATTAAAGGTTTAGTAGAACTTCCGATGTATTTTTTAAAAGATGGACTTAAGCACTCTATGGAGTAAATTGGTTTAAAATAGAAATCTGCTCTAATATTAATTTTCTTTAAAAACTTCAAAACGTCTTCATCAAATGTCCAATTTTCTAAAAATTGAAAATCGTTAGTATGTTTACCGCAGTAAGACTTTCTTTCATGTACTTCAACATCAAAACCTGCATTTTTTAAATTGATAGCAGAAGTTAATCCTGAAATTCCTCCTCCTAAAATTTTTATTGTATCCATATTAAACGTTTAGGAAACATAGGCATATAATTTTTTACAAAAACATTATGTGAAGTGTGTGCGGGAGGTGGGATTTGAACCCAGGTTTTTCTAAATATTTTATCTCCCAAGTCCATTTAGAAATTATGATAACAATTGACGGGGCTAAAGGTTGGGGTCAGGTTGTCAGAACTGCGGTTGCTCTCTCTTCTCTAACTCTGAAACCAATCAAACTAATCAACATCCGTCAATCCAGGCCTCGCCCAGGCATCCATCCGCAGCTGGCAGAGGGAATAAGAATCCTTGCCGAATTCTGCGATGCAGAGACTGTCGGTTTACAGTACGGTTCAATGGGACTGGAGTTCATCCCAAAAAGGCTGAACGTGAAAGACAGAACAATTGATATAGGAACTTCAGGAAGCATCGGTTTGCTGCTTCAGACACTCACGCCGACTGTGATTTTTACCAGGAACAGAACTTTTCTTGAACTGATTGGAGGAACTGCAGGACTTGGCTCCCCGACAATTGAATATATAAAAAACATTACATTTCCAGTTTTGAACAAGCTTGGCCTTATCATCCCAGAAATAAAAATAGTCAGGCAGGGATTCTATCCTCGCGGAGGTGGAAGAGTTACTGTAAACTTTGAGCCAGTCATCAAATTAAATCCAGTCAATCTCACAAATAGAGGTGAAGCTTCATCGATAAGAGGAATTTCTATTGTCGGAAGCCTTCCAGAGGAAATTGCAATAAGGCAGGCCGAATCTGCGAAAAACTATTTGATCCAAAAAGGATTTGATGATGTGAAGATAGAAACTGCTTCCTTTCCCACACTTTCCCAGGGAACGAGCATAACCCTCTGGGCAGAGTGCGATAATTCAATCCTGGGCTCAGATAATATCGGGAAAAGAGAATTGAGGGCTGAGGACGTGGGCAAACAGGCAGCAGAATATCTTTTCAATTCAATCAATTCTCAATCTCCATTTGACAAATACATGGCTGACCAAATCATCCCTTATCTTGCCCTGGCCAAAGGAAGGTCAGAAATAAAAGTTGAGGAAATCACTGAACATTGCAGGACCAACATCTCAGTCTGCGAGCAGATACTCGGCTGCAAGTTTGAAATCGATGAGAAAAGCAGAATAATAGAGGTGGAAGGAATAGATTTTGAAAACAAATTCGTTTGAAACCTCTATTCCAGAGAAAAGGTTGCATTTAAATATTTTCCTCTTCAATAGAAAATCATGAGCATTATATTTTTAATAATGGGTTTTATTGATATTGTTGCTGGAGGATTGCTGCTTTCCTTCACTGGCGAAGGTGAGCTTGTAAAATTCATTGCCCTGCTGCTTTTGGCAAAAGGTGTCTGGACAATTTTGAAAACTCTGTCAGACTGGTAAAAAATCAGGAAAGAACTTCCAACACTTTTCCTTTGATGTTTGATTCTCCACCGCAAGGGGTTGCCAGCTCTTCACCGCAGCTCAAGCATTTGACAACAGTAGCTGCCTTGTTGTAAATGATTTGATCGTGCTTGCATTTTTTACACATTACACGGTAAAATTTTGATTTCGGCATTCTTATCAGGTCTTTCATACTTTCACTATCTCAAATTTCTTGGCTCTCCATCCGGATCCACGCATGTGCTTTTTCCCGCAGACCTTGCATTTGAATCTCAGGTCGATTCTCTTGGTAGGTTTTTGATGGTCTGGCTTCTCCCTTGGAAAGCTCCCGTATCCAAGCATCTTCCTCTTGAATATCCTCTGCCCATGGGTCAAAGCTCCTCTTGGTTTTTTCTTGGCTAGTTCTACCTCATGCTCAGTGTGTTTTTTGCAGTTCGGGCAGTAGGTTTTCATTGTCTTTGGATACTTCACTTAACTCACTATTAACTTTTAATTCTCTGTTATTAAACTTAAATGTTTAACTTTTCTTAAAGGTTATACTATGTGGGTTAAAAATGCATTATTCAGAAAAAACGAACCTCCACCTAAATCATCAATCGATAAATACGAAATAAAAGTAAGCTATAGAATAGAAGAGCCTACAGGTAATTTTATTGTGGTATACTTATCGTATCGGATGTATCATAGCAGCTATAATGTCAATGTGCTGATAAGAGAGGATGAGTTAGATAATCTACCCAACCTTTTGATGAGAAAAATTAAAAGAAATCATAGATATTTTTATAGGGGACACGATGAAGAATATGAACTTGGAAGAATAAAATCAGAACTGGATAAAGTTTTACCCAAGCCAAGCCAATAAGCTATTCTATTTCCTCTGCAATTCCTTTCTCCAATAGAATTTTCACATTGTCTTCCGGCAGTATCGCCACATCTCCTTTCTTGTAAGGCCCGTACTTCCTCAGGTCACTGCCAACAAACTCTGCAATTTCCTCTTTAAAAACAACCTGAGCTTCCATCACAGCCTCAGGCTCTTTTGCCTCATCAAACACATGATTCAGTACAGCATTCCTCCTTTCTTTTATCGATCTCACCAGCAAATCAAAAAACATTTTTTCCTCTTCAGCCAAATTCTCAGGAGCTATGTTAGTCCTCACAGCAATGAGTGCCCCGTTCAAAATCTTTCTCTCCCTTCTGTTGAAAACGTCTTCAATCAGGCCTTCTATGTTCTTTACCTCGAATCCAACCTTCCTGTCGCCCATGCTCTCAGCAGTTTTTCTTTTTTGTTGAATATAATTGTTGACGTTTTTATAGAAATTCTCTGGCAGCTTGGTCGGCTTCGGCAGTCTCTGCTCCTCTCTCTGTATTTTCCTAACCAACTCAAAAGTGATGGTTTCCTCTGCCATAATATCTGATTATATACTGGTCATAAAAGGTAAAAGCTTTTATTCGGAGTTTACTTTCTAACCTGCCAAATCTTGGATTTACTTAAATTTCATTAAATCAAATATAATTTATGATTTTGGGAGCGATAGCTGCTGCATTGACAAAATACGGCATCCTCGGCCTAACCTTTTCATCATTCCTTTCGTCACTGGTTTTCATTCCCGGCTACGCGTCTTTCCTTATTCCACTTTTCGTCGGGCTTGATGCGAATCCCTGGCTGATGCTTGCTGGAATCTCCATAGGAGCGATTGCTGGTGAAGTCGTGAATTACTATCTCGGCCTCATCGGCTCCAAATACATCCTCCACTTGAAGTTGAAAAAAGCTAAGAAATGGCTGTGCACATGGGGAGATATGTCAATTTTCGTTGTGAACATGATACCGGTTTTTCCTGCTGATGTGGTGAACATCCTGGTCGGATTTTTGAAAATGGACTTTAGGGCTTACATGATCAGCATGTCCTTAGGCAAAATCATCCAGTACTCTCTCCTGATTTTCGGCACAGAACTTTTGTTCAAGTTCGTCTCGGTAATCTGAAATCTAAGTGAATTAATATGATGAACCCATTCGAGAAACTAATCAAGCCAGAGAAGCACGCGGAAAAAATCGAGATAAAGAAGATTGTCGCCGCGCCAAAACTTCACAAACCTGGCGTGGAGAAATACAAGGAGCAAATACTGGCTGGCAAGACTATAAAACCGATCGTGGTTTTAAAACATCCGCACGAGGAGCTGTATGCTGTTCTTGACGGCCACCACAGATTCTATGCATTTCTTGAATTGGGGGCCCAGACAATCGACGCGGCTGTGATGAAGAGCAACAAATTCCTCTTTAACAAGACTAAGGACGGATGGCTGCAGCCGACCACGGCAATGACAAAATACATTCGCGTGCCGACAATAGTTTTTGCCAAATACATAAACAATTTCGTCAGGAATCCAAAGCACCTTAAATTCCCTAAAGAGCGTCTTGAAAGATTCAAGTCAAAAATCTCCTCCTTGAAGAGTAAAAAAATTCTGAAATTAAAGAAGAATTAAATACCCAATTTTCTATATTTTTAGTATGGCAAGAAAATCCAGGAGAAGAAGATACAGGGATATGACTGAAGAAGAGTGGAAGGGCTGGGGAGAGAAATTTGGAAAGAGGATGGAAAAGAGAAGCAAGGATTTTGGCGAAGAGATTGGCCAGCTAGGGGAAAAGTTTGGAAAACACATGGATCAAAGGGGCAAAGGATACAAGAACTGGTGGCTTAGCACCTTTGGCTTTATCGGGCCACTGGTTGTCAGTATTTTTGGAATCGTCTTCCTGGGTGTTGGAATTTTTGCCCTCAACCTCATCAACCTGTATTTAGGCAGTACATTGATCTCAGCGATTTCAAATTTTCTTTTTACAAACCTCTATATTTTCTTTGCAATTTTCATTTTCAGCAACTACAGGGATTATTTCTCTAAGAGATACCGTGAAACTTTTTGGATTGTCTCACCAATTACAATCAGCATAAGCGTAATCATCGGCCTTTGGATATTTGGGTGGATAATCAATTTAGTGAACACAGTCCCTCAAAACCAGATTTTAGCATCGATTTCAAATTTTCTTTTTACAAACCTCTTCCCAATTCTTGCGGTGTTTATTGTGCTGGGATATGTTATAGTTATTATAAGGAAAATGATAGGGAGAATGTGGAGATATTGAAATGGAAAAAATGAAAAGGCTGTACAGGTCTGGAAAGGAAAGGGTTTTAGGCGGAGTTTGCGGTGGGGTTGGAGAGTACTTCAACATCGACCCAACAATTGTAAGATTACTGTGGATACTGCTCATATTTGCCTTTGGAGCGGGAATACTGTTCTATCTAATAGCCTGGCTGATAGTGCCGAGGAATCCAAAGCAAAAATGGTAAATTTTAGTTTGTTTCCAATAAAATTTTCTTACCTTCAATATCAGCCAGCAAGCTTTCCAGCTCTTTTAATTTCTGTTCCTTGTCTGCCTGCATCCTTTTTCTTCTCTCTTCATATCTTTTAATCTCAGTTTTTATTTCTTCTGCATCTCTTCTCAATTTGCTGGCCTCACTCTCCAATTCGCTTTTCCTTTTCGGAATTTCTTGCAGCTCTATTTTTTCTTCCCGGCCTATCAAATCTTCTGAAATGTTGGAGTATTCCTCAAGAATTTTATGCATTGTATCGCTATCCACCATTTCTTCTATCACAGCTGCAAACTTGCCACTGTCTTTCAGATCCATCTTCCCTTCAGATATTTTTGCCTTGATTTCTTTTATTGCTGATAGAAAAACTTCCCCCTTTGGATCTTCTGACAGTACTGATTCAAATGAGCCTTGAGAATAAAGATTCAAAATTTTATTTTCAGCTGACCATTGATGCTTTTTCAGAGGTTTCTCAACTTTTGCTATGCACTGAACAAACTCAGATTTTTTGTTTTGCAGTTTCGCTTTCAACTCCTCTCTGGCCTTTTGCATTTCCAAGAAAATTTTCCATTCATCGCTCTCGATTAGTTTTTTTAGCTCGCTCTCCGTCTTTTTGATTTTTTCCTCTGACTCTTTCGTTTCTTCTTCGAGTTCATTTAAATCCCTCTCTTTCATATCTTCATTCAGTCTAATCAATTCAGCAGCAGCTCCCTGTGCTTTCAGCAGCTGTGAATTGGATTCTGTGAATTTTTTCAGCATGTCCCCAATTCTATTGTCTGTATCAACAACCTGGCGGAAGCTTTCAATCACCTTTTCCGATTCCTTCTCAAACAACTCTTTCAGGAATGCATACTCCCTGACAGTTTTTGCATCTGTTTCGTTGATTAATTCAGCAATCTCTTTCTGAAAATCAAGAATTGAATCCATATCATCTCCTATCGGCTTTTGTATCTGTTGGGCCAAACTTTTCATCTTGTTTACAAAACTTTTTCTGCTTCCAACCGCTTTCCTTATCAGCATGGTGTCATTCTCTCCAGAATAAGGCGAGTGTTCAAGGATTTTCAGTTGGTCTTGCATGACAATAGCAGCAGCCTGCAAGTTTTCATATTCCTTTTTGACCGATTCTTTCAGAGGTTCGAAATCTTTTTTCAATTTACTATCTAGAAAATCCTCTACTTCTTTCAGCGACATCTTCGTCTCTTCAAACTTTTCTTCTTCCTTTTTTCCAAAAATCCTGTCTAACCAGCTCATTCAATCAGAATTATGTAAGGGTGCATAAGATAAAAGTTTATTCATTTTGGAATGTATGGGAGGTGTGCTGCCTGGCCGGACTACAGTTCAAAAGCATTTTAATAAATGTTAAAATGTTAAGGTTAAAATATGGTAAATTTGATCATAACTAGTAGATGTTGCAAAAATTGTCCATTTTGCTTTTTTAATAAAAGTGAAAAATTTGAAATGAATATCAAATCATTTAAAAAAATTACAGATTGGCTCAAAAGTCAAAATATTGATACTATACAAATTCTTGGAGGAGAACCACTTTTGCATAACAATTTATATGAATTTTTACAGGAACTTCACAATAAAAAAATGAAAACAGCGTTGATTACAAATGCTACAATTTCTATAGATGAAAAAATTCTTTATCACCCATCAATTTTAAATTATTTGATAAATGTTGCGGCCTCTACAGATAAAAAAGACGAGAAAAATATTGAAATGAATATAAAACGGATACGTGGAAGACAAATAAATATAATTTTGGGTACAACAATTTATGACCGTAATCAAAATTTTGATTATTTGTTTAAATTGTGTAATAAATATAAAATTAAGGATATCAGATTAGATTTGTCATTGCCTGATTTACACGGTCAGAATGTATATGTCAAACCAGAAGACTACATCAAATTCAGACCGTTAATAATAAAAATACTTAAAAAATGCAAGGAACTTGAAATTTATCCATCATTCGATTGTGGACTCACGATTGGAATTTTCAGTATATTCTCAAAGAAAGAAATAATTTTATTGAAAAAATTTAGTAAATTTTTTACTAGGAATTTTTGTTTACCTACCATGGACATTTTTCCCGATTTTTCTGCATCGTTCTGTTTTCCCATGAAAAATATAAGAGTAAAAAATGTTTTGAAGCATGATTTTTATGATGTAAGAAATATTTTGATGGAAAAAATTAAAAAGTATGTAGATTATGATAAAGGATATCAAGGAATGTGTATAAGAAATATTGTAAATTTACAAAAAAACAAATGCATACAATAAAAAGCTTATGGCAACTACTATCAATACTGCTTATGAATATTTAATTTGGCAAATATAAGTAAAACTGACACGTACAATATTTAATGAATGGGATGTTTAAAATATTAAAAAAACATATTTCAAACCTTCCCGACTTGTCTAAAAATGAATTTCATACCAAAATCTTGTTTTTGGATAAAAATAACAATTCAATCACGATTGGAGCTGTATATCAAGATTTTTTATCACCGAAAATACTCAGTAAAGAAGAATTTTATTTTTTGACCGAAATCTCTGAAACTAACAAAAATTTACAAAATATGTTCAAAGAAAAATATAAAAGCTATCAAATAACGAATAGGCATATTCCGAAGTTTAGGTTTGTGGAAGACCAAATAAGAAATCATGCCTTTCGACTATCTTGGCTAAAAGAAAATAAAGTAAAAACTCTACTATCTTATAATTTCTGTGAAGAAGAACTAAAAAGAAAAATTGAAATAATAGAAAATAGTGAAAAAAAGATTGAAAATTCTTTTTATTGGCCAGTAAAAAATCTACCTAGTTTAGTGAATGGTTGGGAATTAAAAACAATTTTTTTATGGACAGATTTTCTAAAAAATAGAATGTTAAAAAAAGTTCAAGGAACTTACGTTAAAAACAATCATTTTATTAATGTAAAAATTTCTATCGGGTATGCTTCAGCGCTTAATTCCCTCAACATTTTTAATATTAGAAATGGCAATATTCATTCGTGTTCCAAGATTGATAAACATATCATAAAATTAGTGTTAAAAATTTTCAAAATGAAAAACTAGTTAAAGGATTTATATTCTATGATTCTAAACTGAATGTCGTAATATTTTCACATAATAATAAAACTTCGCAATACAAAAATGTGGAAAACGATCTAGAAATTTTACTTAAAACAACTATAGAAAAATTTAAAAATAAATAACTGTCAGAACCTCATGATAATAACTATAATTTGAATCCGTGCAATAACTAACCAATCCATTCAATCAGAATTAAGTAAGGATGTATAAGATAAAAGTTTATTCATTTTAGAGTTATTCTATTTTCTATGTTTAATTTTCTTCAAATCTTTCAAAGGTTTTTTCATCTTCCTAAAAGGATAATTGACAGGATTTTTGATTGTTATTCTATCTGCTCCTCCCTTGCAATACTTGTCTGGTGTGCAGACACCAATGTTGGCATAAAACTGCTCATTATCGCAGTTCGGCGGCAATAAATTCCTTTGCTGCCTCAGGTGCCATCTCAGCTGAGTTCGTAAATAATTTGCTCTGATAGAAGGATAGTTCTTCTCATTCCACTCCATCATCTTGTTCTCCAGTTTTTCCAGATCCCATCCCATGTTCCTCAGGAAATTTATGAGAATGAAAATACTTCTCTTCCTCCCATCTGCCAAACCTTTGAAAATATTGTGGACGCATGGAGGGAAATATTCTTCTGGTATCATGCTCATCCTAATTTGTTTGGCAGGCCTCGGCAACTCTTCTTTCACTTCCACAATGTTTTTTGTTGCCCAGTCCATGGCCTCGACGATCAGTCCCTCAGCATCATGAGCTGCAGATTTCGGTATCAAAAACTTCTCCTCTATCCTTATTTTTTCTGGCAATGCATGCTCCTTCTCAAATCTTTCTATGCTCTCTGGCTTCAACGGCAGGCTGACAAGAAGGGAGGACTCGTGAAGTGAGTACGGCAAGCGGAACAAGTGTCTGGAGCTGAAAATGTCCATTGTCACTATTTTGAACGGTTCAATCCCTTCCGTCCCTGTTATCCCCTCAACACTTTTTCCTATCCTTTTGGAGATTTCAGCAGGCGTTGCAACCAAGTTCATTTCCTCTTTCAGCTGATCATTGACATACCACTTTACATATTCCACAACCTTCTGAAGAATTTCCGGATATTGAATTGATGTTGGTTGCATATTGATTTTCTCTGGCAGAGCTTCAAAAGGGATTCCAATATGGAAGGAAGAACCGCCTGTAAATTTACAAAAATAATTTTTCACTCCATGATCCTTGAAAGCTTCGATGATTTGTTTGGTAGTGATTTTTGCAATCTCAAAATCTTTCACATCCACATCGATAAAAACATCCCATCCGGCTCTCATCTGATCTAAATCTAATTTAGTCAATCCAACATCCAGCTTCATCGGTTGGTTCCATCTTTCCACCGATCCATGAAAAGAAACAGTTCCTTCTGCAACTGCCTGCAAAACATCTTGAGGATACTGGATCACGTCAGGCCTGCGGCCAAACCTTCCATCCTTGAAAACAGAAACTACTTCCCTGTTTTTAGCAATCTCTACTATAGCTCTCTGAACAGGTTCTCGTGAATAGTAATTCCATACTTTTTGAAAATCAATTGACATACCAATCGGTCATGAAGAGCGAATGCCCCTCAAAATAATATTGACATTAAGAATTTAAATTAAAATTCTCATTTCACCTATTCTAAGTATGAAGATTAATGTCGGTTCTTGGAACATCTGGATTTTTGGACCTCGTGATTTCAAAGGCATAGCGGAAGTTATTAGAGAAAATAAAATTGATATCTTAGGAATTCAGGAAGCTGGAATTTATTTTGATAAAGGAAAAGAAAACATGGCAAAAAAAATTGCGGAAGAATTGAATTATAGTTTTGTTGTTTATACAGCTAAAGATTCCAGACCAAATAATCCATGGTTGGTGTGCAATGCAATCTTGTCTAGATTTCCGATAATTGAATCCAATTTTCATCTTTTAAACCCATCAAACGTAAAATACGATGGCACATATCAAACTGAACCAAGAAATTTGGTTTATTCGAAAATAGGTTTGGATGAAAACAAAACGCTCAACTTTCTTACAACCCATCTAAAATTTTCCATAAAATTTGAAACAACAGATTTACGACTTGCCCAAGTCGAGAATGTTTTGTCTGTGATTAAAAAACTCAGCAACCCTATAGTATTGACTGGAGATTTCAATTCAACTCCTCAAAATGAAGAAATAAAAAAAATTGAGAAATTTCTAACAAGGGTTGGCGGTGATGAGCCGACTTGGACCGTGTACCCTTTCAGTAAAGATGGGTGGAAGGTGAATGATTTGAAATATAGGCTTGACAACATTTTTGTTTCCAAGGATTTGGCTTATCAAAATTTCAAAATAATAAATAGCAAAATTTCTGACCATCTACCGATAAAAGTAACAATTGATTTTTAGAAATCAACCAGCAACCTCTGCTGGCTAATCGGCGATTCCAATGACTTTGCTGGAATCCTCATCCTCTTCTTGATTTCCTTTGCCAATTCATAAGTATATCCGTGAATGCAGTAAACTCTTTTTGGATTTACCTGTTCAACAAACTCCATTATCTGCTTGAAGTCGCAATGATCAGAAAGAGGAAAGCCGAAAGGAAACCTGTCAATAAGGGACCAGCCGGTTAAAGCTGCCACTTTAAAATTCTTCCCCTTGTTGAAATTCAGTAGGTGCATGGGTTTTACAAAAATGTTTGATTCTTCTTTCGGTTTTGCAAAATCCAGCTTGACCCCAAACTTTTTATAGACCTCACTGTACTGCCGAATCGTCTCAGAGATTTTTGGTTGCATGCCATTCTCATTCAGCAACTTTATCGCCTCCTGAGCTTTTCCTATGTGATAGCCACCTAGATCTACAGAAAAATTGTCTGCCAGCTGTTGCTTGACCCACTTGACTATTTTCTGCCTGACATTCTCTATCGGCTCAAAGATATAATTCGGTAAGCCATAGGTGCTTTCAGTTATCAGGACATCGGCTTGCTCTATATTTATCGGCTTGCAAGTCAAGCTGGAAGAAGTCTTGAAATCTCCTGTGTAGAGGATTTTTTTTCCATCAGCTTCGATAAGAGTCTGCACGGATCCAAGCACGTGACCAGCAGGAATCAGCTTTACAGTAAAATCATCAAACTTTATTTTCTCATTTTCTTTCACAACATTCGCTTCGAATGTAGGATCCCTCAGCTTGATCAAATCATAAGTTTCTGCTGTGCAGTAAGGTTTGGTGACAAAACAATAAGGCGAATGGTCTGCATGGGCATGCGAGACAAAAGAGATCATGTCAGAAACCTGCGGGTCTAAAAGAATCACATGCTTGCCAAACTTGACAGCAATTCCGTTCCCGCAAGAAAAATTCAAAACCATATTCCTATTATTGTATTGGTGTCTTAAATTTCTTAAAAAATTTCAACTAAAAAGTCTATCTTTAACTAGTTTTGACATCTCTGAAACTCTTCTTCTATTCTCTTCTGGAACAACAATTCTTGCAACCCAGATTTCATTTGCTGTTTTCTTTTGATAGTCAAAAAAATTCTTACTCACATCTGAAAGATTTTGTATTTCTTCTCTATCTCTTGAATATACTTTAGGATTTCTGGGTTTCAGGTGCTCAATATCGGGTGTTGTTGATATAATTATATCTGCTGACATCTCTTTTGATAACTCAACTTCCAATTCAATTATCCTCTCTAAATCCCTACTTTCTGCAACACATTTTCTTGCTTGTCCCTCAGAAACTTTAACTACAGTTAAAGGTTTCCCGCCAGTTCTTTCAGTATCTGAATATTTGTCTATTTTAAAAGCAATTGCTGCTTTATACAATCTTCTATTTGAAATATTTTCAAATAACTGTTGTGATCTTCCTGAAGATGTCTTAAGCACAGCATCGACATCCTCGTCTCTCATTTCTGGCATCGCCTTCAAATCAATTGAACCTTTATTGATCGCATCCAAAATAGCTCTTCTCATCATTGTTTGTGCTGTCATGCAACTTTTTCTCCAGTAAATCTCTTTAAAGGATGTGCAATAATCTGTAATAAAATTTCTTACATTGGTTACATTTTTCTCTTCAATACAAAATCCTCTGTTCTTGAAATAAACACTATATTTCAACATAGGTTCAATGTTGGTAGGAGGATAACCTATATGGTATAAATCTCTTGGAATGTAGTCAAGTTTGTCCACACCAATTATCTCCCATATTATTTCTTTCATCTGACTTTCGATAACTTTTTGCACATCCTTTACAGAAAATCCACATTCTGCCATAGGTTTTTCATAATGCTTTGCAACTGTTTCCAACAAACGATCATCGTGTGTTTTCCCAGTCAATGCTTGTTCAATAACTCCAGTTAGATGGGCGTAAGCATTATGTGGTGTATCATGCAGCAATGCCGTAAGTTCGACTGCCGCCAGTTCATCTCTACTCATGTCAGTATTTTTTGAATTTCTATAGATGAACATTTTTCTAAAAGTTTCCATTGTCCCTACAGAGTGCTCGAATCTTGTATGTATAGCTCCTGGATAACATATGCTTGCCATATCAAGCTGCCTTACACCCCTGAGTCTTTGAAAAAATTTAGAATCCACTATTTGTAAATAGTCAGAGACATCAACCAATCCATGCAAAGGTATAGGAACTACCTTTCGTGTGCCATATTCCATTAATATCTGTCAATAATTTGGCAATAAAAGTTAAATGTTTAACTTGAAATTTTCTATCTAATAGAAAGATTGCAAAACATCCAAAACCCTTTGACTATTTTTAAATGCTTTTCTTCTGAACTCAGGGATTACACCAACCCTAAAAGCATACTCTCTTTTTATTTCCAGCATAACATCCTCTTTGGTTTTTGGAATCTTCTTATAGAGGGAAGTCCATCCCCTTTCAGTGTCATAAAGTGGAATGTCATTTGGTTCAAGCATTTTTATGTGCGGCATCTCAGCTACAGTCACATCGCCTGGCTCAAGGCCAAATTCACTTTCCATACTTTCTTCAAATTCAATTATTTTTTGAATGTTTTCAAAATACTCAGCTATTTTCATCAATTCACTTTCCGGCATCCCCTGAATTCTGATTGGTTTTCTTTTTATTTCCTCATTAGATTCCTGCCCTTCAATTTTTAATGAAAGAAATGTTTCTGATTTTACTCTATCTCTAGTCCTTTGATAAACTTTATTCGCTGTACCTCCACTCGAACGCAGAGAATGTTTTAATTCATCGTCAGTCATTTCCCAAATCTCTTTTGGCTTCAATCCACCGTTTTCAATTGCATCATAAACACCTCTTCTTATAACACCTTTCCACATCGAACAAGCTTTTCTGTTGTAGATTTCCAGATACATGAAAATGTATGATTGTAAATGTTTTCTAACAACTTTTAGAACCTTGGTATCAATTCCATAACTTTTTCCATCAAAGACAGCATAAGTTTCAATTCTATTAGAATCAGAATCAATAGAAACACCACACCTGTTTGCATCCCTGTTTATATAATCCAAAACGTCTGACCCAACCAAGCCCCAAATGGTTTGCCATGTTGGATTCTTTCTCTTGAAAACATCTTTCAACATTTCATAATCTATTCCATGTATACTCTTTATTCGTGGTTCTAAGTGTTCGATAACATCCAAAACCTTTTTATCGTGGTCGGGTTCTCCAAAAGCCATCAAAACAAATTCAACAGCATGGCTGAAAGGTGGATGACCACTATCATGAAGTAAAGCAGCTAGATTCAAAGTTTTTTTCTCAGTTTCACTGAACTGGTAGCAGTCATTAAATCCAATACTGTCGAGTATGTTTCTTTCATGGTGCAAGGTTCCAACCGAATGTTCAAATCGAGAATGTTTTGCTCCAGGAAAAACCTTGTAAATCAAATCCAACTGGTTTACTTCTCTCAATCTTTGCATCTGTGGAGTGTCTATGACATGTAAGAAATCATTCACAGGTTCGTCATAACCAGGTGTTTGTTCTGGTATTCTGATTATCTTCATCGGCATTATTATTAGATGAAAGGAAAAAAATTTAAATGGATGTTAGTTATTTCTTCTTTTTCACTTCTTTCTTCAATTTCATCAGTTTTATCTTAAATCCGCACTTCTTGCAGTTGAAAATAAATTTTTGATTGGCACCAGCCCCTTCGATGAAAGGCTCCTTCCAAAATTCCTTCCTCTTTTCTGAAAAACTACACCCAGGGCAAGTATATTCAACAGCAGCCTCAGCCTCTTCAGCCAGCTTCAAAATTCTAACCTTCCCTTTAATTTCTCCAGAAGAATTCTCCAAATTCCTTGTAGTAATGTATTCAATTCCCATCTAACTCACAAAGGTCTTTTCTTCGGTCTAAGATATTTCGAACCGCACTTCCTACACTTGACTTTCCTTGCCTTGACTTTAGCAGGGTCAGCCCTGATCTTGCTCTTACACACTCTACAAACATACACTCTGTGAAACAGTCGAGCCATTGCCTCTGGAAAAGTTTTCTTTACCATACAATCACTTCTTTATTTTTTACTTTTAATTAGATTTAAATACTCATAAAAGCCACTCTTCTACTTGAGCGAAATGTTGAAATCTGAGATAAGAATCCTCGGATTTGATGATGGGGCCTTCACTGCAAAATCAAAAGATCCTGTAATTGTCATTGGAGTTATTTTTCGCGGTGGCAAGTTCATCGACGGCGCGCTGAAAACTGAGGTGACTGTGGACGGGACAGATGCGACAGAGAAAATAGAAAAGCTTATTAATACCTCTCGACATAAACAACAGTTAAAAGTAATCATGTTTGACGGCATCACTGTAGGAGGATTTAACGTGATTGATGTGAAAAAAATTCACGAGCAGACAAGAATACCGGTGATTGTAATAAACAGGAAAAGGCCAGACTTGAAAAAGGTGAAGGAAGCACTGAAGAAGTTTGACGATTTTGAATCAAGATGGAAAGCAATAGAAGATGCCGGGCCAATTAGAGAGTGCACTATCAAAGAGTTTAAAAGTGTATACTACCAGAATATTGGAATGGATGAGGGGACTGCAGAAGAAGTTATAAAGTTAAGCTGTACGAGAAGTTTTATTCCTGAACCTTTGAGGGTTGCTCACTTGATTGCAACAGCCGTGGTCAGAGGAGAAAGTTATGGCAGAGCATGAAGAGATGTTCAAAAGAAATAAAATTAGAACATTCAAGCAGAAGTTTGACAAGCTGACGGAAGGCTGGTTCGGTTACGTGGTTTATGCTGCTTTAGGAATAATTATTGCATTTTTAGTCAATCAAGCTTTGGCTTTTGGCTTGTCAACTGATAAACCTGTCGTGGCTGTAGTTTCAGGTTCGATGGTCCATGACAGCTCTACTGAAGTTAATCATTATCAGTGGTTGGAAAAAAATATGGGTTACAGTAGAAGTGAAATAAATTCTTGGCCAATAAAAGATGGTTTTCTTGTTGGAGACCTTCCGATAATCCAAGGCTCGGGCGGAAATCAAAACTACAATATCGGTGATGTAATAGTCTATTCAATCCCCGGCCAGTCCATTCCAATCATCCACAGAATAATCAAAGTCAACCCCGACGGCAGCTACATGACAAAGGGCGATCACAATCCCACATTGCTTCCGTTCGAAACATCCGTAAAGCCAGAGCAGGTCCATGGAAAAGTAATCTTTATTATACCAAAACTCGGATATTTTAAGGTTGCATTATCGAGATTAACAGGTGGAGTAGTTTGAAATTTTGTGAAAAATGTGGAAATTTGATGCTGGTAGATAAGAAGGGGAAGCGCGCTTTTTTGGTTTGCAGGAAGTGCGGCAGAACTTCGAAGCTGAAAGACGAGAAGGTTACAATCACCGAGTCAATGCACGAGACTGGGCGCGGGGTGGTTGTGATGGGGAAGGACGAAGGACTATCCGAGTTACCAAAAACAAAAATCATGTGCCCTAAGTGCGAACATTCTGAAGCATACTGGTGGATGCAACAGACAAGAGCTGCAGACGAGCCGCCGACCCTGTTCTACAAATGCGGCAAGTGCGGATACAGCTGGAGAAGTTACGGGTAGAATATTTTTTTTGATTTCAAAGCAAGCTTAAAAACTCTTGAGAGTAATTAATTCTTGATGTTTACTTCCCATTACAAACCAAAAAAAGTTTCTGAGATTAATGTGAAGACTGATAACAGGGTTTCTGTTCTTGGTAAAGTAACAGAACTTGGAGAAAACAGTTTTTTCCTGGATGACAGCTCTGGTAAAATAGAAATCGTTTCTGAGGCAGCAATCGAACCAAGCAGTTTAGTGAGAGTCTTCTGCTCAGTAGTGGACGACCAGCTGAAAGCCGACGTGGTTCAAAGCTTAAATAATTTTGATTTAGATTTATTTAATAGAGTTAAAGAGATATATAACAAAGCGGGTGTTTAGATGTTCAAAGCAGTTTTAAATAATGTAAGTCTGTTAACAGATTCTATCTCCACGATTGCTGAGATTATCGACGAGGGAATTCTAAAAATATCAAAAGACAGCATCAGCATGGTTGCGGCTGACAGGGCGATGGTCGCCGTGGTTGATTTCCAGATTCTTGCCACTGCTTTTGAGAAGTTTGAGACTGACCAGGAACATTCGATTGGAATGAACATTACCAATCTGCTTTCGGTTTTGAAGAGGGCGACTGCAGAAGACAGGGCAACATTCAATCTTCAGGATTCCAAGCTTGAGATTGTTCTGGAAAATGCCAGCAAAAGAAGATTTGTGCTTCCACTTTTGGACTTGAACAAAGAAGAAGTTCCGCCAATCGATCAGCTGGAGTTCACTGGAAAGGTTGAAGTAAAGCCAGAGATTCTCCAGTCTGGGATAGCTGATGCTGAGATTGTTGCTGACTCTGTTCTTTTTGAAGTTTCAAGAGACATGTTTGGGATGAGGGCTGAAGGTGACATCAGCTCTTCACAGCTTGAATTGGAAAAAGGAAACAAGTCCCTGATTGATATAAAAACCGATGGGGACATTAAATCCCGCTATCCTCTGGATTATCTGAAGAAAATGATCAAAGCTTCGAAGATAGCACAGTCTGTTTCCCTTGAGTGGGGCCAGGATTATCCGATGAAACTCACTTTCAAGTCTACAGACAAAGTTAGTTTGACATTCATAATTGCTCCCAGAGTTTCAGATACAGAATAATTCCCTATAGCAGCCAATACGAATGTTTCCCACTGCAATGCATGGCTAAACTGCCATTTTATAGCTTGAATCATTCGATACCCTTAGACACTCTTAGAAACTTTTAGACACCTATTGGATTTGAACTCAATCAGAAATTACTTTGTTTTTTTGTTCATACCAAGCTCATCATATGTGCTGTAATTAACTGTTAATTCCTCGCCTTTTTTTATTTCTCTTAGTGTGATAAATCTAAAATTTTTATCTTCAACTGCTTTTAAATTAGGTTTCTTTGATGAATTTACAAAGAAAGAGATATCAACGCCATTCATGCCAAAATCAGGAACCCATATTTTACCTTTTTGCAAAGACAAAAGATCGTAAACCATTTTCTTCACAGCTGGATGAAGATTTTTTAATTCTTTTTCGTTAAATCCATACCATCGCACTACTTTGCAACCTTTAAAGGGATCTATTCCCTTTTGGATATTTCTAATTGCAAATACTCCAACTCCATGAATTGGAGATGGTTTTAACCTACAATAAATATCATTTTTTAAGTTTTCTAAAAGTTGTTTTTTGTTCATATTTTTAATTATATCTTAAAATTATTAACTTTCGATTTATTTGTGGAAGGAGTGATTTAAATCCTTGTTGTAAGTTTTTAGTATCAAATTAGAACTGCACTAACCACACACTAACCATATCCTAACCATTTTTCCTTATTCTGGCTGGTTTAATCTATAAGGAAGAATAAGTTCTAAAAGTAAAATTACCACCCCTAGTGATGAAAAAAATTTAATAAGAAATCTTTAAAATTCTTCAACCAAGTCAGAAGTCTTGATTCTTTCAGGCACGACATAAGACCTTACTCCCTCAAAAACTTGAGAGAATATCCTAGCTTTTGAAGGCTTGTATTCCTCTCCAACCATAAGACCGGCCATCTTCATGAACTGAACGCTTGCTGCTGAAGAAGATTTATATTTCATCACCGGCTTCCTCACAGCCAAGCCATTAACAATATTTTTGTCGAATGGAATTTGCCCGATGACTGGAATTTTAGTTATTCCTTGAACATCTTTCAGAGCAAGCTCATGCCTGCCATTTCCAGTCATGTTCAGTGCAATCCCTAAATTCTTTTTGCCGAACTCTCTAGCCACATCCGCGCACTTGACAACATCCCTGACCATCGGATAGATGGGAGTGGTAACATACATTATCTCGTCACTAGCATCCATGGTGGCTACAGCCTCCCTTCCAAGTCCAGGCGCCGAATCCAGCAAAATGAAATCAATCATATCATTGTTAACCAACTTTTTCACATGATCTTTTATTTCCACCACATCAATAGAAATCAGATCTTCAAGAGAGAGCGAGGCAGGGACAAACATCACAGAATTGTGATGATAGAGGGCAGAAGTTATGTTTGCTTTGCCCAGCAGAGCATCGTTAAAAGTAGTGGTGTATTTGTAAGCTCCAAGATAGTAAGCCAGGTGAGGAGTCGAAAGGTTGCAGTCAACAGCTATAACCCTCTTCCCAAATTTTGAAAGTGCAATTGCAAGATTGACCGTGACGGTGGTCTTGCCAACTCCACCTTTCCCAGAAACTATACCAATAACTCTAGCCAAATTGATCACATCTTGCTTTTTTCCCATTTCATCTATTTGCTAGCTAATCTCTTTGCTTTGACAAAAGTCCAGATTTTTTTTGTCATCTCGCTTGGCGCGAGTTTTCCTGAACCAAAAACTTGTTCTAAGGTCTCTTTCCT